>Ga0075276_10000020_pt1 | contig 47314 bp, 44 predicted proteins | sample SF_Rice_5C_80N_4_FD_69770 | JGI IMG/M metagenome (GOLD analysis project Ga0075276, IMG submission 69770) | Rice paddy soil microbial communities from Twitchell Island, California, USA - SF_Rice_5C_80N_405 | ecosystem: Environmental > Terrestrial > Soil > Paddy field/soil | place: USA: Twitchell... | reverse complement strand
ACAGGAAATTTGGGCTCAAGTGGAGGCAGGCGGCCTCCGGCGCTGTCATGCAGGAAATCTATCCCGGTCTGGCTCATTGCGTGACCTTCAGCAGTCGTTTGCCGGGAGCGTAATGTAAAATTTTTTCTTCTTGCACACCATATCCCACGCCCTGGCTCGTTACACCCACTTCATCTGGGGCCTGTTGCAGCCGCTGGGCTCCTGGGGCGTGTTCGCCATTGCGGCCATTGATGGCTCGCTGCTGGGCATGCCGCTTGATCCGGTGGTAGCAGGCTACGTCTACCAGAGCCCTCATAAATTCCTGCTCTACGTGGTCATGGCCTCGGTGGGCTCGGCCTTGGGCAGCGTGGTGCTCTATGCGATTGGTTGCAAAGGTGGAGAGGTCCTGCTCCAGAAGCGCATGCCGCCGCAGAAGTTCGAAAGCATGCGCCGCTCCTTCGACCGCCACGAGTTCTGGGCGCTGATGTTTCCCGCCATGCTGCCGCCGCCCTTTCCCTTCAAGCTGTTTGTGCTGGCGGCCGCAGCCTTCGAGATGAATTTTGCTCACTTTGAACTGGCTATTTTTGCCGGGCGATTTGTGCGCTTTCTCATCCTGGCGCTGCTGACCATTAAATTCGGCCCGCAAGTGGTGGGGATCATGTCCCGCCTCGTCCACCAGCACCTGGCGGCGCTGCTGATTGCCGTGGCGGTGGCCATCGCGGGGTATCTGCTGCTGCGCCGCCGCCGTGCCCGCCCTGCGTAGAACCCTCTTTCAACCACAGAGGACCCGGAGGGCACAGAGGAATCTTTGGAAATTCAGGCTAGAGGGTTAATTACTCAGCTGGAGGCGTAACGTAATGCCCAGCGGCCGTGACCTTGAGCAGAAACCTGAGGCGCACGCGAACGTTGGAAGAGACACAGAATTTGCTAGCGTTGCTTTTTGGTCCTTGCCTCTGTGCTCTCTGTGCCCGCTGTGGTGAAAAACAGAGGTTTATGCGGCGGCGTGCGCCTTGCGCTCGGCCCAATCGTGCACAAGGTGTCCGATGCCGAAGAATACGGCGGTAAACACCAGATCGCCGGCCAGATCGTTCCGGAAGAAAGGCAGCCCGGCAACGTAAGCCGCGGTGAGTCCGCCCAGCGTTTTGGGGTACATAGCCCAGGCCGCCCACACCCCGAAGTTGCTGATAATAAAGAAGGAAATGGAAGCGCCCAGAGCGGCGCCCAGTACCCGCCAGGGCTTGCTGTTAGCCATCAGCACGCCACCAAAAAGCACGATGGCCAGGTACCACGCCCAGGAGATGAAGGTGTCCGCCGGCAGGGCATAGCCGTACACCAGTTTGGTCAAAATCAAATCTGAGGCAGCCAAGAGGGCCACCGGAATCCAAACATACTTGCGCGGCATGCGCGCGCCAAAGTAGAGCAGTGCGGCCGCTACCGGCGTAAATGCCAGGGGATGAGGCAGAAAGCGAAAGCCGACGGCGAATAGCACAAACAGGATTGCCAGCATGGTCACCTCGCGAATCCTAGATTTTGTTCTTTCCCGGCGCGGCAGTCAAGTCGGCGGACCAGCCTCATTTGTCCCCTGATGAACTGTCGCGGCGAGAGGGCTGTTGGCGCAGGCCCATGTATTGGCCCACCACCTGCAGCTTGTCATTGAGCACCACCCGCGAACTTAGAGGCCGCTCCCGCCGTTCCGGATACATAAATCGTAAATCAAAGAAACGCACCACGTAGCCGGGCGGATTCTCCAACTTCTCGGTCTCGGTGAGCGGGTAGTGGGCCCAGTCCAGATACACCCGCCCCAGATGGCTTTTCTTGGCTGCCAGCGTGACCAGCGTCTCCTCTGGCTTGTAGTAGGTTTTGGCTTCGTTGTCCGGGTCAACGTCGGGTGTGAGCGAGTCCACGTGCATGGTCTGGAAGAAATCTTTGGTCTCGACCACACCCATCCATTTGAAGGGATTCACCCAATATGGGTAGGCGGATACGCGAACCGGCACCGCGCCGTCGTACAGCCGCGCCTGCATGGCAGCCAAAGCGTGGCGATGCTCAAAGTCGCGCACTCCCCACACGGCCAGCATCCCCGCCAGAGCGAGAATGGCGCCCACCTGGCCGCGCGGGTCCGTCTTTTTGACGCCGATCTCTTGGTGAATCAGTCCGAACAGTGCGGGCAGCACCAGCCCCGCTACCAGGATGCCCCACAGCACGGGCTCGATGATGAATACGATGTCCCAGGAATACCAGCGCGGGTAAAAGGGAGAGAAGGGCCGGACGCCATAATTATTGGTGAAATCGAGCAGAATGTGGCTGAGCCCGCCGATACAGGCAAAGCCGAAGAGCAGCCCCCAGCGCGGCCGTTTGTCCGGTTTGCGCCGCAAATGCCAGAGACTGTAGACACCCCAGACCACGAGGACGGTCAGAGCCCCCATTATGGGTACACCGACCAGGGTATGGGTGATACCACGATGGTGGGCAAAGCCGTACACCTCCCCGTGCAGGTATCCGAGAACGTCGAGGTCGGGAGCTTCCGCCGCCAGCACCAGCGTAACCGTAGCCAGCGCCGTCTTACGGTTCAAGCCGGCGCGGCTGATGCAGGCGCCTGTCAGGAAATGGGTTAGCGGCTCCAAAGGTCAGCGGAAAGCCATTCAGGATACCGCATCGCCCACGCGCGGAGCAGTTGCCATCACGTGATTGCGGACTTTTTCCCGGGCCAGCGCCTGCGGCACCAGCAGGGTTAAGGCGTTGGGCACAATAGTCATTTCCACGGGCAGATGGCCCAGCACCTCTCCATCGGCTTCCACGTAGATTCGCGAGGAAGCGCCGTTGCCGTTGCCTGCGGGCAGGGGGCGGCAGATGAGGCGCGTGCTGTGCGCCAGTTCCACGCCCGGGACCCGCCAGCGGCCGCCCGCGAGCGAGCGCAAAATGTACATCAGATAGGGCAGGCGGCTGCTGGTATTGAACAGCACCAGTTGCACGTCATTGCGGCGCAGAGCCGCTCCTGGCGCCAGCCGGCGCAGTACCCCGCCAAATTGGGTGATGCGCACTGCCAGGGCTTGCGATACCGATTCGCGCCGGGCCTCGCCAGTGCGCAGATCGGTAAATTCGGCTTCGAAGCGCCCCAGGTCATGGGTCAGCCACAGGCGCAATGCTTCAGCATAGTAAGCCCCCATGCCCATGCGCTGCTTCATGTGAGCGTGCAGGCGGTAAAAAAGGTCAGCGTCCACGCCCACGCCCACGGCAATCACGAAGTAGCGGCTGGCCGCCTGACCCCGGCTGTCCTGGAAGCTGATGCGCCCCACGGCGATGCGCTGTGGGCTGGCGGTGAGGGCGGCCCGCGCCGCCCGCACCGGATCGCGGGGCAAGCCCAGGTCGTGGGCCAGGGCATTTGCCGTGCCCATGGGAATAACGCCCAGGGCGGCGTTGCTGAACACCAGGCCCTGCAGGATATCGTGTACGGTGCCATCCCCGCCGCAGGCAAAGACAGCGCCACAACCATCAGCCACCAGTTGCCGCGCCTGCTCGCCTGCCTGCCTGGGGCCCTTGCTGGGAACGATGGCGGCACGCACCCCGCCCTGCTGCAGGGCTGCCGCAGCCGCCTCCACCTGGGCGCGGCGCCGTTCGTCCTGCCGCCCTGAAACCGGGTTGTAGATGAGGGCCGCTGTGCGGAACATTGGTCTGCCGCCGGACCGCCTCGCTTCCCTAGGTTAGCAGCTTCTGAGGCCGGCGGCGGGGGTGCTTGTGCGGTCTGGGGGCCTAGTCCCGCCGCCATACGGTCTCTGAATATAATCGAAAGAATGGCCACAGCCGCCAAGGACATAAGCCGCCGGGTCGAGGAACTGCGCGAGCAGATCCGCTATAACGAGCACCGTTACTACGTGCTCGACGATCCCGAACTCAGCGACGCCGATTTCGACCGCCTCATGCAGGAGCTGAAAAAGCTGGAGGCGGATCACCCCGACCTGATCACGCCTGACTCGCCCACCCAGCGGGTAGGGGGCAAGCCGCGCGAGGGCTTCGTTAAGGTGCCGCACTCTACACCCATGCTCTCGCTGGACAATGCCTATAACGAGCAGGAACTGCGAGGCTGGGAGCGGCGGGTACACGAGCTCAGCGGCCGCAACACGGTGGATTACGTTTGCGAGCTGAAGCTGGACGGGCTCTCCATGGCGCTGCGCTACGCTCCCGACCAACAGGACAAAGGCGGTTCGCGCCTGGTGCAGGGGCTGACCCGCGGCAATGGCTCCATCGGCGAAGAAGTGACGGCCAATGTGAAGACCATCCGCTCGGTGCCGCTGGCGATTCCCGCAGCCACATTGAAGAAGGCGGGCCTGCCGGCGGAGTTTGAGGTGCGCGGCGAAGTCATCATGCCCACCAAATCTTTCGAACGCATGAACGAAGAGCGCGAGCGCCAGGGATTGTCCAAGTTCGCCAATCCGCGCAACGCCGGCGCGGGCGCGGTGCGCGTGCTTGACCCCAACATCACCGCCCAGCGCCGCCTCGATTTCTACGCCTACTTTCTGCTGAAAGAAGGCCGTACTTTTATGACCCGGCAGTCGGAAGCGCTGGAAGCCCTACAGGCCGCCGGTTTCAAGGTGAATCCCAACTGGCACCGTGCGCAGAACGGCGAAGAAGTATGGAAGTTCATCAATACCTGGGAGCCCAAGCGCGACACGCTGCCTTACGAAATTGACGGGGTGGTAGTGAAGGTAGACGAAACCCGCATGCAGCGCGAGCTGGGCTACACCGGCAAAGCGCCGCGCTGGGCCATCGCCTACAAGTACGCGGCGCGTTCCGGAATCACGAAAATCGAGGACATCCGGGTGCAGGTGGGCCGCACCGGCAAGCTCACGCCAGTGGCATGGCTGCAGCCGGTGGCCATAGGCGGCACCACCGTAACCCGCGCCACCTTGCACAATGCCGATGAAATCGAGCGCCTAGGGGTGAAGATCGGCGACTGGGTGGAAGTGGAGCGCGGCGGCGACGTGATTCCCAAGGTCACGCGTGTGCTCGATGACAAGGAGCACCCGCGCGGCCACCAGCAGTTCCACATGCCCGAGCGTTGTCCTGAATGCGGTGGCCACGTGGTGCGCGTGGAGGGCGAGGCTGACCACCGCTGCGTCAACGCCAACTGCCCCGCCAAGCTGCGCGAAACCATCCTGCACTTCGCCTCGCGCGGGGTCATGAATATTGAGGGCATGGGCGACGCGCTGGTCAACCAGCTAACCGACCGCGGCCTGGTCAAGAGCGTGGCCGACATCTACAACCTCAGCAAGCAAGACCTGCTCGGACTGGAACGCATGGGCGACAAGTCCGCGCAGAACGTGCTGAACGAGATTGAGGCTTCGCGCAAGCTGCCGCTGGAACGGGTGATTTACGGCCTGGGCATACGCTTTGTGGGCGAGCGCACGGCCGAGTTCCTGGCCCAGCACTTTGGCTCGCTCGACGCCATGATGCAGGCCGGCGTGGAGGAACTGCAGGAGGTCAACGAAGTCGGCCCGCGCGTGGGCCAGAGCATCTACGACTTCTTCCAGGAGCCCAAAAACCGCGAACTGGTGAAGCGCCTGCGCCAGGCCGGCCTGACCTTCACCGGGAAGAAGCGGGAGAGAGGCACGAAGCTGGCGGGCAAAACTTTTGTGCTCACCGGCACGCTGAGCAACCACAGCCGCGACGAAGCCAAGAAGATGATTGAAGATGCCGGCGGCAAGGTTACTTCGTCGGTGAGTAAGAAGACAGACTACGTGGTGGCCGGCGCCGACCCTGGATCCAAGCTGGACAAGGCGCGGGAGCTGGGGGCGAACGTGATCGGCGAGGAAGAGTTGTTGCAGCTACTGACGCAGTAACTTCTTTCCCGCAGATGAACGCGGATCAACACGGAAACAAAGAGCTAAGCCAAGCTTTTTCCTGCCCACAAACGATTGCCTAGCTGTTGCTTTTTGAATCCGTCTCATCCGCGCTTATCCGCGGTGGTGAAGTTTATGCCACGTCGCGCTTCTTCTCAGGAGCGGGCGCGCACTGTGGGCAACTGGCCTGAATGTCCACGCGATTGCGCCGCAAGTGTTCCTGGAACGCTGACCAGCGTGAGCTCAGGGGATCGTCGCCGTAGGCCGCGTTCTGGGCGCGGTCCACGGTGCCGCTGGGGTGCTCGGTCAGCTTGCCACCACCCGGCACAGGCGAACTGAACTTGTCGTGAATGGGCTCGGGGTAGAGTTCAGACGCGGCCAATTCACGGTCGCGTCCCGCCGGGCTGGAAACCTGCGCGCCAGCAGTCTCCGCCGGAGTCACGTTGCGATCCGACCCATGGTGGTGCTGCACCGGGCTGTCGTGCCAGCCCTTGTTGTAATCGTCCTGGAAGCGTTTCCAGCGTTCGTCTGATTCGAGGGTCTTCTCGTCGTAAACGGGGAATTCCTTGATCTGCTGCTTGGTCACGCCCACCACGAAATCGCCGGGGCTTTTGGCGTAGGGAAAAATGCGATCCGCCGGGACCAGGAACTTGTGGCTCTTGAGCCAGCCGCCGCTATCCACCACCGCGTACTTAACCTCGCCCGTGCTGTGGTCGAGGATAACGTCATCCAGCTTGCCAATTTTTTCGTCTTCCAGACCGTATATGGTAGAGCCGCGTACATCCGCGGCGACGGGCAATTTGAAGTTGCGCAAGGTGCCATAGTGCGCCATGAGTGCTCCTCCTTCGTCTGCTCCCATGTTTAGGATGCGGGAGAGGGCGGCCGTGCGGCCTAATGGGGAAGCATTCAGCACTCAAAGGCGAGTGTCGTCTCTCCGGGACTGGTGACCAGCACCGTTCCCAGGACTTCCGTCCTAAGCTTTACGATGACGTCCCTACGGGACTAGTTGGTGCGTCCAGGGGCCGAATGCTGAGTGCTGATGGCTGACAGCTATGCAATCAGCTTCTCACGTAGCCGCTGGTAGGTCGTTTCCAGCGCTTCCGGCAGGACACGAGTCTCGGCCGTGGTGGTCATGAAGTTGGTGTCTGCTGACCAGCGGGGCAGCAGGTGCACATGGACGTGGTCAGCCACGCCGGCGCCCGCCGCCTGGCCAATATTCATTCCCAGGTTGATGCCATCCGGCCGGTAAACCTGGCGGAGCACGTTTTCCATTTTTTGAGAAACATCCATGATCTGATGTGCCGCCTCTTGAGGCAGCTTCTGCAGTTCGTCCAGGTGCTGGTAAGGCACGATCATCACGTGCCCGGAAGTGTAAGGAAAGGCATTGAGGATCACGTAGCACAAGGAGCCGCGGTAAACGATACCGGCCTGGGCATCCGCCAGCTTGGGAGCTTCGCAGAAAATGCAGCCCGCGGGTTTGCGGGCGCCGCTAACGTAGGCGTAGCGCCACGGCGTCCAGAGGTAGTCCATGCCGCCGAGAGTAGCAGATGAGCTCAGGTTTTCCGAGCTTGGCGCAGCGCACGATGTGGCAGGAGCAGCGGAACCGCATTTTTGGCGGAAAATCACGCGGGTAGAGCGACCAAAGCCCCTGCACCCGCGGCAGTGCAGTTTCCGCGAAACGAAATTTTTGCCGCTGGTTTGACACTTTTTGCAAGCGGTTGTTATAGTCGAAGGGTTCCGTAGAGACGCGGGTTTCCCGTAAGACGATCCGCCCGCTGAAAGTGGTTTTCAGCGCTTTGTAGGACGGGTCAACCACACCGAGACACAAGCCAGCAGTTCAGCTGCCTAGCTCGTCCCACCCCGCGTCTTTCGGGTGCACCGGTATCCTTATGGCGCTCGAAGACACCGTCAGCAGCAACCTGGAACGCCAGTTTGCATCTCAGTCCTCGGAATCAGAAACTCGCATGACCTCGCAATCCGCCAGTCCCACTCAGACCCAAAAAGAAAACATGACAACCGACGACTTCGCCACCGCCCTGGAAACCTTCACCCCTGAACCCGAAACCGCCTCCGGCGACGACCATGTGCTTAAAGGCACCGTGCTCAAAGTGACGCCCACGCAAGTGGTGGTGGACATCGGCGCCAAGTCGGAAGGCATGGTGCCGATTGCCGAAGTGCTGGACCACGATGGCAAGCCCAAAGTGCAGGCCGGTGATGCCATTGACGTGATGGTGGAGAAGGGCGAGACCGAGGAAGGCTACATCAACCTCTCTCACCTCAAGGCGCAGCGGTTGCGCGCCTGGGACGAAATTGAAGCGGCCCACAATGAAAAACGGCCGATCCGCGGCGTAGTGGTGGACCGCATCAAGGGCGGTCTTACGGTGGATATCAACGGCGCCCACGCCTTCCTGCCGGGCTCGCAGGCGGACTTGCGGCCGGTGCGCAACCTGGAAGGCTTCAAGGGCCAGCCGATTGAAGTCCACGTCATCAAGCTCAATAAGAAGCGCGGCAACATCGTGGTTTCGCGCAAGCAGCTTCTGGAAGAGGAACAGTCTTCCAAGCGCGAGAAGGTCATGGAGCACCTGCACGAAGGCGCGGTGCTGACCGGCACGGTGAAGAACCTGACCGACTACGGCGCCTTCGTGGACCTAGGCGGCATTGACGGCCTGCTGCATATCACCGACATGTCCTGGGGGCGGCTCACCCATCCCCGCGATCTGGTGAACGTTGGCGACGAGATCCAGGTGAAGGTGCTCAAGTTCGACAAGGACAAGCAACGCGTTTCCTTGGGCTTCAAGCAGCTCACTCCCGATCCCTGGCTGGATGCAGCCCACCGCTACCCCGTGAGCGCGCGAGTCAAAGGGCGGGTGATCAGCGTCACTGATTACGGCGCCTTTGTGGAACTGGAACAAGGCATCGAAGGCCTGGTGCACGTCAGCGAGATGACCTGGTCCAAGCGCATGAAACACCCCTCCAAACTGGTCAACGTGGGCGACACCATCGAGACCGAGGTGCTGGCGGTGAATCCCACCGAGCGCCGCATTTCCCTTGGCATGAAACAGCTGGAGGCAAACCCCTGGGAGTCGCTGGTGGAGAAGTATCCGGTGAATTCCACGGTGGAAGGGCGGGTACGAAACTTGACCGATTTTGGCGCCTTCATTGAGATCGAGGACGGCATTGACGGCCTGGTGCACGTCAGCAACCTGAGCTGGACCAAGCGCGTGAAGCATCCTTCCGAAGTGCTGAAGAAGGGCGACCGGGTCAAGGCCATTGTGCTGGCCATCGAACCAGACAAGCGGCGCCTTTCATTGGGCGTAAAACAGCTCCAGCCCGACGTTTGGGAGACCTTCTTCCAGACCCACCGCGTGGGAGACGTGCTCCACGGCAAAGTGCTGCGCGTGGCCAGCTTCGGCGCTTTTGTGGAGATCGCCGACGGAGTAGAAGGCCTGTGCCATAACTCGGAGGCGGTGGACGCTAACGGAACGCAGGTCCACCTGGAGCCGGGGCAGGAGTTCGACTTCAAAATCATCAAGATGAATCCCGGGGAAAAGAAGGTAGGCCTGAGCATCCGTGCGGTGGGCGAAGAAGCTACGCGTGCCGACGTGGAGGCTTACAAGCACCCCGTTTCCAGCGCCACTTCCACCATCGAAGAACTGATGTCGTGGAAGCGCGCCGGCAACGACCAGGGTTGAGTACCTTGCTCAACCTGACCATAAAATGAGAAAGAGGCCGCCAACCCGGCCTCTTTTACGTTCAGGCAGGCCGTGCTCTTCCGCACAGGCGAAAGCACCCTGTGAGCGCACCAGAATTACTTCACGTCAATTCTCAGGTTGATCACCGCATTAGGCCGGCTGTCGAAGGAACTGAGCGTTTTTGTGTCGCTCTTCTGATTCTTGTATTGGGCATACACCTGGTAGTCAATGTTGGGGGAAAGGGCGGGAAAGCGATACAGGCCGTCCTTGCCCACAATGTAGGTCTTAACGCCCATAGTGCGAGTATTGGTCAGATAGACCACGGAGTCATTGAGCGCGGAGCCGTGCTCATTGCTCACGAATCCGGTCAGGGTGCGGGTTTGGGGAGCCCGTTCCTTTACCTCACGAAACTGTGGCCTCGGCAACTGCGCGGCAGCCAGCGTGCCTGCCAGCATCAACCCCACCAAAACGGCCCAGGTCTTCCTCACAAAGACCTCCCTGTACTCGGTGTAACAGAGCTTCTACTCTGTTAGATGCAGCCCGACGTCTACCCGCATGTCGTCGCCTACCCGCACCGTGACCTGGGGAGGCGTCCAACGGTTACTTTGGTCACTTTTCCTGGCCTTCTTTGGCCGCTTTACGTCCGCCCAGACCACGTAGTTGCCCGCGGGTACCAGTTGCTCAAACTCGCCCACGTGATTGGAATAGACCTGCCAGCGCGCTTTCTTTTTAGTGGCGGGGCGTATCTTGACCCGAACTCCATACACCGGCTGATCCTTCGCGTCCCACACCGTTCCAAAGATCAAGGCGTCATGTCTTTCCTGGGCTCTTTTGTCGCCTGGAAGTGCTGCGGCACCGGCCGCCCAGCTTAGCGCCATCACACTGAAGAATGACAGCACAAGCACTGTACTCACGCGGCGATTTCGAACTGGTGGTGCTGGCTGCAATTTTATAGCAGAGAATGCGGCGGAGGCGCACCGCATGCGGCGGCGCACGCTAGGAGTAGTCGCCGTCCTCCTCTTCCTCTTTTGCCTCTTCTTCGTCGTCGTCGATCGGGTTCAACTCCAGTGGATTAGTGGTGACGACCTCGAAATCGCTGCCGCACTCCGGGCAGGAAACGATTTCGCCTTCGTCCACCTCGTCTTCCTCGATGTCGAGATTGGTTTCGCACTCCGGACAGAGAACCATAAATGCCTCCCACCTATAAACGGACTCTCCCTGAGTAATCTTTTAGAATCTCTTCCGCCCAGCGTCAAGCTTGGCAGGAGCAGGGTGCCTCTTCGTAACACCACCGGCCCAGGGACGGCAAATATGCGCGTCCCATATTGGCCCTACAGCAGGCTTTATGAGTCTCCTTAGGTGGCAAGTGATGATGCGGGGCTAGGGCCGGTTGCCAGAAATTTTGCCACCGCAGGTGCTGCCTTATTTTGATTCGCTGTGCGCCGTCTTGCCCGCCAGCAGGTCAAGGGCGTGGGGCAGAAGGTCAATCACCGCGGCCAGGGATTCGGTTGCTCCCTGGGGGCTGCCGGGCAGGTTGAGCACCAGAGAGGTGCCGCGTGTTGCACAGAGGGCGCGGCTGAGCGCCGCCAGCGGCGTTTTCTTGACGCCTTCAGCGCGCATGCGTTCGCCGATGCCCTGCACCTCGCGGTCGCAGATCGAAAGCGTCGCTTCCGGCGTGACATCGCGGGTGGCTACCCCTGTGCCGCCGGTGGTGACGACCAGCCGAGCCTGCTCGCACAGTCCTACCAGCGCGTTCTCGATGTGATTGCGCTCGTCGGGTACGGCTTCGCGCCTTACCACCTGGTAGCCCGCTTTCTCCAGCGCTGCGGCTACTGCCGGTCCGGAGCCGTCCTGGCGTGAGCCCGCTACCACCGAATCGCTCACCGTCAGCACGGCTGCCGTGCGGGCTCCTGCGTCAATTGTCCAGGACATTGTCTTCTGCGCCCTTGTTGGCTTCATCCAGCAGGCGCAGCCCTTCCATCAGCAGACCCTGGGTGGAAAGCGTGGTGGTCTTTTCGCTGCTGCGGCCTTCGAAGTCAATCTGAAAATTCCCCCCCGACCAGGAGAGCACTTTATACACCGCGGCATCGCCCATCAGGGTCCCGTAGGCAGCGTGCCTAACCTGTCCCTCCACGAAGAACATTTCGCAGCGCTCGCTTTCCAGGGTCAGAATGAGCGAGCAGCTCTTGCGGCCCATCTCCAGCGACTGCACCAGGTCAATCACGTTCATCTGGGCCAGGCTGCCGCGCAAGGTTTTGCCCCCGGGAGCTTCCTTGGCCATCTTTTCCAGGGCAATCTTGTCAATCACACGCTTGATGCGGGTGGTGGCCTCCTTGAGGAAAAAGGGCTTTTCCAGCATGTCATCCACGGGTTCCTGCATGCTGAGCTTGTCGGCGATGTCGGACTTGCTGGCCAGCAGAATGACGGAAGTAGAGGCCGTGGCAGGCCGGCTTTTGAGCTTTTCCACCAACTGCCGCCCGTCCATGCCCGGCATCTGGTAGTCGCTGATCAGCAGGTCAGGGGGGTCGTCCACCGCCTTCAGCAGGGCGTCGGCGCCATCCGTGGCCGTGCTGACCGTGGCCAGCGCAGAGAGCGCCTGACGCAGCATGCCCAGCACCATGGGGTTGTCGTCCACCAGCAGCACTTTGACGTTAGCGGGCATCTCAGCCTGAACTCTTGCCGGCGCGCCGGTACTCGCCGCTCTTTCCGCCCGACTTGTGTTGCAGGACCACTTCCCGGATCTCTATGCCCTTGTCCAGGGCCTTACACATGTCGTACACGGTCAGCGCGGCAATGCTGGCGGCCACCAGTGCTTCCATCTCCACCCCGGTGGTGGCGGTCGTGGTTACTTGGGAGCTAATAGCGACGCCATTCTCGCATAGCTCCACTTGCACATCAATGTGGGAGAGCGGCAGGGGGTGGCACAGGGGAATGAGTTCGGCGGTGCGCTTGGCGGCCATAATGCCAGCCAGACGAGCCACTTCCAGGGGATCGCCCTTGGGATTGCGGGGCAGGGCCTGCAGCACCTGTGGCGACAGGGCTACAAAGGCGCTGGCCTCGGCGGCGCGGGTTGTAGCCGCCTTGGCGGAGACGTTTACCATGCGCGCCTTGCCTGCCTGGTCGTAATGAGAAAGCTTTTTGGCCATCTGCAGCTAAGCCCATGGTACAGCAGGGCAACGGTTCTGGCTCGGAAGGGAATTTGGGTGCGCCTGATACGTGATTTGAGCCGCTGCCCGTGGAATCATCGGAAGATTTCCGCATCGTTCCAGCTTGATGCTTATGGGATATGCTTCTGCATTGGGACCTGCCGCCCTGATTGTGAGGCGGCGAACTCGCGCGTGCCCCTGGGTGGACCGGACCAACTCGCTGCTTGACCCGCCGTTTTCGGCAAACCAACGTAACCTGGATTCAGAGTCTGTGTACGCTACGATGGCGTGAGCTGGAATTATAAAATCCCATGCAACCGGAAAGCAGGAACGCATCCGCCGACATGAGCCAGGGGACATCATCGGAAATCACTTTTTGTACTCGCATGCTCGGGTTGCTCTTCATTCTGTTCGGGACGACCTTCCAGATTTTCTCCCTGGTGTATGCAGGCACGTTCTTGTGGCTGGGGCGTCCCACCACCGTTACCCCAATGCGAATGGCCGGGTTTTGGCTGCTCGGGCTATTGGTGGCGTTCGTGGGTTATCGCGTCGCAACGGGCAAGTGGACCGGCATTTGGCAGCTTCCGTACTATGCCGCGGCCGTGGCGGGGTGTTGGTTTATCGTCCTGGTTATCAAAATGGACGCGAAGCTCGCGCATCCGCTGTGGCCGCCGATGTGGATGCTGGCCCTCGCGGCCGCCGCAGTCTCTTCGTGGTGGCTGGTGGCGCGCCGCCGCGCACGCCGTAGACGTCACACAGGTTTTGATCTCCCCTGCTGATTCTGCCGGTCAACTCTTTGGCCACACCGCCACCAGCTCCCCCGCCGTAATGCGCTCGCGGTCGGGGGGAACCACCACATAGCAGTTGGCGCGGGCAGCGCCGGCAATGTCTCCCGATCCCTGCCAGGGCGCCAGTTCGACCTCCAGTTCGCCAAATTGTCCGCTGAGCAGCCCAGGAAGGAAGCGCGTCAGCCCCGGCCTAACCTTAATTTCCTTCTTCAAGAGCACGGGGAAGAATGCCAGCCTGCGCGGCTTGGCCCCGCCCAGGGCCTCCAGCATGGGCCGGGCAAACAGTTCGAAGGTCACCATGGTGGAGACGGGATTTCCCGGCAGGCCAAAGAAGTATTTCTCTCTCGCGCGCCCAAACACCACCGGGCGCCCGGGCTGGATGAGCGCTCCAGTAAAGAAGAATTCCGCCCCCAACTCGCCCAACACCTGCTCCACCAGGTCATATTTGCCCATGGAGACGCCCCCGGCCAGGAGCAGCAGGTCAGCCTGCAATCCCTGCTCGATCAGACGCCGCAGTTGCTCCGTTTCATCCGGCGAAATGGGCAGTAGCACCGGCAATCCGCCGGCGGCGCGCACCTGCGCGGCCAGCGAGTAGCTGTTGGAATTGCGGATCTGGTTGGGGCCGGGCTGGGTGGCCGCGTCCACAATCTCGTCGCCGGTAGCCAGAACGGCGACCCGAGGCGAGGAATGCACGAACAGGCTTCCTTTGCCCACCGAAGCCGCCACCGCCACGCCGGCCGCATCCAGGCGCTGGCCGCGTTTCAGCAGCACCTCCCCCGCGCGGCCCTCGCTGCCCCGAGGCACGATATTTTCTCCGGCAGCAACACTCTTCTGGATTGCGACAGTGTTGCTGTCCCGGGAGGTGTATTCGACCATGACCACGGCGTCGGCGCCCGCGGGTGCCGGCGCCCCGGTCATGATGACCACCGCCTCACCCCGGCGCACTTGCGCGGGTATGCTCTCGGGTGCAGCGCCAGCTTTGCTCTCGCCGATGATTCTCAATTTTGCGGGGAGGCGGACGAGGTCGGCGGCGTGCACCGCGTAGCCATCCCGCGCCGAGCGCGGGAAGGGCGGAAAATCGCGGTCGGCCACCAGCGCCTCGGCCAGCACCCGCCCGCCTGCGCGCGCAAGGTCCGCCAGTTCCGCTTCTGTGGGCGCCACCGAGGCAGCGTGCTGCTCCACGAGGGCGCGGCCTTCCGCGAACGGCAACACTGTGGCTGCGGTTCCGCTCATCTCGAAGAGATTAACCCAGGGGCGCGGTCAGTACCTAGCACCCAGTACTGCATTTAAAGGCAATATCCCTTCGCCACACAGCCAAACCGGGAAGGCGTTACTGGTGTAATGAGGAGGGGCGCCAATTGCTGCGCTAAAATTCGCAGCACAGGACGGCGCTCGACTGAGTGAAGAAGGTGGCAGCTCGATGAAACTGAGGCGGCTTAAACTGCCGATGAAGGCGACACCGGCGGAACGGTACATGGCCGCAGCCTTGATGCTGGTCTTGCTGTTTGCCCCGGAATTAATGATCGTGACCGTCCGCTCCTTCCGTTTGCCCGGCTTCTGGCCCCTCTCGATCCCCGCGGCTGCCATGTGCGCACTGCTGGGATGCATGGCGGTAGGCGTCTATCGAAACAACCCGGCAGCCCTAACCAGGGCGGCATGGGCCTATGCAGCCGGTTGGGCCGCCGTTGTCGAACTGTTTTACGGAATTTTTATCGCCGTCGCGGGAAGGATTCCCAGCAAACTCGGCAGCCCACACGTTGCACGTTCGCACTCGATTATCAATTTCCTTCTTGCCGCAACCTGGTCTGTCCTGGCGTTTGGATTGTCGCGCTGGAAAACAAGGACTGCGTAATTGTTGCGCTCGACCCCCAAGGCCCAACGCAGAGGGAGGTCAGTTCCCAGTTCCTAATACTCTCAGGTCAAAGAGTCCCCTCGCCGGGTCGCCGGTGTACGGGGATTTCTCGACAGGCATAACCAGTCCAGGGTGTTTCGTCAGCCGACGGGTCCCGCTTGCGCAGCCGAGCTGCTTCCTTTCCTCCTCCACGCGGCGTGAATAGACAATTTTCCATCATGCCATGAGCCGCCCGAGGGCCAATGCTATCCAGACGGAGGGGCGGGCCCTAGGTAGAATTACAGAGGGTGAAGAACCCAGAAGATCGTAATGGGCCAAAAGAGTTGTTCCAGCTTTTCTCTGAGCCTCGGTGTCTCTGCGGTGAATTCGGGTTTTCAGCGTTCGATTTCCAGTTCGGTTTCGCCCGCGGGCTCGGCCTTGGGCGGCTCGGGTTCGGGCTCGGGCGGCGGTGGTCCCACCAGGTCGGCCACTTCCAGGCGCAGGTTGCCGGCGTTGGTGGCGTAGGAGAGCCCGCTTTCCAGTTCGATGACTCCGGCGCGGATCAGCTTTTCGATCTCGCCGTCGAAGTGCTGCATGCCGTCCTGGCTGCCGGTGCGCATGGCGTCGAGCAGGGTTTTGCCGTCGCGCTCGCCTTTTTCCACGTATTCGCGGGTACGCAGAGTGGAGGTAAGGATTTCAATGATGGCCACGCGGCCGCTGCCATCCTTGCGGGGCAGCAGACGCTGGGAAATGATGTAGCGGAAGGAGCGCGCCAGGCGGTTGCGAATGCCCTGCTGCTCCGATTGGGGGAAGACTCCGATAATGCGTTCCACCGTCTTGGAAGCGTCAATGGTGTGCAAGGTGGACATCACCAGGTGTCCGGTTTCCGCCGCTTCCAGAGCGATTTCGATGGTCTCCCGGTCGCGCATTTCCCCTACCAGGATCACCTTGGGGGCCTGGCGCAAGGCGGCGCGCAGCGCCAAAGCGAAGCTGGGCGTATCGCTGTGCAGCTCCCGCTGGTGAATAGTGCAGCGCTTGTGGGTATGTAGAAACTCAATCGGATCTTCGATGGTGAGGATGTGGTAGGCGCGCTCCTGGTTCATGTGGCCCACAATGGCGGCCATAGTGGAAGATTTGCCGGAGCCGGTGGGTCCGGTAATAAGCACAATGCCATTCTTGAGATTGACGATTTCGGCCAGCTGCGGCGGCAGGTGCAGGCCGGCGAAATCAGGAATGGCGTTGGGAATCACCCGCATCACGATGGCGCAGGTGCCCCGCTGAATGAAAATGTTGACCCGGAAGCGGGCCGAGCCGGGCAGGCTGTAGGAAATATCGCACGCACCCTGCTCGCGCAGCTTGGTCATGGCCTGCTTATTGTTGCCAATCAGGTCGCCGGCAACGCGCCGCGTGTCATCCGCGCTGAGTACGGGAAGGTGCTCCACCGGGGCCAGTTGACCATTCAATTCCACCTGCGGCGGACGTCCCGGAGAAAATATCAGGTCGCTCACCTTGTCGGAAACACGCAGCATGGCCACCAGGACACCATTGGTGGCAGAGACAGAAGCGGCCGACGGCTGGGCCGAAGGGTCGAGGGCGGGAGTTGGCGTGGCGATGATGTCCTCCAGGGACACGCCGGCACTTTTGCCGGTGCGCAGCACGGAATAAAAAAGGGGGAAGTACTAATCTACCTGAAGGAGAGCTCAGGCGGCTATGGCGAAGGGACTATCAAGTACACACGTTGGTGCATGAACGCTGGAGCGAAGCGCAGGGTCAGCTAAAAACAAGGGCGGCGCGAACGCCGCCCCTACAACAACAGTTCATTTTGCCTATTGCCGTTTGCTGGTCTTCTTCTTGCTCTTGCCGAAGCTGGTCTCCACCGACGCTCCAATGCTGGCCAGCATCTGCTTGGCGGCGTCCGCGTAGGTACCCTGCGGCTGCAGCTCCAGGTACTTGTTGAAGGCCTCGGCCGTTCCCGGAGGCGCCGTCATTTTGCCCGCCTTGTCGGTGGTGGCCTTGCCCAGCAGGTTGACACCCTTCCAGTAGTAAGCGTCGGCCTTGGTGGGATCAGCGGCAATGGCTTTGTCAAAGGCCTGCACCGCGTCATCCATCTTCCCCGTATTGGTCAGCACCGCTCCCAGATTGAAATAATACTGAGCGGCATGGGTGGGGTCGGCTTGCGCCGCCTGGGTAAAGGTCTTGATGGAGTCGTCCGTCTTGCCCGACTTTGCCTGCACATCGCCGAGGTTGTTGAGATAGGCGCCGTCGTTGGGTTTAATGGTAAGCGCCTTCTGATAGGCGGCAATGGAGTCGTTGTAATTCTGGGTTTTCTGGGCGGCATCGGTCTGCTTGGTGGCGGCTCCCCGGTAGGCATCGCCGAGCTTGAACCACAGCAGGTCGCGGTTGGGGTCAATAGTAGTGGCGTCTTTCAGTACGGCTACCGCCTGGTCGTAATTGCCCGCCTGTTCCGCCGCGGAAGCTGCCGCCAGCTTTTCGTTCAGCGCCTTGATGGTGGTGTTTTCCTTCTGGACTTTTTCCTGCTGTTGCTTCTGCTCCGGCGTCATCTGCGACTCAGCCTTCTGCTTGGCCGCCGCCTGCTCTTTCTGCAGATTGAAGTCGGTGACGTTTTCATCTGAGCCCAGCTGCACCTGCACGCCGTTGAAGAAAAACAGTACCTGGCCATTCTGGATCAGCGATATCTTGTATTTTCCCGGCGCAATGCCCAGGGAAAAGAATTCGCCTTTCTTGTTGGTCTTCAAGTCGTATTTCTGGCCCGTGTCCTGGTTGGCGTATTCCACCTTCGCTCCCACGATGGGGTTGCCCTGAGCGTCAGTAGCCTTACCTTTGACCGTCGCCATGCTTTGCGACCAGGCGGACGGGGCCATCAGGGCCGCCGTCAGCACTGCCAGCACGCAATACGTTAGACGCTGCTTCATTTCAGCCTCCCGGCTCAATTCTGAAATCTAACCGCTGCGAACCCTCACCCCGAGACTGCCGTCATGTAGGCAATGGGATCGCGCGCGCCCGCATTCTGAAAAGCGCGCAAGCGCAATACACAGCTGTCGCACAAGCCACAGGCGCGATCCTCGCGGCTGTAGCAGGACCACGTTAAATCGAAGGGCGCGCCCAATTCAAGGCCCAGGCGCACGATCTGCGATTTCCGCATCCCGATCAGCGGGGTGGTAATTTCAATGCGTCCCTCGCGGGTGCCCGTCCGCACCACTTCGTTGTAGGCGCGGTAATACTCCGGACGGCAGTCAGGATATCCGGAACTGTCCTGGGCCACGGCTCCGATGAATACCTGGTCGGCGCCCAGCACCTCCGCCCAGCTCACGGCTACCGCTAAGAAATGGGCGTTGCGGAAGGGGACGTAGGTGAGGGGAATTTCGCCGTTAATCACCGCACTGGCGTTGGGGATCTCCAGTTCGGGATCGGTAAGGGCAGAGCCGCCAATGGCGTGCAGCGCGTCATTGCGGATGAGCAGGCGCTTACGTATAGCCAGCCGGTCGCAGATGGCCAGAAAGGCCTCGCGCTCGCGCTTCTCCGTGCGCTGCCCGTAGCTGATGTGCAGGGCGGCGGCGTCATAGTCCCGCGCCGCCAGCGCCGCGCATACGCATGAATCCATGCCCCCGCTCAATAGCACTACCGCCGGGAATTTATGAGCTCGCTCTGCCATTCGGCTGTGAATCTCTTTCATGTAAGATGCCATTTCAGGGCGGCTTTGCCGCCTAAAGCCAGCATTGGGCAGTTGCTAATTGCTTTTTTCCGGAATCAAACTCCCTTCAACGCCGGATCCCAGATGAACTTGTGTATCTGCAGGCCAAGCCGAGCCGGCAGGCCGTCTTCCAGCATCCAGTCGGCCAGCTCCCGCGGGTCCAGCAGGCAATGCGAGGCGTCCCTGACGCCATTGGCATCCTTTCGAAAGGCCGGCGAAAGGATTACCGAATGCACCCGCGCCGACAGATCATGCTCGCCAATGAAGTCGCGGGCAAACTCATAATCGGTGCGGTCGCTCAGCACGAACTTCACTTCGTCGCGCGGCCCCAGCGCTTGCAGGTTCTCAATGCGGAAGGTGTCCGCCGCCCCGGAATGCGGGCACTTCACGTCCACAATCTTGACCACCTGGGAGGGCACTCTGGCCAGCGGACGCTCGCCGCTGGTCTCCAGCAGCACAGTGTAGCCACAGTCGAGCAGACGCTGCATCAGGGGCACCACTTCCCGCTCCTGCAGCATGGGCTCGCCGCCCGTAATCTCGACCAGCGGCAACCGGCCTGGTCCGCTCAGCCGCCGCACTTCCGCCTCCACCTGTTCCGGCGGCATCTTCACCCCGCCGGTGAAGGTGTACTCGCTGTCGCACCACTGGCAGCGCAGGTTGCAGGCGGTCAGGCGCACGAAGACGCAGGGCAGCCCCGCCCACGACGACTCCCCTTGCAGCGACTTGTAGATTTCCGTGATCTGCATCGGAAACAGCAATCAGCAGTCAGCGCTCAGCCCGAGTGGTTTGGCTAAGAACCGAAAGCCCTCACTCAAAATACCGTGCTGTGGTCGTGTCCGTCTCCCACACGGTGACGTCTTTTACCTGCACCCGGCCATCGGTGGCCTTGCGCAGCTGCGCATTGGTCTCCTGGTAGAAGTACCGCGCCAGATTCTCCGCCGACGGGTTGAGCTGCTTGAAAGGTTCCAGGTCGTTCAGAAACTGATGATCCAGACGGTCAATAACCTCGCCCATGGCCGCCTTCAAGTCCTTGAAGTCGTAGAGCAGGCCGATCTGGTCCAGTTCCTCGCCCGCCAGGGTGACGCGCACCCGGTAGTTGTGGCCGTGCGGGTTCTCGCACTTGCCGCGGTAGCCGCGCAGGGCGTGCCCGGCGGCAAATGTGTCTTCCACGGTAACTTCGAACATGCCTTCCCTTTGGCAGCCGCGCCAATACTTGGGCTGGCGAGCCTGCGTTAATCATCTATTCTACCTTGCGGCAAACCTATGGACGAAATCACGATTCGGGAAGCAGGCCCGGCCGACCTGGAGGTCATGGTTCACCATCGCCGGGCCATGTTTGAGGACATGGGCTACAAAGATGCGGCGGCGCTTGCGGCCATGGACCAGAGCTGCCGCCCCTTTTTCAAGCAGGCGCTGGCTGAGGGCACTTATCGCGCCTGGCTGGCCCAGAATGCTGCGGGAGAGGTGGTGGCCGGAGGAGGCATTCTGCTTCTGCCCTGGCCCAGCCATCCCCGTGACCCGCAGACTCGCCGGCCCATGATCGTCAACGTTTATACCGAGCCCGCATGGCGCCGCCGCGGCCTGGCTCGCGGGCTTATGGTTGCCATGCTCGACTGGCTTCGTCAGGAAGGCTACGGAACCGTCTCCCTACATGCCAGTGATTACGGGCGGCCTTTGTATGAGTCATTGGGATTCAAGGCCACGAATGAGATGCGGCTCCAGCTGAAAGATTGGCAATTGAGTAATTTGTAATGGGTAATTTTGGCGAGGGGCTTTCAGCACTGCCCTTCACCAATGTCATCCTGAGCGGAGCAGACTGATCCCGCTCAGCCCGCGGAGTCGAAGGACCCCTACACTCAGCACTTCACTCCTTCCGCCCCGGGGATTTTTTCTAAAAAGTTTCTCTCCAGAACTCCTAGAAATGCAAATTTGGGTTAAGCGGCGCAGGGGTCCTTCGGCTCGGGCATGCGCCCTCGCTCAGGATGACACGAGTCAGGACTGACCAACGTTCTTCAAATTACCAATTACAAATTGAAGAACTTCTCCACCTGGGCGATGTCGGTGGTGCGGTGGTAATTGGGCAGGCTCTCCACGAAAACGCGACCGTAGGCTTTCTTGAGGATACGGTTGTCCAGCAGCGCCAGCAGCCCGCGGTCGTGCAGCGAGCGGATCAATCTACCGAAACCCTGCTTGAGCGTGATGACCGCGGCCGGCACCTGGTACTGGTAGAAAGCATTGCCGCCCTCGGCATCAATGGCGCGCACGCGCGCGGCTACCACTGGATCGCTGGGCACTTCGAAGGGCAAACGGTCAATGATCACGCAGCTCAACTGTTCACCCTGAACATCCACGCCTTGCCAGAATGACGAGGTGCCGAAGAGCACGGCGTTGGGTGTGATACGGAACTCCTCCAGCAGCGCCCGTTTGGGCGCATTGCCCTGCAGGAGCATCGGGTATTCCAGCTCTCCCAGCAGCCGGTTGTACACCTGGTTCATCTGGCCGTAGCTGGTGAACAGGCAGAAGGCGCGGCCGCGGGTGATTTCCAGCAGCTGGCGGATGCGCCCGGTGGCGCGCTCAGCGAATTGCGGGGTGCGCGGGTCGGGCAGGTCCGGCGGCACATAGAGGATGGCCTGATTCTCGTAATCGAAGTGTGAGGGCAGCACCAGTTCGCGGGCGTGTTCCAGGCCCAGGCGCCGGCGCATGTATTCGAAGCCGCCGCCCACCGCCAGCGTGGCGGAAGTCAGTACCGCGCACTCCAGTTTGTCGAACAGGCAGGAGCGCAGGATGGGCGCCACATCAATGGGTGTGGCCTGCAGGAATACGTGACGCCCGCTGCGCCCACCCGCGCCCCGGGCGTCCTTGCCGCCGCCCCGTCGCTCGATCCAGAAAACAGTGTTGCGCTCGTTGGACTCCATCACAAACGAGAGCTGCACCCGCAGTTCATCCACTCGCCGGACGAAGTTAAAAACTTCTTCCGGCTTTTGCTTCATACTCTGCAATTCCGCTCCCAGCCGGCCCAGCGCCTGCATCAACCCAATGTACTCGTCGCCGTTTTCTTCCAGAAACTCCTGCCGGTTTTCGAAAGGCAGACGGCCTTCACCTCCGGGCAGCAGGGAGAAGAAAAGTTGTGAGCGCTCACGCAGGCTGCCCAGTGCCCCGGCGACCGCCGCTGACAGGCCCTTGGCGCGCTGCAGCGAGCTTTCCACATCGCGCGCCAGGTCTTCGATACGCCAGTTGCTCACCGTTACCCCGAAATAGCTGCCGGCCACGTTTTCCAGTTCGTGCGCCTCGTCGAAGATGACCGCCGCGCATTCCGGCAGAATGCCGGCATCGGGGGCTCCTTCCGCCGACTGCTTGATGGCCAAGTCGGCGAAAAACAGGTGATGGTTGACGATGACAATATCGCTCTCCAGCGCCCGCCGGTGCATCTCGGTGATAAAGCAGCGCTCCCACTGGCTGCACTTCTGGCCTAGGCACTTATCCGAACGCGCGTCCAGGTGCGGCCACAGCGCGCTCGATTCCGGCAGCTCCGAGAGCTCCGCCCGGTCGCCAGTCTCGGTGGTCTTTTCCCAGTCCGCAATCGCGCGGTACTGTTCGATCTCCTCCAGCCCGCTTAGCACCGGCTGGCCGCTCAGGTCGTAAAGCTTCTTGCGGCACAGATAGTTGTTGCGCCCCTTCATGTAGCAGACGCGCAGCTTGCCGTCGCCCTCGGGAAACAGCGCCTGCTCCAGGAACGGGATATCTTTGTAGAAAAGCTGCTCCTGCAGGTTCTTGGTGCCGGTGGAGACCAGGACGCGCTTGCCGGCGCGAATCACAGGCAGCAGGTAGGCCAGGGTCTTGCCGGTGCCGGTGCCGGCCTCCACGATGAGGTGGCGTTTTTCCGCCAGCGCCTGCTCCACCGCTTGCGCCATCTGCAGTTGTCCGCGGCGAAATTCATATGCCGGATGGGTGCGGGAGAGCAACCCACCCGGCCCGAAAAACTGGTGCAGAGTGGAAAGGGCGGTGGAAGCGGGCTGGGGCAGGCTGGACACGGCGAATCCCTATAATAGTACCGGGTACTGTCTACACAGTAAGTTCTCAGTACCTGGTACCCGGTACCCAGTACCTGGCCTTCAGGGGTCCGGCCTGCCCCTTGTGCAGGCTTTTCATCGGGCGGCGTGTATAGGGTTTTCATTAAAGGCGTGTACGATTCGTATCAGGGCACGGCTTCAGCCCTGCCGCTCAACCATGCTTTGTGTTTTGTCATCCTGAGCTGAGCGCGGCCGATCCCGCTTTGCGGGAGAGGAAGTGCGATGGCGAAGGGCCTGCTTCTCAGAAGCATCTTTGCCGCGCAATTTTGAGAGCCTTATTGAAATCGAAATCACAAACCGCCGATGAACGAGGTGTTTCCGCTCCGCTTCCTATTCTTGCCATCGTGGGCCGCCCCAACGTGGGCAAATCCACGCTCTTCAACCGCATTATTGGCCGGCGCCGCGCCATTGTCGGCGACGAGCCCGGCATCACCCGCGACCGCCTTTACGGCGAAGCCCACTGGGGCGGCCGCGACCTGCGCGTTATTGATACGGGCGGCATCATCCCCGACGACAAGCAGTTGATTCCGGCGGAAATCCTTCGTCAGGCCCGCGTGGCTCTGGAGGAGGCTGCCGCAATCATCATGGTGGTGGACGCCCGCACCGAACTGGCCGCTCCCGACCTTGACCTCGCCCGCCTGCTGCTGCGCACCGGCAAGCCCCTCTTCCTCGCGGTCAACAAGGTGGATACGGAAAAGCAGGAGGCGATCGCCGAGGAGTTTCGCAGCCTGGGTATACGCAATCTGTTTCCCGTCTCCGCGGAGCACGGGCGCGGAGTAGCTGAACTGCTTGACGCGATTGTGGACATTTTGCCGGCGCGCGCGGACAGAAGCTTCACCACCGAGGACACAGAGGGCGCGGAGGAAATAACAAAAGAAGAAGAGGAAGAAGCTCAAAAGCCGCGTGAAACCCGGGTGGCAATTATCGGGCGGCCGAACGTGGGCAAGTCCACGCTGCTCAACCGGCTTGCCGGCTCCGAGCGTGCCATCGTTTCGCCCGTCCCCGGCACTACCCGCGACGCGGTGGACGAAATTGTGGAGCGTCACGGGCAGCGCTACCGCTTCATTGATACGGCCGGGATCCGCCGCAAAGGCAAGACCCACCTGATGGCGGAAAAGCTTTCCGTGGTGATGGCGCGCAAGCACCTTGAGTCTGCCGATGTGGCGCTGGTCCTGATTGACGCCACCGAGGGTGTGACCGCGCTCGATGCCACCATCGCCGGCTACGCCCATGAGAGCGGCCGTTCCGTCATCATCGTGGTCAACAAGTGGGACCTGGTTGCCGGCAAGAAGCTGGAGAGCTGGCGCGGGCGCAAAGTGGCCCCGCAAGAGCGCCCGCTGGACCGCAATCTCTATGAGCAACAGGTGCGGCGTTCGCTGAAGTTCCTGGAATATGCGCCTGTAGTTTTCATTTCCGCTTCCACCGGCAAGAACGTGGAAAAGATTTTCCCGGCGCTCGAACTGGTGGCCGCAGAGCGGCGCAAGCGCATTCCCACCTCCGCCATGAACCGCTTCCTCAAACAGGTGGATTTCGAGCGGGCTTCCGTCCCCATGGCCAAGCGGGTGAAGATTTACTACATGACGCAAGCGTCGGTTGGCCCACCCACGTTTGTGCTCTTCACCGACCGCCCGGTGAAGTTGCACTTCTCCTATCAGCGTTTTCTGGAAAACCAGATTCGCCGCGCCTTTGGCTTCGCCGGCACTCCCATCCGCATTCTCACCCGCGCCAGCAGCTAAGGACTTGCGTTGCCCCGGGCCAGTATCCACGCGGCTGAAGGCTTCGATGATGTAACCTATTGCGAGCAGCTTCATCTGTGGGGTGGAGCGCTGCGAAAATGGTCCAGCGGCTGATTGCACAAGGCGTGCTGTGGGCGATGCTGACGGGGATGTTTGCCCCGCTGGCGCCGGCGGCTGCCATGCCCCACGCCTGTTGCCTGCGGCACCAGCAGCGCTGCCATATGCCGCACGATGCCGGCATCACTAACCGCAACTGCTGCCACCAGTGCTGCCGGTTCCTGGCCGTTTCTACCGCTCTGTTCGCGCCGGTGGGACCCGGCGCGCAAGGTAACCTGCCACGTTCCCAGCTGATTTCCTCTTCCGGCTTGGCTTTCCAATCGTTCCGTGCTCTCACCGAGCGTTCCGAACGCGCTCCGCCGGCAGCAAACTGACTCCTAATAAAGCGGTTTGATTGCGTGGGATGGTGTCCCTTCCGACTGGGGCGCACGAACGTGAATGAGTTGGAGGAGAATGAAAAGTCTAGGCAAAACTATCGGGAGCGCCATGCTGCTGGGGGCCATCGCCGGGGCCACTATTTTCGGCAGCGTTCGCGGCCTGGTGCATGACCCGCAACACCGCCCCGTGCAGGGGGCGCGGGTGACTATTCAAGCCCTGGAATCCCACTGGTCGCAGGTCACCACCAGCAACGGGTTGGGCGAGTTCCAATTCAACGCGGTTCCGTCCGGCCTTTATCTGGTCAACGTCAGCGCGCCCGGGTTCAAAACCCAATCCCTCAAGCTGGCCATCAATTCCGGCGGTGCGGCGAACCTCCACTTCGCCATGGACCTGGCGGCTGTGTCAGAGGTGGTGCAGGTAACGGCCACGCCTGAGGAAGTGGGGCCGCAATCCTCCACCACGGTCAGCGTGATCCATCAGCAGCAGATCGCCAAGACGCCCGGCGCCGACCGCAGCAACAGCATGGCTATGGTAACCGACTACGTTCCCGGAGCAATTATCGCGCACGACCAGTTGCATGTGCGCGGCGGCCACCAAATAACCTGGCTGCTGGATGGCATTCCCGTGCCCAATACCAATATCGCCAGCAACGTTGGCCCGCAGTTCGACCCTAAAAACATTGACCAGCTGGAGGTGCAGCGCGGCGGGCTTTCCGCCGAATATGGCGACCGCTCCTACGGCGTGTTCAACGTGGTCACGCGCAACGGCTTCGAGCGCAACAATCAAGGCGAGCTGGTCCTCAACTACGGCAATTTCAATACTACCGACGACCAGCTTAGCTTCGGCAGCCACACCCAGCGCTTCGCCTACTACGCCAGCTTGGACGGCAATCGCAGCGACCTGGGCCTGCAGACGCCCGTCCCCGAGGCGCTGCACGACGCCGACAACGGGCTCGGTGGATTCGCATCGCTGATTTTTAACAGCACGCCTTCCGACCAGCTGCGGCTGGTGACCTCGGTACGGCGCGACCACTACCAGATTCCCAACACCTACGAGCAGCAGGCGTCGGGAACAAGCGATGTGCAGGCCGAGCAGGATGCCTTCGTAGATTTCTCCTGGGCGCGCAGCGAGGGCGAACATGTGCTGCTTACGGTCTCGCCCTTTTACCACTTCAACCGCGCTCACTACATAGGCGGACCCCTGGACGTGCCGGTGAGTCCGGAAGACGATCGCGGCTCCAACTATGCCGGCGGGGTGATCAGCCTGGCGGTGGTGGAGGGCAGAAACAACGCCCACTTCGGGGTGCAGGGATTCGCTCAGCGGGACAACACTCTGTTTGCTATCAGCACTACGGCCGCGGGCACTTCCCTCCGCCAACGCACCACGCTTTGGGGGCAACTGGAGAGCGCCTTCATGGAAGACCAGTTCAAAGCCACGCGGTGGCTCACCTTGAACGGCGGACTGCGGATAACGCATTTTGCCGGCGGGCTCAGTGAAACGGCCGCCGACCCGCGCCTGGGAGCCGCGATTCAGCTGCCGCGGTTAAGATGGGTGCTGCGGGCCTTCTACGGCCGCTACTACCAGGCGCCGCCTCTGCTAACGGTGGGCGGGCCGCTGCTCGATGTGGCCGCTACCCAGGGCTTCGGTTTTCTGCCCCTGCGCGGCGAGCGCGACCAGGAGAACGAATTCGGGCTCACCATTCCCCTGGGCGGCTGGAGCTTCGATGTAGACCACTTCCACACCAGCGCCACCAATTACTTCGATCATGACGTGCTGGGCAATTCCAATATCTTCTTTCCCGTTACCCTGGCCGCCGCCCGGATCCGCGGCTGGGAGGCTAGCGCGCGCTCGCCACAACTGGCGCATAGGGTGCAATTGCACCTCGCCTATTCGCACCAGTACGTCCAGGGCCAAGGGGCGGTAACCGGCGGGCTCACCGATTTTTCCCCGCCTGAGAACGGCTACTACTTCCTGGACCACGATCAGCGGGACACACTCAGCACTGGCTTCCTGGCCAATTTGCCCTGGCATAGCTGGGCGGATACGGAGGTTTCCTATGGTTCGGGGTTCCTTAACGGGGATGGGCCGGCGCATTTGCCGACCCACACCAGCGTGGATCTCAGCCTGGGGAAGTCATTCGGGGAGGCCTGGTCGGTACGGCTGACGGCGTTAAACCTGGCCAATAGCCGCTACCTGCTCGACAACAGCAACACCTTTGGCGGAACGCACCACAACTATCCCCGGCAATTCAGCATGGGAGTGAGCTACAAGTTCAAATATTAGAGTATCTTGTGGGAGCACAGGCGCACTCGCCTGTGTGGCCGAGCGTGGGAGCGGTTACTTCGGGTACCATAGAACCGGTGACGGAAGTGGCTGCTGCTGCGTCTAAAATGAAGTAGCTCCTGAAGACGGAGCACAAGTTGAGGTGTGGGGGAGAGCAATAGTGGGGGAGAGCAATAGAATGAAGAGTTTAGTCGCACGTGCAATGGGAATAGCAGCATTGATTTTGGGTGTAGCGGCCGGTGTAGCCGCCGGGCCGATGGACGTCAATTCGGCTCTGCGCCCCCCCAAGGGCGCCAAGGTTGCCATTGTGGTGTTTGAGGACCTGCAATGCCCCATGTGCGCGCAGGTTTCGCCGCTGCTGGACCGCGCAGCCCAGCAGTACAACATTCCGGTCATTCGCCACGATTTCCCCCTGCCCAAGCACAGCTGGTCCTACCAGGCAGCGGTGTTGGCTCGCTATTTCGATACTCACTCGCAGAAGGTGGGCGATGAGTTCCGCGACCAGGTGTTCGCCCATCAGTTGGAGATCACGCCGGCAAGCTTGCATGGTTTTGCCGAGCGTTTTGCCGCTGATCACAAAGTGGACCTTCCCTTCATGATTGACCCGCAAGGCAAACTGGCGGCCGCGGTGAACGCAGACCGCGACCTGGGTAACCGCATTGGCATCAACCACACGCCCACGGTCTATGTCGTAAGCAATAAGAACTCCGGCCAGCCTTACGTCGAGGTGACCGACACCAGCCAGTTGTTTCAGACCATTGACCGCATGAGGCAGTAGGGCGAAGCGCTTCTAAACGCAGAGTCTTAAAAGAAAGGTCCCTGGACTCGCGCTTGCCTCGCAAGCTTGGCGCGCGTTCCCTGGGGATGACAGTCAAAAAATTTGTTAGGCGGCGGATTCCTGGAGCTGGCGCAGCACTTCCAGCAATTCCGGGATTTCTGGCGTCTGATCCAGGGCATAGACCTGGCTGAAGGCGATGCGGCCGCTCTTGTCCACGATAAAAACGCAGCGCTCATTGATGCCGGGGATAGGCGGACTTTCGCGCAGAACGCCGTACTTGCGGGCGACCTCGCCGTGGGGATAGAAGTCGCTGCATAGCGGAAAATCCACCATCCCAATGTCCTTCTTCTGCCAGGCGATATGGCAGGGAACAGGATCGTTGCTGATGCCCACGACCTGGGCATCGAGGCCGGCGAACCGTGCCAATTCGGCATGGAACGACGGCACCTGGGCGGCTCAGGTGGGCGTCCAATCCAGGGGATGGAAGGCAATCACCACGTGCTTTTTGCCGCGATACTCGCGGAGCCGAAATTGGTGCGGTTCCTCACCAATCACTCCGGACAATTCGAAATCCGGCGCTGTAGCGCCCACCGGCAACGCGGCCATGAATCCTCCACAAACAACATCAAAGCAGAATCGAAGGAGTTATCTTAAAAGGCGGCAGCGGGCGCGGCAAGCGGCAGGCTGGCAGGCCAATTGCTCCAGTTCCTGTTGCCAACGCCGACCCCTGATCGGCCTTGTGCCGGCAAGCCCTGGATAACAAACCCGGTTGCACCGGCATCGTATCTATGTGTCAGACCGTCAGGACGGCTGGAAACTCTTATCGGCCAGCAAATTTTATATCCTGATCCCAAAAAGACGGAGTGCTTCATGTTTGGATCCAAGCGTTATAACTACGGCCGCTTCAGTCGTGAGCAGCTGCAGGCGGAGCTGGGGGCCAAAAAGATGAGCGGTCCCAGGGCGGGGGAGGAGGCGCCGGATTTCGAGTTGTCGTCGCTGGAGGGCGAAGAGATTCGTTTGAGCGACTACGCGGGCGAGAAGAACGTGGTGCTTACTTTCGGGTCGGCCACTTGTCCCATGACCGCTGGTTCCATCCGCGGGCTCAATCGCCTGCATAAGAAATATGCGGATAAGGATGTTGAATTCCTGTTTGTGTACGTGCGCGAGGCGCATCCGGGTGACCAATTGCCGGCGCACCGCTCACTCGATGACAAAACCGAGGCCGCCGAGCTGTTCCGCGAAGAAGAAGACGTGGAGGTCACCATCCTGCTGGACAGTCTGGACGGCGAGGTGCACCGGCAATACGGCAGCCGGCCCAATTCCACATACTTGATTGATAAGTCCGGCCGCGTAGCCTTCCGGGCAGTGTGGACCCGTCCTCGCGTGGTGGAGGAAGCGCTGGAGGAACTGCTGGAGCTTCAGGAAGAGAGCGGGAAAGAGCACGGGGTAGTGCGGGACGGGGAGGACACTTCCCTGCCCAGGCGTCATAGCATGCTGCACGCGCACCGCGCCCTGGGACGGGGCGGCCCCCAAGCCGTGCAAGATTTCAAAAAAGCCATGGGAACTAGCGGCCGCGTGGCAGTGGCGACCAGCCGGGTGGTGGAACCGGTTAGGCTGCATCCCGCCAAGGCCTTCGCCGCCGTAGCCATCACCGGGGGCGTGATTGTAGGTGCGTTGTATGCCGGAATGAAGTTGCGCCAGCGGCGCCTGCAGATGCGCTCGCCTTACTATTTTCCCCGGCCGCGGCGCAAAAAAGGCGATACCGGCGGCTATGAAGCGGTGGGCATTTAGAGCGACGATTGTTCCCTTGCTCCGACTGATTCCGGGCCGCCCCGCAGCAGGGGCGGGCATGTTCAACAGGAAGGCAGGAACACAGGAATCCAGCACTGGCTGCTGTTTGCGAACTTCTAGTGGCCGCCGGTCGAATGCGCCCCCGCAGGCGGCAAGTTTACCGCGCGGCCGGTGCGAATGGATTCCCGCGCCGCATCCAGTATTTCCAGCACCCGCACATTGAGCGTCGCTGCTACCGGATTTTCGATTGGCCTGTTGTGCCGGATGCAATCCACGAGATAGCTGATGGGATTGCTGCTCTGGTGCGGCACTGGCTGCAGAGTCAGGGGCTTGCCTTCCAGAGGCAAGTCATCGGCGCGGACCGGCCGCTGCAGCAACTGGTTTTCAGTAGCCAGCAGGCTTCCCTTGGGACCGAACACCTGTACCCGGTCCATGTTGTAAGGCCAATCCCAGGAGGGCTCGAGAATGGCCACCGCATCCGGATATTCCAAGATGATGGTTGCGTCGTCCTCCACCCGGTTATGCTGCTGCGTTTTGATTGTTTCCGCGGTGGCGAAGACCCGCGTGGGGCGCCCTTTCAGCCACAGCGCCCACTCCGCCCCGTAACAGCCAAAGTCCATGAGCGCGCCGCCGCCGTTCTTCACCGGGTCATAGAGCCAGGCCTCGAATTCTTTTGACACCCCGATTTCTTTCGGTCCCTCATGACCGTACTGCACGATGATTTTCTGAACCGGGCCGAGTTCGCCGCCAGAGACGCGATGAAATAGGTCGTGGGTGGGTGCCACCCAGGCGTTCCAATAATTAACCATCAGCTTGATGCCTGCTTGCCGAGCCAGCCGTTCCATTTCTCGCGCGTCGCGGGCGTTGGTGGCCATGGGCTTCTCGGTAGAGTAACTGATGTGGCGGCGGGCGCAGGCGCGCAGGATCTCCAGGTGGCGGTCAGTCTCGGTGGTCACGATCACCGCCTCCGGCTTGACTTGGTCCAGCATCTCCACGTAATCGGAGTAGAACTTCACGCTGGCGGGCACCTGGGCCTTCGCCTTCCGCACCAGGCCGGGATGCACATCGGCGATAGCCACCAACTCGGCCTGTGGCTCCTTGGCGATGTCCTTGAGCAGCCCCCACACGTGGTCATGGTCGAGCCCGACAATGGCCAACCGCACTTTGGCATCGGCGGCCTGAGCCGGTGGAATGGCTGCAGCAAACAACAAAAGCACGGTAAGAACTCTCTTCAGCATGTGTTTTCCATATTGCGGATATACCGCCATGCGTCCGATTGGGCTTCAAATTACCCGATGCCATACAGTTCGCGCGGCGATTTCAGCGAAAGTGGAGCATTTTAGGACAATACGGGTGCCACTGCACTTGCTTTTCCTGGCTGATTCAGGGAGATTTCAGTCGGAGTATTTTCTAGGGTCGAATAAAGTGGGCCGCGATTACTTCAGCGGCTAATGCTGCGAACCTTCCTGGCACTTGCGGACAGCCTGAAGGTTGTTCCTTTCAAGGCAGCTTACTAATGAGGGTTCTTAGGGGTGCGCGCCGCTGCAGCGCAGATTGCTGATGATGCCTTCCCCGTGCCAGGCTGTCACCACGGCAAACGGCACCTGCCACAAGCGCACATGCTTGCGGTGCAGAATCCAGCCCAGCAGTTCCGGCCCTGCGTCAATTGCCAGGCCTTCACCATAGAAGCGCGACCGGCTGGGATAAGGGCTGAAAAAGCCGTTGCTCTCCATGCAGCCACCGGGGTGCTGCACGGCACGTGCGCTTTCGTAATCCGCCGTGGCCAGCAGAAGGTTGATGATGACGTACTTCCTGACCCCACGCACGGCCTGCTTGAAACCAGCCGCGCTGGCCGGATTGACCGACCATAACAAAATGCTTAACAGCCCGACTAGACCCGCCCAACGGCTTTGCATGGTTCATCCCGCTTCTGGCCGCTTGGAACACGGAATATAGGAGTGAGTTGCCAGCGCAGGCGGGCCGGCGCAAGGAGCAGATCGGTGGTGGGATTCAGAATTAAAGCGGGTTAATCATCTTCGGCTAGGCCAGTTCCAATTCAATCTTCCTTGAATCCGTATCCAGCCGCGCAATGCGAAATTGGCGAATTTGCCCGGCGCGCGCCGGCTCCTGCTTTCCGGCTGGGGCCGCTGCTTCGCCTTTCCAGCGTGCTTGCAGCATGGAGCTCAGTGATGCCAAATCTACCTTCGCGGCCTGCGCTTCGGGTTGGGCGGCGCTCGGCGCCTCCACCCGGCATGTGGCTTGAATGCCTTCGCCCAGTTCCACCCGGGCTTGTCCGGTGTAAACCTCCACCATACGGCCGGTGACCACATCGCCCGCTTTGTGCTCGGCCAGGTATTCCTCGATGCTAGTGGGCACCATTTGCTTGATGCTGAGCTTGATCTGGCGCTTCTCGGGGTCCACCGCCAGCACCTGCGCCTTGATGATCTGGCCGGCCCGGAGCACGTCCTGGGGATGGTTGATGCGCTTTTCTGCGCTGATTTCACTAATGTGAATCATGCCCTCCGCAATCTGCACAAAGGCGCCGAACTTGGTCAGGCTGGTCACCGGCCCTTCCACAACTGATCCCGCAGCCAGCCGCTGTGCCGCCTCAGCCCAGGGATCTCCCAGGGCCTGCTTCAAGCCCAGGGAGATACGCCGCTCTGCCGCGTTCACACCCAGAATGACCGTTTCCACGGTTTCGCCCGGCTTGAGCACGTCGCTTGGCTTGCGAACTCTCTTCGCCCACGACATTTCGGAAATGTGAATCAGGCCTTCAATTCCCGGTTCCAGCTCCACAAAGGCGCCGAAGTCCATGAGCCGGGTCACCGTGCCGCGCGCCCGCTCGCCCAGCCGATACTTTTGTGCCGCAGTATCCCAGGGGTTGGGCTGCAGCTGCTTCATGCCCAGGGAAATGCGCTGCTTCTCCGCATCCACCTTGAGCACCAAAGCTTCAATTTCGTCGCCCACGGAAAGGACGTCAGCCGGGTTATTGACCCGTTGCCAGGAAATGTCGCCCACGTGCAGCAGCGCATCCACGCCGCCAATGTCCACAAAGGCGCCATAGTTGGTCAGGCTGCGCACCACGCCACGCACCTGCTCGCCTTCCCTGATCTCGCCGTAGCGGCGCTCCCGGGCCGCGCCCGCTTCCTCCTCGGCGATAACCCGGCGGTCCACCACCACGTCCTCATCGGCTGGGTCCAGCTTGGTAATGCGGCAGCGGATCTCCTGCCCCACCAGCTTCTCCATCTCGGAAGCCTCGCGCACCCCGCTGCGCGAAGCGGGCAGGAAGGCGCGCGCGCCCACGTCCACCGTCAGCCCGCCCTTAACCGTGCCGGTGACGGTGCCCACGATGGTGGCTTTCTCGGCGAAAGCCTTTTCCAACTCTTCCCAATTGGTTGGCCTTCCAGCCCTGCCGCGCGTGAGTTCATAGTAGCCTTCTTCGTTACGCCCCTTGACGGTAACCGAGAGCTTGTCGCCAGGCTTAGGCGGCTGGCGGTCGTTCTGGAAGACACTTAGCGGCATAATGCCTTCGGTTTTGAAGCCAATGTCCACATAAACCGAGTCGGCCGAGACAGCAATTACCGTGCCTTCGTGGGCTTTGCCATGTTCGGGCCTGCGTTCGCGGCTCTGCTCGTAGCGGGAAAGCGCGTCCTGGAACGATTCACTTACATCTTCAGCGACTTTGGGCGATTCGGGAGTGTCTGGGTTGGGCATGCGAAGTGGAACCTTCAGTTGCAGGGTAACTTATCAGGATATCACCCGGCAGCGCAGGCCACAGCTCAGCGAACTCAGAAATTAAGTTTCCTGCCAACGCCAGGCACGGGCGCCTTCGCTCACTGCACAGGAACTGTTGTTCTCACCGGAATCCCGCCAATATATCCCGTAATGCTCAACGAACTAGTTCCGCTGGGAACCGTGATGTTGAAGGAAGCGGAAGAAGCGCCGGTGGGGATGGAGACGCTCGACGGCAAGGACGAGACGGACGGGCTGCTGCTCAAATATGCGGTGGTGGGTTGGATGGCGCCCTTGGACAACGATAGCGTGACGGTCGCCGGTCCGCCCGCCGGCGCGGGGTTGGGCATGACGGTGATGGCGCTCAGCGACTCCAGCACGCAGGCCAGATTTCTTGCCTGCGCAGGCGGCGTGGGCGGGGTTTTCCAGGGGGCATTGGCGAAGTCGAAGAACTCAGTCATATCGGGCTGGGCGGAGTCCCGCGCGGTCAGATTGGGCAGCCCGAACCGTGTCTCGATGAACTTCAGTATGGCGGTGTAGTCCGCCGTGGTGTGCGAGACGTAGTTCTTCCTGGTGAAAGGCGAAATCACGATCAGGGGCACGCGGTAGCCGGTGAAGAAGAACCCGCAAACCGGGGTGCTGGTGTTGCCATAGCAGATGTCCGTGCCCTTGCTGCTGCTCTGCAGGTCCGTTGGATACTCGATGGCGTCCGGAGGGGTGGCCGAGTGCGGCGGCACGTGGTCATAAAATCCTCCGAACTCGTCAAAACTCAGGATGAATACCGAGTCCTTCCAGGAAGGGCTGGCCATCAGGGTGTTAATGATGTTGGCCACATAGGCGGCGCCCGACTGCACATTGGGCGGATTGGTCACGTCGTCGTCGGAGGAGTGCTCGTCCAGCGCAGTTTCGCTGGCGGGTTCCACAAACGCGACCTGCGGCAGGGTGCCGTTTTGCATGTCGCTCAGCAGTTGCGAAATGGGAGCAAACTGGCTGGGCATGTGGTTGATGACATATTGCCCATAGGCGAACTGGTTGAGGTAGCTCTGTGCGTAAAGGCAGGAAGGGGTTGAACAGCCGTTCTTGTCCGGATGCGCATAAATTTTCCAGCTTATGCCATGGTTCTGCAACAGCTGGAAAATCGTCTGGGCGGTCAACTGCGGGCTGCCCGGAGCCAGAGGATAGACGTGGCCCTCCGAGGTGGCGGCGTAGAGGTACATGCGGTTGGGCTGGGTGCGCGTCATCACCGGGGAAAACCAGCGATCTGAAGTGGCAAAGCTGGATGCCATGAAATAGTAGTAGTTCAGCTGATCGCCGGTGTAGTAGCCCATGGCGCGGTGCCCCAGCACATCGTAGAAGCCGAAGCCGACCGCGTCCTTTCCCGCCGTGTGCACAAAGCCATCCATGGGGGCATTGTTCGGGCTGGTGGAATCGTTACGGTTGCGGTCAACGTGGTCCTCGTTCCAAGAGGGGCTGGGGTTTTCTGTGCAGGCGGTTGCGATGTTGTAAGCGCTGACCGTGGCCCCGGTGTCGTCCACATTGGAGGCGTTGGAAGATTCCCCATCGAATGTGGTTCCGTTGGTCGCCTGCGGGAAACCCTTCGCCTGCCAGTAATCCGGCAGATGTCCAAAGTACTCGTCAAACGAGCGGTTTTCCTGCAGCATCACGATGACGTGGTTGATGGCGCTGAGGTCCTGCTTCTGCGCTGTCGTCGTAAAGGTGGCGGTCACGTTGGCATTCTGGCCGCTTGAGGGAGTCAGCTGGCAGGTGGTACCCGTGCACGCCCCGCTGAAGCCGGAGAAAGTGGACCCGGAAGCGGGACTTGCGGTGAGCGTCACACTGCTTCCGCTGTTGAAGCCTGCGCTGCAGGTGGTGGGACAATTGATGCCGGCCGGATTACTGGTGACCGTTCCATTGCCGGAAAGCGACACCGTTACCTGCGCGGCGGAAGCGTTGAAGGTTGCCGAGACGGACTGGTTGCTGGAAAGCACAAGCCTGCAGGTCTGTCCGCTGCAGGCCCCGCCGAAACCGGCGAACTGAAAGCCGGAAGCAGGGGTGGCGGCAAGGGTAAGAAGCGTCCCCAGGCTGAAGTTCGCCGAGCATGTGCCGGGGCAATTGATCCCGGCCGGAGTGCTGGTAACAGTGCCGCTTCCCGCGATCGCAATTGTTACTTGCGCTTGTTTCGAGGTGGGTGGCTGCGTTCCGGTTCCCCCGGCACAACCCGCTAGCCCAAGTAAGGAAGTGAGCAGCAACAGACCAACAACTCGTGGAAACACCTGAAGGCTCCCGCTTTTCGTCCAAACTGTTGGTTGCCGGCCAGAACTGCTGGGGTTGCTTCGTTTCGCTCTGGAAACGGTAGAAGCGCCTAACCAGCAGAAAAATGCAACATGTTGCTATCTGGTTGCAGGACTTTGCCTTCGGGTTCAGGATCTGGCGCTCCGGCGGCTAGCGGAGCGGGACCGAAGTTTCCAGGTTCTCACAGTGGCGGATAAACCCCTCCCCCAGCTCACACCCGCTTTCCATGCCGCGGAAGCGGTTCATCTGGTCGTGCAGCCGGTACCAGTCTGCCGGTTGCTGGCTGACGTGTGCGAAGCAGGCCGCCCGCTTGCGGGGCTCGGTTTTGCTGATGTCAACGTAGTTGGTGGGATGGAATAGTTGTGTCTGCGTTCCCTGTTCCACTTCAAAGTAATACAGGTCAAATGCCCTGTGCGCCGCGACCCAGGCGTCATAGACCAAAAAAGACGTGGCGCGGTGGTCGCGATGCGTGTCAATGGGCCAGTGGGTGAATACGATATCGGGTTGCAGAGACTGCAGAATCCTGCTGAACTCCTGGTAGCGCGAGCGGTTCACTTCGGTGTCGCCGTCAATTTGCCCGGCAAACACCGGCTTTGCCTTCAGAATGGCGCAGGCCTTCTCGCTCTCCGCGGTGCGAATGGCGGCAGCTTCCTGCGCTGACTTGCCATGGATGCCGGCCTCGCCGCGGGTCAAATAAAGAATGGAGACCTCATGGCCCAGGTCAGTGTAATTGGCGATGGAGCCGCCGCAGCCGGATTCTGGATCGTCCGGGTGCGCGCCCGCTACCACCACCCTGAGCGGCCGCTCTGCCTTGCCGGCGGCTCCGCCAGTCGCCTGCCCGCTAAGCAAGGGCAGACCTGCAGCCGCCGCCACCATCTGCGACGACCGGCCCAACATCTCTCGGCGCGAAATCTGTTTCACGAGTTGCTCCTGCCGCCCATTTGTCGCCAGCAAAGCGGCTCGGCAGTATAGCCCACGAGAAGCGACGCGGGGCAATTTAGCGCCAGGTTTTTGACCCTGAGGCTCTTACAACCGCTGGCAGCTATTCGGCTTCTGTCTTATGTGGAGGAATCAATCGAATGCTCAGCGTCGTTGGCATTTTTTGGTCCCTTCCCCATGCCAGCCAAGCCGTCGCACGGCTCCACGCAATGGGGATTGACGATAGCAAAATTAACCTTCTGACCCCAGGTCCGGCTGATTTGGAGAAAAAGGAATTGGGGAAAGTGCCCCTTAGCGAGGGCGAGCAACCTGGTATGGCGGATGCGTTGGGTGCAGTGGTTGGCGGGGCCCTGGGCCTGGGTGGAGGAATGTCACTGGGCGCGGCTATCGCGAGCATTTTCGTCCCCGGTATTGGCCCGGTGATGGCCATCGGCTTTGCCGCCGCCGGCATTCTTGGAGCAGGGGGTGCGATCGGCGGCGCAGCCTTGGGTAAGGCGCTGGAGACCGGCTCCACCCATGGGCTTCCAGAAGACGAATTGTTCTTTTACGAGGATGCTTTGAGAAGTGGTCACACGGTCCTGATTGCCTTTGCGGAAGACGAGCGCGAGGCAGCTCAGGTCCGCAATGCCCTGCGGGATGCGGGAGCGGAAACTCTCGATGCCGCACGCGAGAAATGGTGGATTGGGTTGCGGGACGCGGAAAAGGTCCACTATGAAGAATCGGGGCAGCACCTTGAAGGTCGAGAATCCCTTTACCGCTCCGGGTTTGAGGCCGCCCTCCGCCCCCATGCCCGGGGTAAGTCTTACGCTGACGCAAAAGATGAACTACGGAACACTTACCCGGATAGGTACGACAATGCAGTGTTCATTCGTGGCTATGAACGGGGCCGCGAATTTGAGAGACAGTCCGCATCGAATACTGCGCCCCGGCGCGTTGCCTAATCCGTGCCCTAACCTAGCATTCCGTTCGATCCGTTGGACCCGGCAAAATGGCCTGGGAGCAGCGCGGACCGGGGCATAACGAACGTGAAGCGGATTATCGCCAACCAGGGAACGGTGTTGACCCTGGAAGAGAGCTGCTCTCTTCGTTCGTAACGAACCGGAACGAGGTCTTACGGAGCCGCGTGCGATCGAATACCCAGCGAATGCCACCTGATTCCCATCAAGGGAAACCCGAAGACTTTAGTTTCGGAGTTCTTTTCAGTGGTTTCGCGGCGTTCGGATAGCAATCAGGGAGACCTGCTCCAGGCCAGGGAAGTGGTCATTTTCATCAGCTTGGCGCAGAGTAGGAGCAATTTGCTGGATGGTAGTTCGCGAGGGCAGCACTGGGCCGAAATACTGGCCGTAAACATCATCGAACACACTCATGTCTTTCAAGTTGTCAAGATACACATTGGTGGCGACGACCTGATCGAAGCTCATGCCCGCCTCTTCGAGGTTATCGAGCAGATTGCGCATCGTCTGTCGGAGTTGATGCTGCGTAGTCGTCGCGTAGACGCCCCCGTGTGGGCCGGGAATAAAGCCATCTTTGGCGGAGCAATAAAGAGTATCGCCGGCAAACACACACGGGCTGGCAGTTGGGCTCGGAGGCATGTTCTTGGGACGCACAGCTTGCCGCTGCTGCAGGTCGCGAACAGCTACGCCTGTGTACTCAATGTGAGAGCCCCCGGGCAGGCTCGTCACCTCGATCGTGGCCCGTGCGGGCGTGTTGCCGAATTCAAATCGCCGAGCATAGTGCTCATTCATCACACGATTCGGGATGTCCTTCGTCAAATATGGATTCACGAACACCATGTGACTGAACTCGAGGCCAGCCGCTTTCAGTACGGACTGCATGCGATCGAGCGCGAGATCCACTTGCGCTCCGGGATCCTGCGGAACCTCGCCCGTTAGCGGGTCGCTGCCGAGCATACCGGAAACAAAGAGCCGGTCGTGGGTAAGAACGCCGGGCGCGGCCGCCGCATCTGACTTGTAGTCCGGCGGGTGAATCGCCCGCTTGTCCGCCAGATTGCGCACCGCCACGGCACTGACCTGAACAGGTCCATCGGGGAGATTCGCGACTTCCAACACAGCTCGAGCGGGCAAAGCCTTCGAGAAATACTCGCCGAAGATGTGGTTCATCTCCTCATACTTGCCCACATCTTCTAAATAGACCTGGGTATAAACCACATTCTCCAGATTCAGACCGGCGGCCTGAACTACCGCGCGAACATTGTCGAGGGCTTGCCGGCACTGCTGCGAAAACTCTGTGGGTAAAGTTCCATCCGGCCGACGTGGCCCTTGCCCAGAGATGTAAACGTAGTCTCCTGCGTCAACACCAGGTGAGAACTCTCGATTCGCATGCATCTGGGCCGGGACCACAGGACGTATCTGCGCCTGCGCTCCGATACCCGTAAGCAGCAACGCGAGCCAAACGAATTTCATTCGAAAGCTTCGCACTAATTGCAACCTAGGCTGTGTAGTTTTTCTTTTGCGCAGCGCGCAGCACAGCTCGCAATCTTTGTCCGACAATGATTTCTTCTCCAGGCTGGATGGTCATGGAAACCAGTTCAATGTGGTCAGGCGCCTTGCGTTCTTTTGCGGTCGGATTGCCCTCTCGGACCGCCGTCACCAGGCTTGGATTATCTGTTCCGAGCACTTCGATGACTGGATTGCCAGCGCGCAATTCCTGCACGCAATCATCAAGCGTGTAGCCCCAGGCCTGCTGATCCCATGAGACCTTCAGAGTCGGATACCGGTTACCGTCGTCGGGGATGTAGGTATCGGTTTTCACGCCAGGCACTGTGTCCACCAGCTTGCGGATCCTTTCGATGCGGCCGTTCCATTCCGCATAGAGCTTTTTCTCGTCCATCTTCAGCCAGGTCTCAATCGCAATAAGACATCCGATAATCTCTTCTTTCCCGACCTTCATGGGACGGCATACCGCTCCCTCGCGCGGATTGCTATTCATCAGCGCCGCTTCGATCAGGTCCATTCTCCCCAGCAGCACGCCGCTGCATTGCGGCCCCGATAAGCCCTTGCCGCCAGAAAAGCAATACAAGTCAATACCCATTCTGGCGTAGAGCTTGGCATTGTTCGCGGGCGGAATGCCGGCAGCATCATCGAGCAGCATGGGCACCTTATGATCTTTGGCGATCTGTAATTCTTGCTGAAGCTTTGCTCCCAGGTCAGTGGTGTAAATCATAGCCGTGTTGTCATTGATGGCATTTGCCAGCTGTTCCGGAGAGTATGCGAGCACGAGCTTCGCGCCGGTTAGCCGGATAGCGCTGTCAAACGCACTCCTGCCGCCCACCATGACGACTTCATGCTTCAGTCCAGTCGTGTCGGGGAGTTGCCAGATGTATTTGTCATTGGTCCCGGCCATGCAGGCGGCCGTGGCCGCCGCCATTGCTCCCGCCGCCCCTGACGTGATAATTCCCGACTCAGCACCTGTCAATTCCGAAAGCCGCCGGCCTACCGCACGCTGCAAATCCAGCATGTTCACGAAGTACCGTGCCGCTTCCAACTGCGCCTGACGAACCTCTGGAAATTCCAAAGAGCCGCTGAGATAAGTCCATGTTCCCCGGCAGTTAATCACGGTCTTGACGCCCAGCTTGGTAAACACATTCTGACGCGGGTCCCTGCCCGCCGCGGTGGCCGCTTGCGCATACAGATCGCGAGCAGCAATTTGCCCGAGCAGCGGGGCCGCCGCCACAAGCTTCATGAATGATCGCCGGTTGGAAGTGCCAACTTGCATTGCGAATGCCTCCTGACTGGCCGCTAGGCTGCCGCCATATTTACCAGCGCGATGAAGTATGGCCGATGAAGAAGCGAGTGTTAATCATCCTCATCGGGCGGTGGAATTCGCGCTCGCACCGCAAGAATGTGGGCCTTAGCGCCAGGCTCGTTCTGGTTATAGAAGCCGACTGTACAGTTAGGCCGGAAGTAATATGCGTCTCCGGCCTTAGCTGGGTAGCGTCCTTCAACGCCGTCCATTCCGCTGCCCGCCACCATTTCGCCGGCGCCATCCATGACCAGGTAGATTTCTTCCGCACCTTCATGATGATGTGGAGCATTGGTGCCAGCCGGAGCAAAGTCCATCCAGAAAAAACTTGTCACGATGTATGCCTGATCGATGGCGTCCCGGGTTGCGGTGCGCGATCCAATGAGTAGTTTGTACAGAACTGAGGCCGGATGCCCGCCGACCGTTTCTTCCTTCACGTCATTCAAATTCACAATTTTAGGATCCTGTGGCGCGCCGACAGAAACTTTCTCCGGAATCCTGAAGCCCATCATCAGCACGCGTAGCGGCGTGTCGGAATGATTCGCCAGTGAGTGATTTACGCGTGGAGGCACATAAGTGAAATCATTCGTTCGCATCGGATACTTCCGCTCTGCAAAATGCAGAATAGCGTTTCCGTTCAGGACGAAGTAGATTTCTTCCTGCCGCTCATAGAGGACGGTTTGGCACTTGCTGCGGGGCCCGAGCTTCAATTCGCCAAACTGGGTAACCGTTCGCAAGACATGCTTGTCACTATCGCCTTTGCCGAAGATGGCTTTATAACTGCAAGTCCCGGAAGCGAGAGTGGCAGCCTCATCCTGTAAAGGAATGGATCGGTGTAGCCATGTAGGATCGACTTGCGCCTTCTGAGCGAAGAGGCTGGACGTTATGATCAATGCCAGTAAGATGATCTTCAACTCTGATTTCCAGGCCAGCGCGATCACCAAGGCAGCGGCGGAGTCGGGTATACCACAGAATGTGCTTGACGCAAATCGAAATCTTTCGTTTGATTGAGTTTTGTTTCGGTTGCGCGGCTCGGGAAAATTCCATGCGAACCTTTGTCCTGAGTGTTTTCCTTGGCATCTCGTGCATGCTCCCCGTCCGCGCTCTGAGCGTGGGACAATCGCGCCCATCGCCGACTCCAGACTGCCGCATTCAGGCGGTGGATTACCGGGGTTGGCACGCGCAACAACTATCTAATCAGTGGATCCAACTCACGGCCGTACCGCAGAACGGCGGGCGCCTGATGCAGGTTGAGTTCGCCGGTCATTTCTTCTTGTTCGTGAATCCGAAGTATGCAGGCAAGTATCTGCCTCCAACTTCCGGGCAATGGTTTAATTACGGCGGCGACAAAATCTGGCTCCTGCCTGAAGGCAACAACGACGAACAACACTGGGCCGGAAATTCCGACATTCTGGACGATGGGCCATTCTCTTTTCGAATCCTTTCGCAAGGCCAGAGATGCGAGATCGAACTCACGAGCCCAACTGATCCACAGACGGGCATTCAGTTCACCCGCACCATCGCAATCAGCGCCGATTCGCCCCGCATTCAGTTTCACGTTTCCATGAAGAACGTGACCGGCCACACCATCGAATGGTCGATGCAGTCGGTATCGCAATACGATACAGCTGACCCCGCATCGCAGTCGCGCAGAAACCCGGATTTCTGGACGTTTATTCCTGCTAACCCGCACAGCAGCTATCTCAACCGCTATCACGTTCGTTTCGGCCCTGCGGAGAATCCCGCTGCTTCGGTCCGGGAGGATGGGCTGTTTGCCCTGCACTACGTCCATGTAGCGGAGGAGTTCTGGCTGGACTCGACCGCGGGCTGGCTGGCAGTCGTGGATGGCAGTACCCATTTCGCGATGATTGAGCGCTTCCACTACGACGAGAACAAATCTTATCCCGGCAAGGCGTCGATCATTTTCTGGACCAATGGTCCGGAAATGAGGCTAAACGCCCACGGCGAAGCCGCTCTGAGCGGCGATGATGAAGGACAACCTCCTTATTATCAGGAGGCCGAAATCAATAGTCCTCTTTGCCGCTTGAGTCCGGGAGCAGCCTGCAGTCTGGATACGGAATGGTTTCCCACACGTGCAGGGGATGAATTTCAGGACGCTACTGAGGCGGGCATCATAAGTCAGCCACTTCGCGCAACTTACTTGGATAACGGCAAGGTCAAGCTTTTCGGCTCCTTTGGCGTGTTCTTTGCTGGACGGTTGATCGCGCATTTCTACAACGAACATGGCGCCGGCCTGGGAACCCTGGCCGTTGCCGATGTGAATCCAACCAAGCTGGCGTCGCTCAATGCGGAAATCATGCCGCCGGGAAAACCGGCGAGAGTCTCTCTCCACCTGCAGGACGCGAAAGGGCTGGACCATGGTTCTCTTGGAGAAATCCAGATCACAAGAGAATCGCTGCAATGAACGCGACCAGCAGGCTGGCGCTGGCCTTGCTTGCCCTGCTGTTGATTTTTGCCGCACCGCCTGCTGCGTGGCAGAGCGGTCAATCCCATCTTACCGCGGCGACCGACGTCACCGAGCAGGATCTGCTGGTGCAGCCGGTCGGCGCCAACTGGACCTCCTACAACGGGGACTATACCGGGCGCCGCTATAGCGCCCTCAAGGAGATCGATACCGCGAATGTCTCGCAGCTTCGCGCTGCGTGGCTGTTCCATCCCGGAAACTCCGAACGCATGGAAGTTACGCCCGTAGTGGTACGCGGCATCATGTATGTTACCTCCGCAAACGACGCCTTCGCCCTCGACGCTCGCAGCGGGCGAGTTCTCTGGCACCACGAACGGCCGGTGAGTTCAGGATTGCTCGACGATGCCGCAGGTCACAAGAACCGCGGCCTTGCCGTGTGGCAAAACTCGGTGTACATGGAAACTGACGACGCCCACTTGCTTTGCCTGGATGCCCGCTCCGGAGGACTGCGATGGGACGTCGCATATGCCGACAAGGCGAAACATTATGGCGCTACCAGCGCTCCCCTGGTTGTGAAAGGCGCCGTCATTGTTGGCACCTCCGGCGGCGACTCGGGCGTGCGCGGTTTCGTCGCCGCTTACGATGCCCTGACTGGCAAAAGGAAGTGGCGCCTCTGGACTATTCCCTGGCCCGGCGAATTCGGCTCCTCCAGTTGGCCCGGTGATTCTTATCTGCATGGCGGCGGCACAACCTGGATGCCCGGCACTTATGATCCCCAACTCGACACCCTGTATTGGACGACGAGTAATGCCGCGCCCGATTTTATAGGTGACACGCGGCCTGGCGATGACCTCTATACTGCCTCGGTCCTGGCCATCGATGCGAGCACGGGCAGGTTGAAGTGGTATTTCCAGTTCACTCCCCACGATTTGTACGACTACGATGCCAACGAAACCCCGGTTCTGGTGGATGCGCGCGAGCAAGGCACAGTTCGGCATTTATTAGTGCAGGCCAACCGCAATGGTTTCTTCTACGTGCTTGATCGGACCAATGGCACGTTTCTTCATGCGAATGCATTTGTCGAAAAAGTGAATTGGGCGAAGGGAATCGATGCATCCGGCCGGCCCATGCTGTCGGGCAAGATACCAACAGCGAAAGGTACGTATATCTGCCCCGGAATCGATGGAGCTACCAACTGGTTTTCCCCATCTTACAATCCTGACACTGGCCTCTTCTACGTCATGGCGCTGGAGAGTTGCAGCGTGTTCTTCTCCAGCCCAAAGCCCTTTACGCGCGGCGAGACTTACTACGGCACTGGCACAAAGCTCGCTCCGGACGAGCATGCCCACAAAGTCCTGCTCGCCCTTTCGGTGCCCGACGGCAAAATAGTTTGGCGCTATCCCCAAGTGGGTCGCGGCGATTCGTGGGGCGGAACACTCACCACCGCCGGAGGTATCCTGTTCTTCGGCGACGATGCCGGGTATCTGGAGGCGGTGAATGCACACACTGGCCGCAGTCTCTGGTACTTCAACACTGGCCAGATCATGCATGCTTCGCCGATGACGTACTCCTTGAATGGCACCCAATACGTGGCCATCGCTTCAGCCAGCAACCTTATCAGCTTCTCGCTTCCGCATTGACCGTCGTGTGCACGTTCACTCCGATGAAGTGAGATCTAAAGACCGCTGAGCTTGTAAGCGCCGTCGTGACAATCGCCAAGCGCACCCTCGAGGTCTGAGTGCCCAACATGCGACGAGGAGAAGCGGCAGGCCGAAAACGCCCGACGCGCTCAGAGCGTCGCAAAGAATGGGAAGAGCATGTAGCATTCTGCATCGAGAATGCCGGCATTTCGCGTCGGTTCAAAGGGAAGACCCTGGATACCTTACAGGCTACCACCCAGGAACGGCGCATCGCCCTCGAGTTGTGCCGTGGCTACGTGGCTGATTTCAAGGCCAACCATGAACCTTTACCACCGCTATTTTCTGCCCTGGCTCGAGCACGTCGGCCTGCGACGGATCGGGTTTCACGATCTCCGGCACACCTTTGGCAGTTTGCTCATCCAGGGCGGCGCCTCACTCGCGTATGTGAAGGACCAGATGGGGCACAGCTCCATTCAGGTGGCCGTGGACATCTACGGCCACCTGCTCCCGGAGGCCAATGTCAGCAACGGGGACCGACTGGACAGCGAGACAAAGCCGCAAGACTCCGTAACCCCTGCGCAACAAGAGGCCCCCGAAGAGCTTGACGGCGGCGAGGCTCTCCCACCCGAAGTTATTGAAATTATGGGAGAAGAAGTTGGTGGCGGCGGAAGGACTCGAACCTTCGACCTACGGATTATGAGACCGTCGCTCTAACCACCTGAGCTACACCGCCACGCGTAGAAGGGAAAAGGCGCCCACAGGCGCCCTGCTATTTAATTCTAAGAGGCGGCGCAAAACACTGTCAATTCGCGGGCGCAGTGGCCGCACCTGGACGCTGACTTGCCAACTCCAGGCCTCGCACGCCAAACTGGCTGCTCACCATGAAAGTGATTGCCGTCATTCCTGCGCGGCTGGCCTCTACCCGCCTGCCCCGCAAAGTGCTGCTGCCCATCGCCGGCCAGCCTATGCTCGCCCGCGTTTACCAGGGAGTGCGCGCCTCGGCGGCGCTGCTTGACGTGATTGTAGCCACCGACTCGCAGGAAATCCTCGAGCTCTGCCGCGAGCGCGGCTGGCACGCGCGCCTGACTTCCGCTTCCTGCCGCAGCGGCACCGAACGCGTGCACGAGGTTTCGCAAGCCGTCGCCGCCGATGTTTACATCAATGTCCAGGGGGACGAGCCCCTGGCCCGGGCCGAACACCTCAACTCCCTTATCGAACTCATGCACAATGCTGCCGTGCAGGTCGGCACGCTCAAGACCCCCTGCGCCGCCGCCGACATCCACAATCCTCACGCGGTCAAAGTGGTAACCGACGCAGCCGGGCGCGCCCTCTACTTTTCCCGTGCCACCATCCCCTACGACCGCTACCAGGGCGTCGCCCGCTACTACAAACATCTCGGCTTTTACGCCTACCGCAAGCCTGCGCTGGACCGCTTTGTTTTGCTTCCGGAGTCGTCGCTGGAGCAGAGCGAACGCCTGGAGCAGCTGCGCTTTCTGGAAAACAGCATTCCTATCCACGTCGCGGAAACCGCGTTTGACACCATTGGAGTGGATACGGAAGATGACCTGCGCCGCGCGGAGGACCTGCTGTCCAAGGCCGGCCTTACTGGGCGCTGACCGCCTCGCCCTCATGCTCGGAATACTCGCGCGCTGCCTCGATGCGCTTGGAAATGGCGGGATGGGAATGGAACAGCACTTCAACCAGCCGGGAGGGCGAGCGCTCCGCCAGATTTTGGTCGGCCAGCTTGTTCATGGAACTGATGAAGGGCTGCACGCTGCTGATGGATTCGAAACAATACTGGTCGGCCTCGCGCTCCTTCTGCCGCGAGTAGGCGTTCAGCACCGGCATCAGCACCAGCGAAAGCACGGTGGAAACCAGCGCCAGCAGCGGCAGGTTGGCGAAATCGGCCAGTGATTCGAACATGTGCCGGTCGAAAACCGCCCAGCGCAGGACTTCATTGGCCGCCCAGAAGCCCACAAAAGTAACCGCCACCTCCAGCAGAATGCCCTTCAGGATGTGGCGGCGCACGTGGTGGCCCAACTCATGCGCCAGCACGGCTTCGATTTCGTCATCGGAGTAGTTGGTGAGCAGCGTGTCGGCCAGGATGATGCGCCGCGTCTTGCCCAGGCCGGTGAGGGCTGCGTTGGCCTTTTTGCTCTTTTCCGAAAGCTTCCACTCGTATACGCCACGGATGCGCGTGCCCGCGCGCTCGCTCAAGTGGACCAGGCGCTGCTTCAATTCCTCCCTCTGCAGCGGCTGAAACTTGTAGAAGATGGGGAACAGCACCACGGGCGCGATCTGCGCCAGGGCCACAAACAGCACGATAAAGGCTCCCCAGGCGATGAGCCACCACTGCCGCGGCCACATGCGCAGCACGTAATAGATAATTTCCACCACGATGCCGGCAAACACCAGGCCGACCAGGAATCCCTTTACCTGGTCCCAC
>Ga0075276_10000019_pt1 | contig 48230 bp, 37 predicted proteins | sample SF_Rice_5C_80N_4_FD_69770 | JGI IMG/M metagenome (GOLD analysis project Ga0075276, IMG submission 69770) | Rice paddy soil microbial communities from Twitchell Island, California, USA - SF_Rice_5C_80N_405 | ecosystem: Environmental > Terrestrial > Soil > Paddy field/soil | place: USA: Twitchell... | reverse complement strand
AGTGGAAACGCCGCTGGCGTCGGGATAGCGCAGCACATCATGCACCGCGCACGCCACGCTGATGCCGGTGCAGTAGGCGGTGCCATCGGATTCCGAGGTGCGCCCGGTCTGGGAGTAACCCTGGAAAAGATAGGCGTCGTGCGAGCCATCCAGGGTCACGCTCAGCGGCGTGGTGTCGGTGGCGGAGATGAAGTCAGTGACGGTGAAGGCAGGCTTAATCCGCATCTCATGGGCGGCGAAGCCTTTGTAATCGGAAGCAAAATGCGTGCTGTTGTAGCAGGTGTCGGTGCCCGAGGTGGCCGAGGGACAGGGGTCGTCGGCGTTTTTCAGCAGCACGGGCTGGCGCACCAGGTTGGAGTTCTTGAAGAAGACGAACTTGGTGTCTTCCTTGAGGTAGGAGACTGTGCCGTTGGAGTTTGCCGCCTTGACCCGAATGACCGCCTTCACCGGGCCGTTCTCTTCAATGGTGGCGGTGGAACTTGTGTCCAGCGAGGTCTTATAGGCCGTAGTGCAGGCCATGCCGCAGCCGTCCGAGTTCCCGGCGTAGGCCAAAGGATAATGCAGATAGGTGATGATGCCCCGCCCGCTCACGCAGCCCGAACCGGCAAAGGGGCAAGCCGTGGGTTCAGTCCAGTCCGTGGTGGTGTCAATCGGCTGGATGTTCTGCAAGCGCACCGAACCCGCACTGGTTCCGGCGTAGACGTTGTAGCCGTTGTTGCCCGAGTCGGGCACGCAATTGGGGGCGGTCACTTTCAGCAGTTGTCCGCTGCCCACGCTGACTGCGCCGCTGGCTGAACTGGCCAGGCTCTCCCCAGACTCCCCTACGCAGGCAACTTTCACATACAGAGTTGAACTGGAACTATAGGTTCCGCCGCTCGCCGCGCTAACTGAAGGGGCAGACGGAGCGCTGGGCATAGACACCGTGGTGTCCGGTCCTGCAACGGTCAAGCCGTCCGAGGAGCCGTTAATCAGGACCGTACTTCCGGCCACCACCTTATTAAAGCCATCAAAGCCCGACTTCTTGATTTGCGCCCGCAGGGTGCCTGTGTTCACGCAGATGTAACCGGAGGAAGTTCCCGTGGTTTCGCAGCCCGAGCCGTCACTGAGAATTTTGGCGTTGTCTACCGCCAGAGCCGAGCCGCCGAAATTACCGCTTCCACTCAAGCTCAGGCTCACGCCGGTATAGTTGGCGGTGGAGGAAAAGTTGTTGGTGACCTCGGTATCCACCAGCACGCTCTGGCAGCTTCCATCCGAGTGCCAGGCGAGACAGCGGAACTGTCCCACGGTGGCGGTCGTCAAGCCCAGTTGATTACTGCCCGTAGGCGTGCCATCACTGTTCCACCAGGAAGCGGGAGCGTCCCCTGCCGCCAGAGGGAAAACCACCGAGGCGGGATACGCCGTGCGGTTCTGTCCGGTGGGATAGGTTGAGCCGGTATAGGGCAGCAGTTCCTGAAACGTAATCTGGCCGCCGAAGGACTGGCCCCACAAAGGAAGTGCCAGCAGCAGGAAGGCCAGCAATCGGCTGACTAAACCACCGCGCACTACTGCACCTCCATAGTTAGGGAGACTGACCCGGCGCTGTCGCTGGCCACCGTAGCCCACTTCACGGTCAGTGTGTCGAACTCGGCCACCGACACGTTGTGGGTCGTATCACTGCAGCTAAACGGGCCACCACCTGTGGCGCTGATAGTACAGGTAAGAGCGGTGGCGGCGGGTGAACCATAAACCGTGCAGACCCCGCCTGCTACCGTGGTGCAGGGGGCATCCCACAGGGTGAACGTGTAACTGTTACCATTTTTGGTAGTGCCCATATTGACGTGCAGTTTGGAAACGGTACGCGCACCCGTGGACAGCCAGCCTGCGTTACTCGTAGCCCAGGTGGCGGAAGAACAGGAGGAAAAACCAGCCCCCAGGTTGGGCAGGCCAAGAGTTTGGGCGGAGGTGGAGGCAGTGCCGCCGCACCCGCCGGTTATGAAATTAACCCCTGAGCCGCCTGTAGTGGCGTCTTGAGAGCAGGTCAGTTCGCCGCCCGCGCCGATGGAGGAAATATGATAGCCAGAGGAACAGGCCGCCGCCATCTTCACTCCGCCTACGGTGGTTGAAGCTACCGGCAGGTCGGCGGCGGGAATATCATCACCCGCCAGCATTACATCCGTGGCGGCGCCGCCGTTATAGGAATAGGCCGGGTGGTGAGTAGCGGAATTAAAAGAGAAGTGATTTTCCGAGGCCACCACCTTGGCCGTGCCCTCAGTAATCTTTAGGTCCGTTTGCGTGCCCGTAACCACAATCGGCTTCGAGGAGGTGACGTTGGTGGAATCCTCACTCAGCGCAGGAGTGGATTCGGAGCCGGTAGGCGTGTCGCAAGTGCCGTCCTGTTTCAAATAGCCGGTAGTGCAACTGGTCCATAGCGCCAGCACATCGGAACGTGCGGCCACCGCCGTGGTATTGAGCGCGGTACGCTTGACAATGCCATTGCTCCCAGGGTCGGCCAGGGCGGCTGCTATCGCAGAGCAGGTGCCATCGTACTTGAGGTAACCAGCGGTGCAGGTGGTCCACATAGCCACGATGGCGGCGTAGCCGGAATTAGCGTTGAGCACGTCGTAGTAGCTGCCGCCGTTTTCCGACACTTTCATTTTGTTGGACTGGAAGCTGAACTTTCCGTGCCCGGTAGCGGAGAGCGTGGGCGAAACGGCGGTAGGCAGGTCAAAGGACTGGTCGGTAGTGGCGGTGCTGGCGTACTGCGGCGCTGACACGCTCTTGGTGGACGTAACCGTGGTGGAATCTTCGGAAAGCGCGGGCGTCGCTTCGGTGCCGGAAGGCGTGGAGCAGGTGCCGTCATATTTCAGGTAGCCGGCGGTGCAGCTAGTCCACAGGGCGACGATGTCGGTGCGGGCGGCCACGGCGGTGGTGTTGGCGCCGGTGCGCTTGAGCACTCCATTCGCGCCCGGATCGCCCAGGGCGCTGGCGGCGGGCACGTCTTCCGCCCACGCTCCGGCGTTGCAGTAAAAGCGCTTGGTGGAGCCGCCGCTCACCGCTTTCAGGATCTCCGAACCGGCCGAGCAGGCGCCGGCCGGATCGGAATCCCCCGTGCCCAGATAACTCAGGGTCACCGTCGGGGTGCCCGCGCCCACCTGCACCGAGCCTGAGGCCACCACATCTTCCGTCGTGGTGGTGCCGGTAAGGGCGGCATTGGCCAGAGGAGCCTTCAGGATCAGAGAAGACAGCAGGTCCGTCCAGGCGGTGGAGGCTGTATCGGGCGGGAAGACGGAAGGTTTGTTGGCAAGCGTGTTCCAATCACCGCCGCCATCCCCCGAGCACTTCAGTTTTCCGCTGGCCGCGTCAATTCCGCTGACGTGGTTTCCCGCCAGGCAATCCCCATCCATGAAAATTCCGCCGATGCTGCTCCCCGTGGGCAGCGGGATCCAGCCCGGCGCCAGTTTGCCGCCGCTGCCCGCCACCGGCACCGTGTTTGCCGTGGGCGTTGCCGAGCTGTGGCTCCCGTCCAATTTGTCCGCCCCCAGCGTGGCCCCATCGCTCAAGTTGCAGCTCGGACCCAGGCTCCCGCCTTGCGGCACCGCTACCTGTTGCGCCCACGCCGCTGCCGCCAGCAGCAGCATCCATGCTGTTGTTTTCAAAGTCAAAATCTCTCCGTTGGCTCGCTTCTCGTCACCCGCAAAAAGAGCCGCCCTCACCGGCGGCTTCCTCTCCCTTCCCGCCCTTGGCCTGTCCTGAGCGAGACGGAGGATGATCAAAATGCTGGCCACTAAAAAAGGGCACGCCGGTTAGCGTGCCCTCACTTCCCAAGTTCTACATTTCAAATGATAGATTCAGAATAGCAGATTCAAACTCTATTCCGCGCCTTTGCTCGTGCCCCTTTTCCTCCGTCCCCTGAATCACTTGCCTTCGCCGCCACTCTTGACAGCTCTTGCCGGCGCACATACTTCTTGACGCTGCCCACGTACACATCCGCAAAGTCCACCACCGGCCTCCGCCCCTGGATCGTTTCCATGGCCTCCTCCATCTCCCATCCCATCGCCCCCAGCAGCGCCAGCGTCATCATCGCCGCCCGGTGCACCCCCGCCGCGCAATGGATGTACAGCTTATTCCCGTTCTCCTCCAGCGCCGCCAGCCCGAACTCCACTCCTTTTTCGAACAGCTCCGGGGGTTTGGGCTGGAAATCGTCATCCGTCCCGTTCCACAGCACCTCGATTCCGTACGGGCGCGCCAGTTCCGTATCGTCGAATTCGATTTGCATGTCAATGATGTGGGTTACCCCGCTGCGCGCCACTTCCTGCATGTTGTCGTCGCTCCAGATCGCCCCGCCCAGCGCAATCCGTTCCGTCACCCAGGTCATATCCATTCCGTTTGGGTTCGCCCTCTCCGCCTCGCGGCCGAATCAACTCTATCAGGATGATTCTACGTCATTAACGTTTGCCTCACTTCCCGCATTCAAAACCTTCGTAATTTCCTCTTCCGTGGGATGATCGGGAATCCCCAATTGCCGCAGCAGGTACCGCGCCAGCGTGTCGTCCTCTTCCTCCTCTGCCGCCGGTGGCGGAAAGATTCCGAGAAATTCGAACACCAGCTTCGCCGCCGGGCAATTTCCCTCCTTGGCCAGGTCCGCGAGCGCCTTCGCGATGTCCTTAACTTCCGGAGACATTAGCGCCACCGCCTCTCGCCTCACCTCCCGCAGCTTCGGCTCCGCTTGTTTGTTCGCCTGTTTCCCCTTCTTCTTGCCGGAGTGCTGCTTGTCTTCCGTGCTTTTGGTGCTCTCCATCCCTTTCTCCTCCTTGCTGCCCGCATTTTCGTAGCTGATTTCTTGACCACCCCCGCTCACAGCAGCTGTTCCCGAATCAGAATCTCGCTCAATCGATCCAGCGCCTCCGGAAGGTGACGTGAGATGGTGCGTCGCGCGCACCCCAGCACCCGCGACGCCTCCTCCTGCGAGTAGCCCTGCAGCACCACCCACACCAGCACTTCCTGGGAAAACAGGTCCAGCTCCTCCAGGCAGTGCTCCACGTCGTGTACGAAGATCACCGCGTCCTCGAAAGTGGCGTTCTGCCGCCGCTTGTAGGAACTGCGGAAAACCTCCCGCCCCAGCACCGACGGCAGCCGCCCCACTTCCAGCGAGAGGCGAAGATAACGGTTGAGCATAGCCGCTGTCCGCTGCCGGTAGATCCACAGTCCGGGATCGAGGGCGCACGCCGGCGCCCCACCCCTTGCTGCTCTAGGCAAATGGTGGAAGGACCTCCGGTTCATCTGCACTCTTTGCCAGGTGTGCGTCGCCGCTACCCTTTCACAGGTGCTCATAGTCCGCTTCCTGGCCGGAAACCGGCTCTGCGCTTACTGCCGCCAATTGCCCGCGCTCACGCTCTTCTCTTTCGTCCCGCTGCATGGCCGTCATCACGTACTCCAGCGGCACCAGTTCCATGCCCGGCTCGCGCTGCTGTTTCTTCATCTTTCGCCGCAGCGGTCCCGACCCGCCACGCCGCCGGTTATCGGGCATGCGCGGCGGGATTTCCTCCAGAAAGCGCGCGCACCCCGCGCAATAACACTCCTGGCTGCCCCGCCGCCGTAGCCATAATCCCCCACACTGCTCGCAATATTTCAGTTCCAGCCCTACCGAGCGCTCCATCTGGGATGTCATGATTGCCTCCAAAAAAATGGGCCCTGTCCCGGTTTTGTCCGTGTGGGGCAAAACCCGAACAGGGCTCGTTTCGCTTACGATGACCTGCTTGGTTTATTTACTTGTAGCCAGCAAGCCCGCTCCGCTGCGGCTCTGTTATCTCACCTCGCTGACCGTTTCTGCTAGCATGCCGCCCGCCTGGTTCCGGCGCCGGAAGTATCCTTCCTCGTACCCCGATTTCAGAATTCGCCCGTTCTGCACCACCACGCTCACCCGACCGGTGAAGCGCAGCGTCTGCAGCAGCCGTTCCATGGATGCGGACAGCACCTCTGCTTCCTGCACCTTGCGGCGAAAGAGTACAAACATCTCTTCCTCCGTGGGTGCTTCTCCGCTTTTCATGAGTCCGTACCTGCATACTATGAGTGAACTATCTCACCCCAATTTCCACTATAGCTTTGCGCAACTCTGGGTCAAGGTTTGTATCTGCTTTGCCTCCCGCAGCTTGGGAATTTCATATCTCCCAGCTATACCCTATAGCTATAAGATATTTTTTCTGGCGCTGCTTGTCGGCGCGGGTGCTCATCACTCGGAGGCGCCCCCATGGATTTTCACGGCTTGCAGGAAAATTTGCGCCAGCTCCTGTTGCGGCGGGTTCGCGACGGCCAGCTCAGCGGCCTGCAATTGGCCCGTCAGGCCGGATTCCAGCAGCCTCATATTTCCAATTTCCTGCACTGCAAACGCGGCCTCAGCCTTGACGCCCTCGACCGCGTGCTCTGCGTCCTGCACGTCTCCATCTTCGATCTGCTGGACGAAAAGGAGCTCACCACCCGCGCCCGCATTGTGCCTCCTCCCCGCGATGATTTCGAAAATATTGTCCTCGTGGATGCCGACCTGAACGCGTTTCTGCCGCGCTTCACCCGCGACCAGGTCAAGGAAACATTCAAAGTCAGCAAAAGCTTCCTCCGCCGCCTGCGCCCGGCCATGGAAGGCGACCGCTCCCGCTGGCAGCGCTTCATTTTCCTTCAGGCCAGCGCTCGCGAGGCCATGAGCATGTATCCCCGTCTTCTGCCCGGCGCCTTCGTTCTCCTCGACCGCCACTACAACTCCCTTCTGCCTTATCGCCGCAGCGAACGCAACATGTATGCCGTGATGCACGCCGGCCGCTGCTATCTCCGTTATGCCGAGCAACAGGCGCTCTGCCTCACGCTGCACAATGAAAATCGCAACTACCCCGCGCATTCCGTTCCCCTGGCCGGCAAATCTCCTCCCGACTTCATCGTGGGCCGCATCTGCTCCGTCCAGATCGAAACCTGACAGCCGTGTTACCGCGCTTCCACCTGGGCTGAAGCCCGCGCTTCCACGGTAATGCGGCCGCCGCTTATGAGCGAGCTAATGCGGGCAGCGAGATAAGCGGGCAGCGAGATGAGGGGCCAATGAGGAGCGCGCGCTTGGAAACGGGAGTGTCAACAAATCCCAGATTGGGAGAACGGTTCGGGAAACGAATCGCCTTTAGCGTTTTCGCCTCCTCGTGGGAACATAGAATTGATATAGGGAGATGGGCTTTAGCCCCGGCGCTCTCAAAAGCAACGGGCGGCCAAAGCCGCCCGGTTCTTTGGGACAGCAGGATTTAGAGAACCTGGACGTTCTCGGCCTGCCAGCCCTTCTGGCCCTTTACCACGCTAAATTGGACCTGCTGGCCTTCCTGCAGGCTACGAAAACCGCTCGACTGGATAGCCGAGAAGTGCACAAACACGTCTTCGCCGTTCTGCCGGCTGATGAATCCGTAACCCTTGGCATCGTTGAACCACTTAACCGTACCTTGTTCCATGGTGTTGCTTTTCTCTCTTATTTTGAATTTGCGCTGAATCAAGAAAGTACTAAAGGCAGGTAATGCTTCGGCAGCTTACTGCTTCAGGCAGAACGCGCTTAGACCGTTTCCGTTCAATCGCTAGACATAGGATGCCCGGAAAGGGGTAAGGATGCAAGACCTATCAGCGTCATCAACAGTGCCGGGGTTAGGGGTTCCTTTTCGTAACCTCGAAGGTCACGGCCTGCAGGACTACACCTTGACGCTGTACCCGGGCGGCCTCAGCGGGTGGGAACAACATAACGAAAAATAAGAGCGGCGCCGACCACGCGCCGCTCTTATTTTGCCTTCAGTAAGCCTTAATGATGTGATCCGCCGCCGTGGCTTCCTCCGCCAGCATGGCCTCCACCCCCACCACTAGAGTGGCCGCCACCACCACCGCCGGAGTATCCGCCACGCCCTCCACCTCCGCCTGAATACCCGCCGCGGCCACCGCCGGAGTATCCGCCCCGGCCACCACCGCCGCCCGAATACCCTCCGCGGTTGACTGAGGAACCGCCGCGATCACTGTAGCCGCCATATCCGCCCCGACTCATGCCCGCGCCCCCGTATTCCCGAGTGGGGGCTGACTGCCGTCCGCCTCCGTAATACCCGCCCGAGTTGTCGCGATACGAGCCTCGTGGGCTGTTGTTGCTATAACGGCCGCCGTCGCCGTAATTGGATGATGGACGACGGGTCACGATCGGCTGACGGAGGTCCAGAGCCGGACGCCCCGAACCGCCGCCACCCGAAAACCTCTGCCAGCCTTGCCGTGAAGCCTGTCCGGGTCCACGGCCAGACGGCTGCCCGTTGCCCCGAGATCCGTTATTGTTCGGCGCGCCACGGTATTGGTCCTGACCAGAGGACTGCGAGAACGGGCGGTATCCGCCCTGATTTCCATTACCACGTTGGCCTTGGCCGTAGTTGCCGGCAGGCCGCGAGGGACTCTGCCGGATTTCCTGGTTCCGGCCGCCATTGGTGCCCTGGTTACCGCCGCCGTTAGAGAAGCCATGCCATCCCGGCCGCGCTTGCTGCTGGCCGCCAGCCCGGTTCGCATTGCCCTGGCCCGGTCCGAAGTTGCGGTTGCCGCCGTTCTGCATGCGCGGCGAATTGTTCTGCCCCACACTGCCGCCGAACCTCTGCCATCCCTGGCGGCCATCCGTGGCCTGGCCCTGGCGCGCACTCTGTCCTGGAGTCGCGGCGTTGCGGCTGAAGGGCTGTGCTGAGGAGCCGCCGCGCCCTCCTCTGGCTTCTTGCATATTGGTGGCTCCGCCGGGCTGCTGACGCGCTATGCCCAGGCGGGTCACTTGCGACGTAACGTGCGGGGTCGAGTTGCGCATGATGTTCTGCATCTGCCCCACTTGGTGGTTGAACGACACGGGCTGTACCGCCGGACGTCCGCCACCACGGCTGAAGAAGTGCTGTTTGGAGGCAATCCGGTTATTGGCGGGACGCGCCGGCGTTCCTAGACTGGCGCGCCCAGGTACCACAGGTACGCGCCCAGTCATCATGCCGCCCCGGCGGAAGGTGGCGCCGTCAATACCACCGGCGTGCCTTACCGGCATTCTGCCAAAGTCCCGAGAGGGCATGTGCGATACCGCGTTCAACAGCCGCGGATTATTCTCAATTCCGCGCAGGTTGGAGTAGCCACGGGGCCCGCGATACAGCGGCCCAAAACCGCCCCGGCCGCCGTAGCCGCCACGCAAGTTGTAAATGTTGGTGACGTTGACGATGTTCACGCCGCGTCCGTACCAGGGGTGGTAGAAATCCCCAGGTCCGATCGGCAGCCAGCCGATGTTGCCGAATCCGAAGCCGGCGCCGAAACCAAACCCACCGCCGAAACCAAAGCCGAAGAAGGAGACGTAAGCCGGCGCCCAAATCGGGCGATAAGCGGCATACACCGGTCCCGGCCACCAGCACCAGGAACTGCCATAGAGGAACCAGCGGCCGTAGTGATAAGGCGCCCAACCCCACGGCTCATAGGATACCCAGGTCCAGCCATAGTAGGGCTCCCAGACCCAGTTGCCGTCACTGTAAGGCGCCCAGCCCGGGCCGACTGCTGGCGACCACACCCGACCGTAGTCGGGCACATCAACCCAGTGACCGTAATCATCCAGATCTTGCGATCCGGTGTAGTAACGGTTGGTGTAGCGCCAGCTTTCGGCACGGCTTATCCGACTGTCCCGGTCGCTGTTCCAGCGGTCCCAATCGTCCTTTCCCGGCGCCGAGACAGTCTGATATTCAGGGTTAGTCGTGCCCTCAACCGTAATGAGCTGCCCACTTTGGACACGAGTGCTGCCCTGAGGTGTAGTGACCTCCGCCTCACCTTCGCGGACGATCACTTCTGTTTCCGTGGAAGAATTCACCTGGATGCGGTACACGCCCGGTCGCAGAGGCCGAATGGCCACGTTAGGCGTGTCAATTTCAATGTTGGCATTGCTGTCGCGCAATTGGCTGAAGTCGGCCAGGCCCAGGCCCACCTGCACCTGCATGCGGTCACGGGTAAGGTCAGCGATGGTGGCATTGGCGTTATCGGCGAGGCGCAGAACGTCGGCATAGTCGAGCTGAATCTCGGCTCGCGCGTCGGGTCCGGTGGCCACCTTGTCGCCGGCTACGAGCGGCGTGTTCAGCTTGGCGTCAACCCAATCGCCGGAGTCGCCTCGCTGCATGGTGACGTCGCCGTGGATAAGGCTCACGCGTCCCACGCCGGGCTGCATTTGCGCCCCGGCGTAGACCACCGTTGTTGCCATTACCGCCAGGATCGCTGCCAGACTTGCCAGATACCGTTTCATGGCCCACCTCCCACCGAATCGGCCAGAGGACTCCATAACCGGCCTTACTAGTGCAGGGCAGGGGCCAAACCAGCAGCTCCACGCTAAGTGCTTACTTATCAGTCATCTGGCCGCCAACGGGAGCCGGGAAATCGCGGTGCCGGGTGGTGGTTTTCGTGCGCCAGTGGTTGTTTTCAGCCACCCCAGGGCGCCTGCGCGCTGATTCGGGAGGGCTGCTCAGGCAATGGGTCGCATGAGGGCTAAGAATAAAAACACGAGACGTAGCGAGCTACGTCTCTACCAAGGTTGGGTTCTGCTCGGCAATCAGATGTCCAGGTTTTTAACGTCGAGCGCGTTGTCTTCGATGAACTTGCGGCGGGCCTCAACGTCTTCGCCCATAAGCGTGGTGAAGATGGTCTCGCACTCGGCGATGTCTTCCAATTTCACCGAGAGGAGGGTGCGGCGCTCGGGATCCATGGTGGTCTGCCAGAGCTGCTCCGCGCTCATCTCGCCCAGCCCTTTGTAGCGCTGGATAGTGAAGTCCTTGCGGCCTTCATTGAGCACGTATTCGAACAGCTCGCGCGGTGAGGTTTTCTCCACCACCTCCGGCTCAGCAGCTTTCTTCTTGGCGGCCTTGGGCGCCTTCTTCTGCGCTTTTTCCTGCTCCTCGCGCTCGGCGTCGCTCAGCTCTTCGCCACCGTTGGTGGAAGCCTTGGCCAGCGTCTCAATGACGAAAGGCGGCTCCATGTTGGCTTCGATCTGCTTGTACTTGGCCATCATCTGGCGGTACTCGGGCGAGGACGCCAGCTCCCAGTTGATGACGTGCTCAGCGCCCTGGGAGTTCACGAAAACCACTTCCCAAATATTGTGCTCGTCATCGTGGCGCAGCTCCACGCTCTTGAAGGCGCGCTCCTTCATAATTTTCTTCAGGTCCCTTTCCAGCTTCTCCAGCTTCTTGGGCGCGTCTTTCTTGTCGCCTTCAAAGTCGGTGCGCTTGGCCAGGTCAAGCTTGGGCAGCAGCTCGGTGACTCTATCGTCGCGCAGGCGCTTGTCCACCTTGTCGAAGAAAACCAGGTACTCGTTGAGCACGGTCATGAACTTGGTGAGAGGCGCACCTTCCAGACGGGCGGCGCCTTCGCCATAGCGCACCACCAGGCCCTCAGCCGCGCGTTTCACCATGACCTTCACGAACTCGCGGTCGTCTTTGATGTACTGCAGCGACTTGCCCTTCTTCACTCCGTAAAGCGGCGGTTGGGCGATGTACACGTTATTGCGCTTGATCAGGTCCTGCATGTGGCGGAAAAAGAACGTCAGCAGCAGGGTGCGGATGTGGGAACCATCCACGTCGGCGTCGGTCATCAGGATGACCTTGCCGTAGCGCAGCTTGGCAGGATCAAAATCCTCCTTGGAGATGCCGGTGCCCAGCGCCGTGATCATCGCGCGGATTTCTTCGTGTCCCAGCATCTTGTCATAACGCGCCTTCTCCACGTTCAGGATCTTGCCTTTCAGAGGAAGGATGGCCTGGAAGCGGCGGTCGCGGCCTTGCTTGGCGGTGCCGCCTGCGCTTTCGCCCTCCACCAGGAACAATTCGCAGCGGTTGGGATCGCGCTCCGAACAGTCGGCCAGCTTGCCGGGCAGGCCGCCGCCATCGAGCGCCCCTTTGCGCCGGGTGAGATCGCGGGCCTTGCGCGCGGCTTCCCGGGCGCGAGCAGCGTCAATGGCCTTGTTGATGACCTTCTTGGCCACCGGCTGGTTTTGCTCAAAAAAGGCGCCCAGACGCTCGTTGACGAACGCTTGCACGACGCCGGCGATGTCGGAATTCAGTTTGCCCTTGGTCTGGCCTTCAAACTGCGGCTGCGGCAGCTTCACGCTGATCACCGCCACCAGCCCTTCGCGCACGTCATCGCCGGTCAGGTTTTCCTTTACGTCCTTGAACAGCCCCAGTTGCTGGCCGGCATAGTTGATGGTGCGGGTCAGAGAGGTACGGAAACCGCTCAGGTGCGTGCCGCCATCCACGGTGTTGATATTGTTGGCGAAACTAAACACAGATTCGGAGTAGCCGTCGTTGTACTGCAGACCTATCTCCATGTGTACGCCGTCGCGATCGTCCTCCATGTAAATGGGACGCTCGTGCAGCACGCTCTTGCCCTTGTTCAGGTGCTTGATAAATTCCGCGATGCCGCCGTTGTACTTGAATTCCGCCTTCTTGGCCTCGCCGGTCTTGGGATCGGAGGTGCGCTCGTCGGTCAATGTAATCAGCAGGCCTTTGTTGAGGAAGGCGAGCTCGCGCAGGCGCTGCGCTAGGGTATCGAAGTTGTACTCGGTGACGGAGAAGATGGTGGTATCGGGCTTGAAATGCACCTTCGTCCCAGTCTTCTTGGCTGGCCCCATCTTCTTGAGCTTGCTGGTGGGCTCGCCCTTGGAGTAGGTCTGCTCCCAGGTGGAGCCGTCGCGCTTGATTTCCAGCGTCAGTTCTTCGCTGAGCGCGTTCACGCAGCTGACGCCCACCCCGTGCAGGCCGCCGGATACCTTGTAAGTGGAGCTGTCGAACTTGCCGCCGGCGTGGAGCTTGGTCATGACTACTTGCGCCGCAGGCACCTTTTCGCCATCCAGATCCATGGTTTCGACGGGAATTCCGCGGCCGTCGTCAACCACGGTGATGGAGTTGTCGTCGTGAATGGTGACGTCAATCTTTTCGGCGTAGCCGGCCAGGGCTTCGTCCACCGAGTTGTCCACCACTTCATACACCAGATGGTGAAGGCCCAGCTCGCCCGTCGAGCCGATGTACATAGCGGGGCGCTTGCGCACCGCTTCCATCCCGCCCAGAACTTTGATGGATTCGGCGGTATAGTCCTGTGCCCCATTGGCTCCGTTAGCCCTGCCAGCGGCTTCGGGCTTGCCGTTTTTCAGCTTGGAATCGGCAGCGGCGGTGTCGGTGAGGGAAGTTGCTTTGGTGGCCATTCAGCTCCGTAAATAAACGCGCGGGTCGGGCTCCCGGGAAGGAAGAATTTTCCTCCCCCAATTTTGTTACAAGTTATTGAAATTAGATGCAGTTAGCGGAGCTCTGCCCGAATTCTATTTTACCACAACGGCGGTGGTTTTTGACCCGCTCGGAAGGCTAAAAGTGACAGGTACCTGGAGGCACAACAGCAGCAGAATCAAAGCCTTAGCAACGTTGCCCGAGGCTGGTCAGCAATCAGGCGTCAGCATTCAGCCCTTGAAGTTTGGGATCCGCTCTGCTGGCTCGCCCCAGCCCGAGCTGAAGGCTGATTGCTGTACTGGCCTAAACCGCCTTTGCCCGGACTTCACTTCCCACCACGCTGGTGCAGAAGGCGCAGCGGCGCGCGTCAATGGAAATTTCGCTCAGACACTCGGGGCACTTCTTGGTGGTGGGATCGGCGGGCGGCTCCTTGCGCGCGCGGGAGACCAGGGCATTGATTGGCGTGACCACGAAGAAGTACACCGCCGCGGCAATGAGCACGAAAGAGATTGCGGCATTGATGAAATCGCCGTAAAGGAACGTGCTGTTATTGATGGTGAAGCTGAGCGCGCCGAAATCCGGCTTGCCCACTACGGCGGCGATAAAGGGTGTAAGCAGATCCTTAACGAACGAAGTAACCACGGTGCCGAAAGCAGCGCCGATGACCACGCCAACCGCCAAATCCACTACGCTGCCCCGCAGCACGAATTGCCGAAAGCCCTTGAGCATGGCGCACCCCCTAAGGCGGGTAGAGTAGCCCCGCAGGGCCAGCACGTCAAATGCACGCATCCCAGGGAAGTGTGAGGAACTTGTCCCCAGGCTAGTGGGCGGATTCGCCAGCCTGTTCGTGCCGGGAAGTGGGGACAACGCAGCCATGGGCAACGTCACAGACCACGTGCTCGAACTGGATGGTGGTGTGGTAGATGCGGAAGTCGTTGCGCAACCTGTCCTTGACCTCGTTCAGGATGCGCTCGCTGGCCGAGGGTGGAATGTCAGCGATGCTGATATGGCAAGAGAGGGCGTGAGTTTCCGAGCCGATGCTCCAGACATGCAGGTCGTGCACATCGTTGACGCCGCCAATGCCGGCAATAGTGGCGGCGACGTGTTCCAGTTCCATGCCCCGAGGAGTGCCTTCCAGGAGAATATTCAAGCTCTCACGGACAATGCCGACGGCTGACCAGAGGATGAGCGCACCTATGGCGAAGGAAAGGGCGGAGTCAATCCAGACATAGCCCGTGGCCAGGATAGCGAAACCGCCCGCGATCACGGCGGCGGTGGAGAGCGTGTCGCCGAACTCGTGCAGGAAGGCGCTGCGGATATTCAGGTCATGACTGCTGCGGTAGAGGAGCCAGGCGATCGCGCCATTCAGCAGCACGCCCAGGGCAGCCACCCAGATCATAACCCGGGCATGAATGGCGGCCGGGAAGAACAGGCGGTGGAAGGCCTCATAAAAAATGACAAAGGAGATGACGACCAGGCCCATGGCGTTAAGAAACGCCGCCAGCACGCCGGCCCGCGAGTAGCCATAGGTCTTGGTGGGGCTGGGCGGACGCTGCTGCAGGTAAACAGCGCCCAGCGAAAGCAGCAGGGCCAGGAAGTCGGAGGCGTTATGGCCAGCTTCGGAGAGCAGGGCCAAGCTATGGGCCTTAACCCCGGCAATGATGAGCAGAACGATGTAAGCGAGCGTGAGACCGAGCGAGATTCGCAGCACGCGGGAGGGCTCATGGGCGTGGGTATGGCCGCTGTGCGCGTGCATAGGACCAGTCTAATTTCGGAAACAGAGCGGTTCAATAGCACCTTTGGGAATTGACGTTTGCGAGTTCAGCTGAAAGGTAAGGTCCTTCGGCTCGGCAGGGAATGGCCCGCCCTTCGGCTCACGATGACTATGCTTTCTTCAGGAACTCGGGCCGGCATGAAGCAGAGTGGCCTTGCCGGCAAGGGCAAACCCCGGGCGCATTCCAGCACCTAACTCAACAGCTGAATCAACTGATGGCCGAAGCTACCCTGGCGCTCCCTTCGTCGCGAGCGGAGACTCGCAATTGCCAAAAATTTCAGGAGAAAAGATTGTATGAAACTACATTCGTTGCTGTTAACTCTGGGCTTGGCAGTGGCTACGACCTATGGTCTGGCGCAGACCGGGTCGCAGACGGGCCAGTATCCGTCAAGCCAGCCGCCCACCACGCAACAACAGCCGAGCACACAGGCGCCCCCGAGTACCACGACTCCAGATCAGGGCCAGACCACCGCTCCGGACCAGACCTCGCCGAGTTCAGCGGCCAACACTCCGGACAATGATGCCCTGGCCCAGCAGGTACAGCAAAAGCTTTCCACTGAGCCGTCGCTGAAAGAGGTGCAGGTAGAAGCCAAAAAAGGCGTAGTCACTCTGAGCGGGACAGTGGCTTCCAAGGCCGACCGCAAACATGCCGAAGAGCTGACTAAGTCAGTTCCGGGTGTGAAGAAAGTGCACGCCAAACTGAAGGTGAATTCGAAGATGGCGCCGACCACCTCGGGAGCAGCAGAAGCTCCGGCGCCGAGCGCCGCCGGAAGCGAAGCGGGTAACACCGAAGCTCAGGCCGGTGTCCAGCAGGGAAACCAGGAACCGGGAAGCATGAGCAGCGCCACTGAGCCGCCCAACGCCCAAGAAGGCACGGAGAACCGCTCCGCCGAAGCGGGGGCAGGCTCGCAGACCCAGCAGAGTCCGGGAACGGCCCAGACTCAGCCCGGTCAGACGCAGCCGGGCATGACCCAGCAAGGCGTGCAAACCCCTAACCAGCAGGGTAATAATCAGGCTGAACCTGGCCAGACGCAGCCCGGCATGCAAACTCCGAACGCGGAAAGCAACAATCAGATGGGCACGACGCAGAACGCGACCCAGATCCAATCTGAGATCCAGAATGCTCTGCAACAGCAGGGCACGCTTTCCGGAAGCAACATTCAGGTTAATGTCACCGACACCAACGTTGAGCTGACAGGCACCGTGGCCACGCCCGACCAGAAGCAAACGGCGGAGCGCATAGCGGGTTCCTACGCCGGCAACCGGCGAGTAGTAAACCACATCACGGTGAGTTCGCTGAGCGGGCAGACGGGCGGGGAAAACCCGGGCACGCCGGCCACGACCCAGCCGCAAACCATGCCGGGACAGGGCAATGTAAATCCGCAAACCCCGCCGCGGCAGACGCCTCCGCCGCAGCAAACGCCGCCAATGTCGGAGACGCCTCCCCAACCGCAGCGGTAAGTTCGTTTGACGTCCAAAAAAGGCGGCCCAAGAGGGGCCGCCTTTCCTTATGTGGGCGCAGATTCGACGGCGAACTACGCTCCCCCGCACCGAGGAAGCGCACGTGCCCGTTCTATCCCAGGAGGCGGGCGGCGTCTTTGGCGTAGTAAGTGAGAATAATGTCGGCGCCGGCACGACGGATCGAAGTGAGCGACTCCATCATGACGCGCTCGCGATCAATCCAGTTGTTGCGGGCGGCGGCCTCGATCATGGCGTACTCGCCGGAAACCTGATAGGCGGCCAGGGGCACATCGAAGCGGGCGCGGGCGGCAGCCAGAACATCGAGATAAGGCATGGCGGGCTTGACCATGACCATGTCCGCGCCTTCCTCCAAGTCGAGTTCGATTTCGCGCATGGCTTCGCGCAGGTTGGCGGGGTCCATCTGGTAACTGCGGCGGTCGCCAAACTGGGGCGTGGAGTCGGCGGCCTCGCGGAATGGACCATAGAATCCGGAAGCAAACTTGGCGGCGTAAGAAAGAATGGGAGCGTTGATGAGGCCGGCTTCATCGAGAGCCTTGCGGATGGCGGCGACGCGGCCGTCCATCATGTCGGAGGGAGCGACAATGTCCACGCCGGCGCGCACCAGCGAAACAGAGGCGCGGGCGAGGAGCTCTAGAGTTGCATCGTTCACGATTTCGTAATCGGCGCCGGGCCGAGTAGCGGTAGCCTGCGCCTTATGCTTGGGCTTTACAGTAGCGACTCTCCCGGCGGCGGCGCCGAGCGATTGCGGCACGCGCAACTGCTTCACGATGCCGCAGTGCCCGTGGGACATGTACTCGCACAGGCAGACATCGCCCACGATGATCAGATCGGGAAGCTCGCGCTTGATGGCGCGGGCGGCCTGCTGCACGATGCCGTCGGCGGCCCAGGCGCCCGTGGCCAGCTCATCCTTTTTTTCCGGCAGGCCAAATAGAATGACCGCCGGCACTCCCAGCGCTTTGGCTTCCTGCGCCTCCTTCACGGCTTCGTCCACCGACAGGTTGCACACGCCGGGCATGGAGCGCACTTCCTTGCGCACACCGTCGCCGGGGCAGACAAACATGGGGTAAACAAAGCTTTCCGGGGTGAGCCGGGTTTCGCGCACCATAGAGCGCAGGGACTCGGTGCGACGCAGACGGCGCATGCGCGTAACGGGGAATGCCATGGGGAAATCTTAGCACCCCAGTAAACATGCGGTTGTGACGGGGGTCACAGGAACTGACGATTGAAGATTGACGAATGACAAGTGCCCCCCCGCGCTGGTCCGTGTTGATCCGCGGCAAAGAGGTTTTCTGTGCTCTGGGGTGAGTTAGGATTAGACCATGGCGGAGGGGCTAAAACACAGCAGCGCACGGGTTTTGGAGTTTGAGGGGGTGCGGGAGCTGCTGCGGGGGTATGCCTCCTCACCGCTAGGCCAAGGGCGGATTGCGGCGCTGGCGCCTTCCTCCGACCGGGCCTGGATCGAACGCCAGCAGAAGATGACGGAAGAAGTCCGCGAATTCCGGCGGGTGGGTGGAGGTTTCGATTTCTCCGGACTAAGCGAGCCCAGCCCGCTGCTGCAGAAAGCGCGCATTGAAGGCGCTGCGCTGGAGGCTGGCGAGCTGCGGGAGATCATTGCCGTGGTTGACCGGGCAGCTGAGTGGCTGGAGATCGCGCAGCAGCCGCCGGCAATGAAGGTTGTGACGCGGGCGCCCTCCCCCGCCAGCCCAGCCGAGGGCGGCTGGGCCCACGCAAATTCGGTTTGGCCCACGATTGCTGAGCTTTCCGGCAGCATTGTGGATTTCACCGAGCTGCTGCGCTTTTTCCGCAACAAGATTCTGCCCGACGGCACCCTGGATGACCGGGCTTCACCGCAACTGGCGGCCATCCGCCGCGAAATTGAAAAACAGAAACGGCTGATCCATGACTCTCTGCACGGCTACCTGCGGCGCCTTTCCGAGGGCGGCGTAGTGCAGGAAGAGCTGATTACCATTCGCGGCGAGCGCTTCGTGATTCCGGTGAAGAGCGAGCAGAAGCGGCGGGTGAACGGGGTGGTGCACGGCGTGAGTTCCAGCGGGCAGACGGTTTTCGTGGAACCGCTGGAGACCATCGAGCAGAACAACGAGCTGGTGCGGCTGCTGGAAGATGAGCAGGTGGAGATCCACCGCATCCTGCTGGAGATGACCCGGCGGGTGGGCGCCCAAGCCGAGTCCATTCTGCTGGCCTGCGAGATTCTGGGCGCGCTGGAGCTGCAGTTCGCTAAGGCGGGGCTGGCGCAGGATTACGAGTGTGTGACGGTGCAGCTGTGTGGGGAGGGGCGCCCTCGAGTTCACCCTGAGCCGCTGAGCGCAGCGAAGCTGTCGAACGGGTCCATGGCGAGCGAAGCTCGCCTGCGGTTGCACAATGCCCGCCACCCCCTGCTCGAGCGGGCCCTAAAGGCCAAGCGCGCGCGGGTGGTGCCCATCAGCGCGGAACTGGGAGGACAGCCGGGGGCGGCTGTCCCCACACAGCTGATCATTACAGGGCCAAATACCGGGGGAAAGACGGTAGCGATCAAAACTATCGGGCTGCTGGTGCTGATGGCGCAGGCGGGGATGCCGGTACCCGCAGAGCGGGCGGAGCTGCCGGTATTTGACGCAGTGCTGGCCGACATTGGCGACTACCAATCCATTGAACAGAACCTTTCGACCTTTTCCGCGCATGTCACCAACATTGACTTCATCTCGCGCGCTGCAACGGCGGACTCGCTGGTTCTGCTGGACGAACTGGGGTCGGCGACGGATCCGGAAGAAGGGGCGGCGCTGGCGGTGGCCATCGCGGATCACTTCCGGGGTCTGGGCGCATTGACGGTCATCTCCACCCACCACACTTCGCTCAAGGTATACGCGGCCAACACACCGGGTGTGCTCAACGCGGCGGTGGGCTTCGACGAAGGCACGCTGCAGCCTACGTACGAGCTGAAGGTTGGAGTACCAGGAGCGTCGGCGGGAATCAATATCGCGCAGCGGTTGGGGCTCAATCCTACGATCATTGAGGGGGCGCGGACGCGGCTGGGCAGGCAGGCGCAAGACATCGGGCGGTTTCTCGACCGGCTACATGCAGAACTGCGCGAGGCGGAAGGCGAGCGCTTGAAACTGCAGTCGCGGGAGCAGGAGCTGGCGCGGGAGCGGGCGCGCCTGGAAGCCGAGGGCATGCGCGAGCAGCGCGCCAAGGTGCGCGAGATGGAGAAGAAACTGGAGAGCGTGTTGCGCGACTTCGAGTACCAGGCAAGGGAGATGGTGGCGGCGGTGCAGGAGCGTGCGGCGGCGCTAAAGCTTTCGAAAGATGCGGAGCGGCGGATTGCCCGTTTGCGGCGGGAATTCAAAGAGCAGTTTGACTCGGCGGTGGTGGCACATCACACCGGCGCCGACTTAGACGATCCGCATGCGCGTCCCCAGGAGGTGCAGCACGTGGCCGAGGGCGATACGGTAAAGCTGAAGTCGCTGGGGCGGACGGCGGTGGTCAAGCGCAAGCTGGAGGGCGGTGGCTACGAGGTGGAAATCGGCACCATGAAAATGCGGGTGCCTCACGACGACATAGCGCAGGTGCTGGCGCGGGCGGCGGATAACCCGGTAGCGGCGGCGCGCGCCCGAGGCATCTCCGTCAAGCTGGAGAAGGAAGATTTGAACGCGCCATCGGAAATCAACGTGATCGGGCAGACTGTGGACCAGGCCACCAGCGCGGTGGAGAAGTTCATTGACCGGGCATTTCTGGCGGGGCTGCAGCGGGTACGCGTAGTGCATGGCAGCGGGATGGGGATTCTGCGGAAGTCGCTACGACAGATGCTGCAGAAACATCCGCAGGTCGCGTCGGTGAGCGAGCCGCCGCAGAACGAGGGCGGCGGGGGAGCCACGGTGGTGGAGTTAAAGGTGTGAGCCCCAGCTGCTTGCCGCGATTGACAAGAGCAGCGCCGCAGGTCACGATTACGCCTGCCTGAGAACGCGACCATGCAGGTTGGCACCGTCGTCTCCCATTATCGTATCCGCAACCAACTCGGGCAGGGCGGCATGGGCGTGGTCTATGCCGCCGAGGACACCCGCCTGGGCCGCGAGGTGGCGCTCAAGTTCCTGCCGGAAAACCAGCGGGATGCGCAAGCGCGAGAGCGCCTGCAGCGTGAGGCGCGAGCCGCCTCCGCCCTCAACCATCCCAATATCTGTACTATCTACGATGTAGGCGAGCACGAAGGCGAGTATTTCATCGCCATGGAACTGCTGCGCGGCGAGACGCTGCAGCAGCGACTGTGGCGAGGCCCGCTCCCCGCGGAGATGGCCCTGGAACTCGGCATCCAGCTGAGTGACGCCCTGCAGGCGGCGCACAGCAAGGGCATCCTGCACCGCGACCTGAAGCCTTCAAATATTTTCCTCAGCGAGCATGGACAAGCCAAGCTGCTGGATTTCGGGCTGGCGCGCAGCTTAAGCACAGCTCCGGCCATGAGCGCATCGGACCGTACCGCCAGTCTGGGCGACCCTAACCTGACCAGTCCGGGGACAGCGCTGGGCACAGTGGCGTACATGTCGCCGGAGCAGGCGCGCGGGGAGGAACTGGACCCGCGCTCCGACCTGTTCTCGCTGGGCGCGGTGCTGTATGAAATGTTCGCTGGTCAAGCCCCGTTCAGCGGGAACAGCACCGCGCTCATTTTTGATGCGATTCTGAACCGCGACCCGGTTCCCGTTTCACGAGTGAACACGAAACTGCCGGCGGAGCTGGACCGTATCCTCAGCACGGCTCTGGAGCGCGACCGGGATTTACGCTATCAGTCGTCGGCCGAATTGCGCTCCGATCTGAAACGTCTGAAGCGGGACAGCGAATCGGGCAAGAGCGCGGGCTTGGCGGTTGCGCCAGCTAAGCGACCCTTCCCATGGCGATGGCTGGTGGCGGGAACGGCGACCCTGCTGCTGGCCGGAGCGGTGGTGGCGGTGCTCTTTTATAAAACCCCACGCCGCTCCATATCCAGCAACGAATGGCAGCAACTCACGTTCTTGACGGATTCGGCTGTCTATCCCGCGCTTTCCCCCGACGGGCGGATGCTGGCGTTTATTCGCGGCGACGACCCTTTTCTGTCCACAGGGGATGTATATGTGAAGCTGTTACCCGACGGAGAACCGGTGCAGCTTACGCATGACGGCAAAATGAAGCTGAGCCCCGTATTTTCGCCCAACGGGTCGAGCATCGCCTATGGCACCGTGGATCCCTGGGATACGTGGGAAGTTCCCGTGCTGGGCGGCGAGCCGCATCTGCTGCTGCCCAATGCTTCTTCGCTGACCTGGATTGATCATGGCCAGCGACTGTTGTTCTCGGCGATCAAGCAGGGGCTGCACATGGGCATCATGACCAGCGACGAGGCGCGGGGCCACAGCCGCGAAGTTTATCTTCCTGCGGGGGACCGCAGCATGGCGCACCACTCTTACCTTTCTCCCGACGGGGGCTGGGTGTTGATAGTGGAAATGGACCAGCTAGCCGACATGCTGCCTTGCCGGGTCGTGCCCTTCGCGGGTGGGGCAGCCCAGGCAGTGGGGCCTGCTGGCGGCCAATGTATAGCGGGGGCTTGGTCACCGGATAGCAAGTGGGTGTATGTCAATTCCGACAAGGGAGGTAAGTTCCATATCTGGCGGCAGCGTTTTCCCGACGGTGAACCAGAGCAAGTCACTTCCGGTCCGACTGAGGAAGAAGGGATTGAAATGGCAGCCGACGGCAAATCGCTACTGACCTCAGTGGGCATTGAGGACTCGACCGTCTGGGTGCACGATGAGCTCGGGGAGCGCCAGATTTCTTCCGAGGGAAGTGCCGGCGCGCCGCATTTTTCGGCTGACGGCCGGCTGCTTTATTACCTCATGCAGACGGGCCAGGGAAGGGGGCCGGAACTATGGAAGGCGGACCTGGCCAGCGGACAAAGCGAGCGCATGCTGCTGGGCTACCCCATGCAGCAGTATTCAGTTTCGCCCGATGGCAAGTGGATCGCCTTTCCCCAACCGGACGACAAGGGCCATTCGCATATCTGGGTTGCGCCTACCAACCATCGCTCCTCGCCCAGGCAGATTACCCATGGCAGCGAGGAAGATTCGGTGGCGTTTCTGCCCAACGATGACTTGATCGTCCGGGTTTCGGAAGGACCCTCCAACTTTCTCTACCGTATGAAGCTAGACGGCACGAAGCAGAAGAAGATTACAGAGGCAAAAGTGTTCGACCTGGCCGGGGTGTCGCCCGACGGCCGCTGGGCGGTGGCGGCGGCCCTCGGCCCCGACGAGGAACATCCTTACGCGATCGTGGCCTTCCCCCTCCAATCCGGTAAGCCCGTCACAATCTGCATGGCGTTATGTATGCCGCGCTGGGACGCGCGAGGCAAAGTGCTGTTCGTGGGATTTGTGCAGCAGGCGGAACAGGTCAATTACGGCCTGCCCGTGCAGGCGGGTTTGGGGCTTCCGGCTCTGCCTGCTGGCGGGCTGACCGGCGGTGCCGCCGCTTCTCAAGTCAAAGGGGTTACGATTGTGCAGCAGCGCGTCTCATCGGCGCTGAACAGCTCGGTCTATGCCTTCGTCCGCAGTACCACCCGGCGCAATATCTACCGCATTCCACTGCAGTAGGCGACTCAGCGCTGGATATTCAGGGTGGAGACTTCGGGTTCGTAGCCTTCATCCCGCAGCGTCTGGGTGGCGGCGGAGCGGAGCGCCTGCTGGTCGGCGTCTTTGGGCAGGGAGCAGTGGCGGCGGATGACCTCTTCGCCGCTGACAATGCGGACCAGCCAGTTGGATTTGCCGGGGTCCCAGGAAAGTTCAACGCGATCAGCACGCATGAGCTGCCTCCGAAAAGGCCGCGGGCGAGGGCGCCCGCGCCACAACCCTACTCTTCCACTTCCACCATTTCGCCGCGCTCGGCCTTGGCCTGGGTAATAATCTTCTCCTGCAGGGCTTGGGGAACGATGTCGTAGTGCGACATTTCCATGTTGAAGCTGCCGCGGCCCTGGGTCATGGAGGTCAGGTCGGCGCCGTAGGTCAGCATCTCCGCCATGGGCACCTGAGCCTTGACGATGGTCTTGCCGCCCTTATTGTCCATGCCCTGGATGCGGCCCCGGCGCCCATTGAGGTCGCCCATGATGGAGCCGGCAAACTCGTCGGGCACCGTGATTTCCGCCGACATGATGGGCTCCAGCAGCGTGGGCTTGGCCTGCTCCATGGCCTTCTTGAAGGCGATGCGGCCGGCCATCTTGAAGGAGAGTTCGTTGGAGTCCACGTCGTGGTAGGAACCGTCGTAGAGGCTGACTCTGAAATCCACCACCGGGAACCCGGCAAGGTAGCCGCGCTGGGCGGCTTCAATGATGCCCTTCTCCACCGCGGGAATGAAGTTCCTGGGAATGGAACCGCCAAAAATATCATTGACGAACTCGAAGTTGCCGCCCCGAGGCAGCGGCTCCATCTTAATTTTGCAGTCGCCGTACTGGCCGTGTCCGCCGGTCTGCTTCTTGTGGCGGCCCTGCACGTCGGCCTTGCCGCGGATGGTTTCACGGTAGGGCACCTTGGGCGCCTTGAGGTTGACTTCCGTGTGGTAGCGCTTCTTCAGCTTGGAAACGATGACCTCAATGTGCTGCTGGCCCGTGCCCGCGATGAGGAATTCCTTGGTCTGCTCGTCGCGGAAGAAGCGCAGCATGGCGTCTTCTTCCATGACCTTGTGGATGCCGTTGGAAAGCTTGTCTTCGTCGGCGCGGGTCTTGGGCTCGATGGCGAAAGTGATGGCGGGCTCGGGCAGGACAACTCTCGGATACTGAATCGCTGCGGACTTGTCGCCCAAGGTGTCGCCGGTGAGCGTGTCTTTGAGCTTGGCGACGGAACCAATATCGCCGGCGTGGAGCTCGTTTACCGGCACCGCCGTCTTGCCCTGCATGATGGAGATATGGGCCAGCTTCTCCGAGGTGTTGCGGGTAAAGTTCTGCAGCGTGGCATCGTTCCTGAGGACGCCAGAGAAAACTTTGTAGTGGGAGATGCGGCCGGCGAAGGGATCGGAAACGGTTTTGAAAACGAACAAGGAGACGGGCTCGGAATCGGCGACCTTGCGCGAGGGCGGCTCTCCGTTGTTGGGAGCGGACGCGCCCTTCACCGGCTCGCGCTCGGTGGGCGCAGGCGTGTAATCGCCCAGGAAGTCCATCAGCTTGTCGGTGCCGATGTTCCCCAGACCTGAGGCGAAGAGCACGGGAAAGATGCGGTCTTCGCGGATGGCCTCGTGCAGCGCGGGGATAAGGTGCTCTTCGGGAATGGTGCCCTTGTCGAAGAACTCTTCCATCAGGGCATCGTTACCTTCGGCAATCATTTCCACCAGCTTTTCATGGCCTTGCTGGGCGGCGGAAGCGAGATTGGCGGGGATTTCACCCTCCTTACCCTTGCCGTTGCCACCCATGTCGTAGCTGTAGGCCTTCATGCGGACCAGGTCGATGATGCCGCTGAGGTTCTTCTCACTGCCGATGGGCAGCTGCAGAGGCACGACGGTACGGCCGAAGGCTGAGATCAGGGATTCTAAAACCCGGCCGGCGTCAGCGCGCTCGCGGTCCATACGGCTGGCCACAATCATCCGCGGCAGGTGGAACTCGTCGGCATAATTCCAAACGCGCTCCGTAACCACTTCCACGCCGGCTACGCCATCCACCACAACCAGGACGGATTCCACAGCAGGCATGACCATCTTGGCTTCATGCACGAACATGTTGAAACCGGGCACGTCCACCAGGTTGATCTTGGTCTTGCCCCACTCAGCAACGGCGAGCCCGGCGGAGATGGACATCTGGCGGGCTACTTCCTCTTCGTCGTAATCGGTGACCGTGGTGCCATCGTCCACGCGCCCCAGGCGTTGGGTGGCGCCGGCGGTGAAGAGCATGGCGGAAACCAGGGAAGTTTTGCCTGCATGGCCGTGGCCGACTACCGCGACGTTGCGGATATTCGCGCCTTCGTAGGTTTTCACGAATGACTCCTTCGGGTTATGCCAGAGCCGCCCGCCAAGGCGGAACAGGCCGTCGGTATAAAAAGGCGGGATACAGAGCGTCTGGCAGAGAGCCTGCCAAAACCTTGATGCTACCACGGGGGGAAATGGAGGCTCAACTTGAGGCGTTTAGCGGGCGTGAGCGAAACGCCTGGGTCCATCACGAGCTGCTCTTGCGCGTTATGGGGTGGTGAGGAGCCCGCCGCTGAAATCCTGAGCGCAGCCGAATAACCCCACACTTTGCCCCTGCGCCAAGAAGGTAATGATACTGCCAGTCGCTGAGGAGGTGCTCGGCTTGGCCCTCTGTCCTGGCTTGGGATAAACAGCCGTAATGACTTAAAACTGTAACAATGGGGGACAGGGTTGCATCTGTATGGGAAAGGGAGGCGGGATGCGCCTGCCTCGCAGGGGCAGAGGCCCCATGCACGCACTGCGTGCGGCCAATAGCCAAGTAGCGCGAAAGGCAAATAGAATAGTGTCAATGTCTTCGGTGTCACCCATCGCGGCGTTTGCAGCAGGGGTGGTTTCGTTTCTATCGCCCTGCGTGTTACCCCTGGTGCCCGGCTACGTGTCGCTTATATCGGGAGTAGGGGTGGAAGAGCTGCGCACCGGCGGCAAAGGGTTGATGCCCAGGGTGATGCGCAGTTCGCTGATGTTTGTCCTGGGGTTCAGCATTGTGTTCGTGGCGCTGGGCGCCGTGGCCACGGAAGTGGGCCAGTTAATGATGCAATACAAGACGCTGCTGGCCGAAATCGCCGGTGTGGTCATCATCCTGTTCGGACTACACCTGACCGGCATCCTTAAGATTCGCGCGCTGCTGGCTGACAAGCGCCTGCACGACGTGAAGGGGGGAAGCACGCCCTGGGGAGCGTTCGTGATGGGGTTTGCCTTTGCCTTTGGCTGGACCCCGTGCGTGGGCCCGATTTTGGCGGTGATCCTGGGACTGGCGGCGGCGCAGAATTCAGTAGTCAAAGGGATTGCTTTGCTCGCCATCTATTCCATGGGGCTGGCGGTCCCGTTCCTGCTCACCTCGCTGGGAGTGGAACGCTTCCTCAAGTTCTATGGGCGCTTCCGGCGCCACCTGCACACGGTGGAGGTAGCCAGCGGGGTGCTGCTGATCGCACTGGGAGCGCTGCTGGTGATGAACCGGTTCACTATTCTTTCCGGTTACCTGTCGTTCCTGAACCGGTTCTCATTGTAGAAAGCGAACCAGAAGGTCAAAGCAAGGAAATAGCAGCCATGTCGGACTCGATGGACGAAGAGATCAAACAATCTGAAACGCAAAGTCGCGCGCCCGGACCAGACCGGGCACAGCAGGCAGAAGCAGCGCCGAAATCCTACGGCCCACACGCGCGGCGAAATGCCGCGGTCATTATCGTGGTGGTTGTAGCAATTGCGGGCATGCTGATCGGCGGGCAGTACTTGGTGCACAAGGGCGAGCGCTCGGGCAGGACTACCGCCGGAGGTCCCAAGCCGGGCTCGGCGGCGCCGGATTTTGCCCTGCAATCGCTGGACGGCAAGATCGTGCATCTGACCGACTTTCGCGGCAAGGCGGTGCTGCTGAATTTCTGGGCCACCTGGTGCACACCATGCCGGCTAGAGATGCCGTGGTTCGTGGAACTGCAGAAGCAGTACGGGCCGGAGGGCCTGGAGGTCCTTGGCGTCGCGATGGATGATGCCGGCAAAGATAAGATCGCGCAGTTTGCCAAGGAGATGGGCGTGAATTATCCGGTGCTGCTGGGCAAGGAGTCGGTGGGCGACGAGTACGGCGGGCTGGAGTACTTGCCTACCAGTTTCTACATTGGTCGCGACGGCAAGGTAGTAGCGCGGGTCTTCGGGTTGCGCAGCCGCAGCGACATCGAGGACTGGATCAAGGAGGCGCTTAGCCGCGGCAGCAGCGTGGCAGAGAAGTAAGTAAGTAGTCAAAAGTCAGCAAATACTTTGGTGCTGAATGTTGACCGCTGGTGGGATCACCTTTTGAGACGATTAGCTGAAACGATATTATTCTCGGCGATGCTGGCGGCAGTAGCCCTGGCGCAAACCGGCGGACCGTCGGTGGAGATGGCTCCGGCAGGCATCACACCTATGTTGCGCGGCAAGCCCGGCATGGTGGAGTTGAATTTTCGCGTGAAGCAGGGCTTCCATATCAACTCCAACCATCCCAATTCTCCCTATCTGATTCCCACCGTTCTCAAGTTGGACGCACCCACCGACATTGCCATCGGTAAGGTGGACTACCCGGCAGGACGGAACTTAAGTTTTGCATTCGCACCCGACGAAAAGCTGAATGTGTACAGCGGCGACTTCGCGGTGAAGGTAACGGTACATCCCCTGCACACAGTGACACCTGGAAAGTACAACGTGCGGGGTCAGTTGCGCTACCAAGCCTGTGACGATCGCGCCTGTTATCCGCCGCGGAATCTGCCGGTACTCTTTGAAGTACAGGTGAAAAAAACCGGAGCGCGCACCCGCCCCAACCGGCAAAGCCCGCACGTGCACAGCTGAGGCGAAGCAGTGTTTAGCCCAGGGCGTAAGCCCTGGGTAGGCAGGCAAGAATTTTTTCGAGGCCCGCAGGGGCGGCGCCAAACACCTGGTGCTGGCGAACCCCTATTCCACGGAAATTGATGCAAGCAGGTCTCTTCGCTGACATTTGGTGACGCGCTAACCGTAACGACAATCAACTACTATTTACCAACTACCAGGACCCCACCCGCTGCCGCCCGCACTCCAGATATAATTTTCAGCCATGGTCACCACCCCGGAAAGCAGCGTGCAGGCATTGGCGCGCTATGAGCCTGTAATTGGGTTGGAAGTGCACGTCCAGCTGCTGACCGTCACCAAGATTTTTTGTTCCTGCTCGACCCGGTTCGGAGATCCCCCCAACACGAACGTGTGCCCGGTGTGCCTGGGATGGCCCGGGGCACTCCCCGTACTGAACCGCAAAGCGATGGAGTACGCCACGCTGGCGGCCATGGCGCTGAACTGCCACATCAATGAGCACTCCATCTTCGCGCGCAAGAACTATTTCTATCCTGACCTGCCCAAGGGCTACCAGATTTCTCAGTACGATAGGCCGCTGGCGGAGCATGGCTATATCGAGGTTGCGGCTAAGGGCGGGCGCAAAAGGATCGGCATCACGCGCGTGCATCTGGAGGAGGACGCGGGCAAGAGCCTGCACGAGGGCTTCACCAATTCCTCCGACAAGACCTACCTCGATCTGAATCGCTGCGGCGTGCCCCTGATTGAAATCGTGAGCGAACCGGACATTGCCACGCCCGGGGAGGCGTTTGAGTACCTGACTCGGCTGAAGGAGATCATCCTCTACACCGGGGTAAGCGACTGCAATATGGAGGAGGGGTCTCTGCGTTGCGATGCCAACGTCAGCGTGCGTCCGCTCGGCCAGGAGAAGTTCGGCACCAAGACCGAGGTCAAGAACGTCAACTCGTTCCGTTTCATCAAGCAGGCGCTGGAGTATGAAATCGAGCGCCAGGTGGAGCTGATCGAATCAGGCGGGCGGGTGGAGCAGGAGACGCGGCTGTTCAACGCCGCCGAGGGAAAAACCTACGGCATGCGCTCCAAGGAGCACGCGCACGATTACCGCTATTTTCCCGAACCCGATCTGCTGCCGCTGGTGGTGGATGGAGAATGGCAAGCGGAAATTGCCCGGCAGTTGCCGGAATTGCCCCAGGCGCGCCGTGCGCGCATGGTCGGCGAATATGGGATTACCGAATACGATGCCGGGGTGCTGACCGCCAGCCGGGCGCTTGCCGATCAGTTCGAGGAAGCGGCGCGGGCAGCTAAGAATCCCAAGCGCGTGGCCAATCTGGTGCAGAGCGAACTGATGGGGCGGCTCAAGGCCCGAGGGCTGGAGATTGAGCAGTCGCCCATTTCCATGAAGGGAGTGGCGTTTTCCGCCGACCTGGTGGAAGCGGGCACAATATCCGGCAAGATGCTGAAGGACCTCTACGACCTGGCGTTTGAACGCGGGCAGGATTTCCCCGCCGTTTACGAAACAGAAAAGCCCGAGCAGATTACCGACACGTCCGCCATCGAAAAAATGATTGACGAAGTCATTGCCGCGAATCCCAAGCAGGTGGAGCAGTATCGCGCGGGCAAAACTACGGTAAAGGGCTACTTCGTGGGGCAGGTGATGAAGGCGTCAAAGGGGCAGGCGAATCCGCAGGTGGTGAACCAGTTGTTGGACAAAAAACTTACTTGATTGACGATTGCTGATTTGCGATTGACGATTGAGGCACCGCACGCTCGGGCTATTGAAATCTCCAGTCACAGAAAAGTTGGGGGTTGTTGACGGAAGCACAAGGTCCCCTTCGGCGAGCTCAGGGCAGGCTCTCGACTCGCCTTCACCTGGCAAACTCGGCTCAGGCTCGCTCGGGGTAACATGTTTCTCAATTGTAAATCTGCAATCGTCAATCTTCCGGTCCCAGCGTATCGAACAACTGCATAAGCTGGTCGGGATAGACGCGGTAGATGATGTAGCCCTGGCCGTTATCAGTCGTCTCCTCGAACAACAGTTCGCCGCGGGTATCGCCATCCACATCTGCGACGTCAATCAGCTGCAGGCGCGGTATTTCGTCCAAGTGCAGACTGTCGGTCACGGAAGAAAAAATTAGCTTCACCTCGCCATACAGATCAACCCTTCCCACCACGGTGACATAAGCCTGCTGCTGCTTGCCGGGAATCGGCTCATTCAACTGGACGGCACGGCGGGCGGAACGCCGGCGCGTCGCGGTCTGCCGAGCGGCGCCAAAATTCACGGTGGCGGGGGCGCTCAGGACAAACACCGGTTCATTGCTCAAATCCACATCGAAGACGTTGAAGTCGGCCTCGCCCAGCTGAGCAGAGGCAAAATCGGTGTGGCGAACGCGCTCATATTTGCTTACCGCTTCCTGGGCGTAAGTCTCCATCTTCTTGTAATCGGCGTCGCGTTCTTCCGGCTTCAGGCTGAAAGTGTATGCCCGGGTCTCAGGACCGGCGGCATCGGATATGGCAAGCATCTGCTCGATCTTGGGCTCGGCCGATGCGATTTTATTGCCCGTCGCCTTGGTACCGGCACCCGTGCTGCCCGGGGTCTCCTCCGCAGGCCAAGACGACTCTTCCTTAGATATGGCTGCTGGAGCGCCGCGTCGCAGGATAGGCCGGTTGGGGTCGTACTCGTCAGGACCGCCGGAGGAGGCTGGGGCGGAGGTCGGGGGCGGCGTTGCCTTGGCAGTCTGTGGTGCAGGAGCAGGGACAGGCTGCTGAGCGGGCGGCTTGCTCGGGGGCTGGGCGGGAGCCTTTTCATCGGGCCGGCGCAATATTGGCGGCCCTGAATCGCCTTCGTTCGCCGATTCATGCGTGGCGGCTTTGGCCTGGGCCTCTTCTTTCGCGCGAGCCGCCTTGGCCTCCTGCATTTGCTGGTTGGTTTCCCAGTGTCCTAAGCCATACCAGTGCTTGCCCACTTGCAGGGCGTTACCCACGGTGAACAGCCCCTTGGGAGCACCGCTGCGCTCGGCCTCGTAAACCACGCCTGAGTCCAGCGCCATGGGCACGGGGTCGGCGCGGTAGATGCTGGCATCGTAGAACTGGCCGTTGATCATGATCACTACGGGAATGATGCGAGCGCGCTTGCCTTGCAATTGCAAGATGGCGGTGGCCCGCGGCCCCTTGGAAACTTGCGGGCGCCGCGCGTATTGCGCCCACGCCGGCGCAGCGAGCGGAAGGCTCAGGAGGGCGCAGATGACGACAGCAGCACGCCTACGGTATAAATGGCGAATTGGAGAACACAGCATGGAAAAAGGGGATAGAGCACCTGACTTTAGTTTACCTGACCAGAACGGCAAGGTGGTGTCGCTGAAGGATCTTCGGGGCAGGACCGTGGCGCTGTTCTTCTTTCCCAAGGCGGACACCCCCGGTTGAACCATCGAAGCGTGCGGGTTCCGCGACGCATACAGTAAGCTGCAGAAAACCGGGGCCGTGATTCTGGGCATCTCCGCCGATGCGCCGGAGCGGCAAAAAAAGTTCGAGCAGAAGTACGACCTGCCCTACACCCTGCTTTCGGACGCCGACAAGAAGATGGCCAACGCTTTCGGCGTCATGAAAGAGAAGAACATGTATGGCAAGAAGGTGATGGGGATAGAGCGCACTACCTTTATCATCGGCCCGGACGGAAAGATTGCCCACGTGTTTCACAAAGTGAAAGCGGACGGACACGCGGAGGAAGTGCTGGGGACATTGAGAGGCAGTACATAGTGCTCGGTACTGGTTACGGGCAATCGGCCTTCGGTCCTTGGCGTTCGGCGTGGGCTGGGGATACGGCACAAAGTGCTGGGGCGGGACTAAGCCCCGCCCCCACACCAGTGTTATCTCCTGCGGGCCGAGGGCTCGACGCTGGAGCTGCGCACCCGGAAGGTAAGCGCCTGCTCGGCGCGGAAGACGGCTTCTTCTTTGCCTGTGGCCGCGGCAACGCCTGTTCCGGCTGCACCGCCGGCAGCAGCGCCGATGAGCGCGCCCTTGCCGCCGCCAGCCAGCGCCCCGATCAGGGTACCCGCGGCAGCGCCGCCGCCGATCTTCTCAATATTGCCTTTCTTATGGCTCTTGCCCTTCGTGCTGACCGAACTGGTGTTCAACGCGATGCGCTCGCCATTCAGATTGATAGAGGTCAGGCGCACCGTCAGCTCGCCGGGTGCATGCAGGCGGCCGCTGGGTTTGGCGTGCGCTACCACCCCGGTGACGGGGGCTCCCGCCCGGACCACAGTCTTGCCCCGTATGACTACGCTCCGCGCGAGGGTACCGTGAAAGCTCTGGCCGGAACGGGCCGATCGCGAAGTAATCTCCGAAGTCAGGCGAATCGTCAGTGGCGTGCCGGCCGGAATCCGGGCCAGGGCACCAAGTGACAACGCGAGCACGACGGCCAAGGTCTTGCAGCTGTTGCGAAACATAGAATTCCCTCCTCGCTGGATGGAACGGAGTGGCGGGAAACATGGTATGCGGGAGCCCACGGTCCCGGGGAGGTTCCCAAAGTATCGGGTAGGGGCTCGCTGGGACCCGGTGACCTTTGGTAATGCGAAACTAGGAAAACTTGACCGTGCTCCCCGTACTTGCCACGCGCAGCCCTTCAGGAAAAAATAACCACCGGTGAGCGATCCTTCCGCAAGCTTCGACCCGGGCCGACTGAAGCCGCTGCCGCGGGAGTTTTTCAATCGCGACCCACGCCGTGTCTGCCGCGAACTGCTGGGCAAGGTACTGGTGCGGCGGCAAAGCGGCAATCTGCTCGCCGGGCGGGTAGTGGAAGTGGAGGCCTACATGGGGACCGGTGATCCGGCCGCGCACGCCTTCATCGGGCCTACGCCGCGCAATCAGGTGCTGTTTGGCCCTCCTGGCCACGCCTACATTTATTTCATTTATGGCAACCACTATTGCCTGAATGTTTCCTGCATGCCGGAGGGCAAAGCGGGATCGGTGCTCTTTCGGGCTTTGGAGCCGCTGGCCGGAATCGAGACAATGGAAAGGGCGCGCGGTCTGGAGGGAGCGGCAGCCGGAGCGAGGGTTTTGCGGCTGCTGACCAGCGGCCCCGGGCGCCTGGCGGAAGCGTTTGGAATCACCCGCCCGCGGGACAATGGCAAAGACCTAACCGATGCGAACTCCGACCTGTTCCTGGCTACGGACGGCTTCCGCCCGCGGCGCGTGCTTACGACCGCACGGGTAGGCATCACCAAGGCGGCGGAGAAGCCCCTGCGCTACCTTATCGCCGGGAATGAGTTCGTATCGGGGAAGCGCAGCCAAACAGCGTAGGGGTAGCCTGCTCCCCACGAGACGAGGCCAGGGGCATCAGACAAAGCACTCTGGTAACCTCAGCCGCGGGTCCGAACGGTTGTAGAGTAGGGGCATGCATACCCGCTGTTGGCTGCCACTCATTGCGCTAATTTTGATTTGTCCCTTGCTTCCCGCACAGAAAAATCCTGGCAGCGCGACGACGTCCAATGCACCCGATGGGGCAACGCTCGCAAAGATCATCAAGAACCAGTTCGGGCCTGGCTACAAGGCTTTGCCGGATTTTGCACCGCTGATTGCCGATTTCGACGGGGACGGAGTGGAGGATTTGGCGGTGGCGGCCAAAGCGGTTAACCCGCTGCTCAACGCCGTCGAATACCACTACGCAGTCATTGACCCCTACCATTCGTTCTTCGGATATGGGAACCCGAAGGTGATGATGGAATTCGGCGCCGACGACCCACGGCAGCAGGGGCACGTCATTCTGATTCTGCATGGGGCCAAAGACGGCGGCTGGCATGCCATAAAGCCCAAAGCCAAGTTCGTGGTGGTTAATCTTCCTTATAACAAGCTCACCCTTTCGCACGTCCTGCTGCACAAAAAACCCATAGGCGCGGTCGCGGCCGAGGAGCCGGACCGGGTCAGCTCGCTGGTTTATTGGAACGGTAAGAAATACAAGTACGAGCCCATGGGTGCCGACGCCGATTGAGCGCGAACAGCCGTAACGTTACCGACTAATAAAGCTGCGCTCACCGTGACCTAAGTCATTCCGCCCGCCAAGCGTGCGACCTAAGCTAACGTGTTTGGAGTAGCTTATGGCCACAGAAGCCCCGGTCGCGTTGATAGCCGAGACGCTGCCACCAGCCACGCCTCAGGAAAAGAACAGGCCGACCAAGAAGAAACTGGTGCGGCGTGCCGGACCCGACCGCTCGCAGACTTTGCGCCGCGGGATTCAGTTCGCATTTTTGTCACTCAATATTTACCTCGGCCTGGTGTTTTATTTCTGGGTTCGGGCGTACGAAACGGCCCAAAGCCCGACGCTGGCGCGGCCCGCGGGAGTAGAAGGATACCTGCCTATAGCCGGGATGATGAATTTGAAGTATTGGCTGCTGAGCGGGCATGTGCCTACGGTGCATCCCGCGGCCATGTTCCTGCTCATCGCCTTCCTGGCAACCGCATTTCTTTTTCGTAAAGCCTTCTGCTCCTGGCTGTGTCCGGTGGGCACCATCTCCGAATATCTGTGGCGGCTGGGACACAGGCTCTTTCGCCGCAACTTCCGCCTGCCGCGCTGGCTCGATATTGCGCTGCGCGGGCTGAAATACCTGTTGCTGGCGTTTTTTGTGTGGGCGGTGGCGGGCATGAGCGCGGCTGAAATTGCCGGTTTCATGCGCAGCCCCTATGGGCTGATTGCTGACGTGAAGATGCTGAACTTTTTCCGCTTTCTGGGTGAAACCGGGCTCATAGTAATCGGGCTTCTGGCGGTGGCGTCAGTGCTGGTGCAGAACTTCTGGTGCCGCTACTTGTGTCCTTATGGCGCGCTGCTGGGCCTGGCGGCGCTGCCCGGGCCACTGCGAATCCGCCGCAATCCCCAGGCCTGCATAGACTGCGCAAAATGCACCCGGGCCTGCCCATCCGCGCTGCCGGTGGACAAACTGGTAAGCATCAAGTCGGCCGAATGTACCGGCTGCCTGGAGTGCGTGGCCGTGTGCCCGGCGCAGGATGCGCTGACGCTAGCCGCGTCAATGTCTTTGTGGCGCGGGCGCCCCCGCCCGCGAACTGGGTCGGTGCCGGCGTGGGCGATGGCCCTCGGCATCGCCGCGCTGTTCTTTGGCATAACCGGCTACGCCCGGCTCAGCGGCCACTGGCAAACTCATTTGCCCGATTCGGTGTACCAGCAACTTGTCCGTCACGCCGACCAGGTCGCGCACCCCATGCCGGGAGACAAGCAGTAACAGCAGGTCCCTCGCTGCGCTCAGGATTACGGTGAGTTTGTAACAAGGGGAACGGAGACGTTGCAGGCAACATTTACCATTATTTGCCTGCGTCCTCCGCGTACTCGAGAGTTGCGGTTTGGACTAAAAGCTGGGCACGGATTCCAGCACACGCACTTCCCAGTGGTCGGCCGCCGGTGTCATCAGCCCGATGTAGCGCAAGGTGACGCGTTCGCTGTGCACCAGGTTATTGCCGTCCAGTACCTGGATTTCCAGGTCCGCGGTGTCGTGCAGTTCTAGGGCGCCGCCATCTGGCGAGTAGAAGAACGCTTCCAGCTTATGGCCGTGATCAACATAGCGGGTGCGCACGCCCGATTTCTCCTGCGCGGCGATGCCGGCTGTCAGTTTCTGCTGCGCGAATCCAGTGAAGTAGTGGCCCAACAGGTCAGGACGATTCTGGGCGAAGGCGACGGCCAGGGTCTGCCAGGCGCGACCCCAGTCGCGGGGAATGTTGCGTCCGGTAACCTCCTCCATCTGCCGTGGTCCGATGTGCGAGATATCGAATTGCACCCTGGGGCCATCAGCGGCTAAGCACGAGGCGCTGAAGACAAAGAGCAGGGCAAGCACCAATGCATGCCTCATTGCTGGCCTCCCACCTTTACTTCGTTACCCATGACCACGCCAGAGGCGACGGAGATGGTAGCCGGGCCGGGAATCTTGAGCTCAACCTGCGCGATATCTTTCTTGACCGGCACATCCACGGTGCTGAGCCCGGCGGGGCTGTTGGCGGTGAAGGTCACGACCGTGCCGTCGGAAACTGGGTTGCCGCTGCAATCGCGCACCGGAGCGGTCTGCACCAGGATTCCTCTGGGGCTCCGTTCCGCCCTGATCTGCAGGTGGCAGGGGTCGGAGGCCACCTGTTGGATGACGCGGGCCTCCTCAATTCCATCGAGCGCCGCGACGAATTGCGCATTGCCGGCCTTAGTCCCTGAGTTCATGAGAATCCAAGCCGCGCCGTCGCGGGTCCGCACGCTTTGGGCCGCCGCGGGAGCATTCTTGGTGGAAAGGCGAAACTCCACGTCCTCAGGCCGGCGTACCAGGTTGTGCCAGTTATCGAACAGGAAGGCCACGCCCACAACCCCTCCGCGCTGGCCTACCGGAATCCGGGAGGGGTGGGCGAGAAAGCTGAGACTGGCGGGCTTGGCCGCACTGACATAGAAACTTCCGCTCCGGCTGGCGCCTCCGCTGCGCAGAATGGCCAGATAGCGGCCGGCGCTGCGTACCTCCGGCGGCCGCACCTGAATTTCCTGTCCGAGCTGCACTTGACGCTTGGCGGTGTAGCTCGGACCTACCAGATAGAAAGTAGCGCTGCCGCTTCCCGAGGTCGCAATGGCAAAGCCCGAGCCCGCGTTGACCGTGGCAGGTAGTTGCAGCTCCTGGGCGGCAAGGGCGAGGGCAGCCATCAGGCAAATCGTCAGGCAAGCCGCAGGCAGAACTCTTCGCATAATAGTCATTCCCCGTGGTTATGACTGCTGGCGCATGTAGTGGTTCACGGTCACGCGGTAGCTTTGCACCTTGCCCACTGTGGAGTCGGGCATGTCCACGGCAAAAGGCTCAGGAGTCTGCGGCAACAGGGCTCGGTCCACGTAACCGTCGGAAACCCAGATGACCTTGCCGTTGCTGTCGTAGTAAGTAGCCAGCACCTGGGCGATGTTAACGACGCGCCCGCTCTCGTTCAGCAGGTTCCCGCTTAGTACCTTGCGGCCGAGCACATTGTTCTGTTCGTGCTGGTCCAGCACGGCGATGACGGGATCGGCCGAGGCCGGCACCAGCATAGCCTTGGCGTCCATGCGCACATTTTTCACCTGGCTCAAGTTGAAGCCGGGAAAATCAATGCGATAGGGCGTCACCTGCTTGGGCAGCAAGGTGTGCTGGATCTTGTCGAAACTGCTTTCCTGGTCCAGGTTCTGGTCGTTCTTGCCGATCAGGATGGCGTTAATGTCCACGAATGCGGGCACCGTGTCTTCATTCACCACTTCGCCCACGATGACCAGCGTGCTGCCGTGCTGCACCGCATTCATGGAAACAATGCGGACCCGGGGCGAATCCACGTTCTGGGTTCCCCAGTCGTCCTCCGGCCCCCGAGAAATGACGTCCCAGCGCAGGTAATTGACAGGCACGACCTGAGGCGGCACCGTGGGCTGCTTTTCCAGCGGCCATTCCACCTTCCAGTTGCCGCCCTGCTGCACCACTTTTAGTTGCTTCACGTCGTAGATGGGACCGACGGCAGTGGACCAGTGCATGTCGGCGCGCACCAGCGCCTGGTCGCCGTTTTCGTTCAGCACGCGGGTGCGCGAGCCCTCCAGGCTGGAAAAGGTGCGCAGGCTGCCGTAATTGCCGCCGACGTCGCGGATGAAAGCTTCCTTGGGGACATTGTTGTTATTGGCCAAAACAGAGTAGGCGCGGTTCCAGTCGCGCGCCTGCACATCTCCCAACAGAGAGCGCACAGCAGCCTCGGGAGTATTGGCCGAGGCACCCACTCCGGGCAAGGCCTCGCCGGAAACAATGCCCGGCGTGGTTGCCTGGTGGACGGGAAGAGCAAAGCCCAATATCAGGAGCGCGATAGTTGCGAGCACCAGCAGGACCGCGAGTTTCATTTACTTGGCCTCCCGGTAAACCGGTTGCGCCGCGGCCGGAAACTCCACCGTCTCCGCCACCCGGCGGCGCTCCGGTAAAACCAGCACAAAAAAGATGGCCAGGATGCTGGTAGCCATGGGCAAGGTGCCCCACATCAGGCCCTGCCAGGGCGGAGGAACGGCATCAGACGGGATCTCGTGCGCGGGCGGAACGCTGTCCTTGGACCAGGCGGTAATCAGGCCGCTGTCCATGGTTTCGATCTTGCGCCAGCCGGCAAATTCCAGCAGCGGGTCGTAGTAGGGGTCGTGCACAAAAATGAACCTCAGGCCGTAGCGGTTGGCGTGCTGGAGCATGGCCCGCAACGAACTCATGCCCGCCGTGCCGTAGTACTTGGCGCTGCTTAATTGGCCTACACCGTAATGGGTGAACTCGGGCAGCAGGCGGGCGGAGTTATATTCGCCGTCCACGCTGGAGGCAATAGTGTAGGTTCCCACCTTCGATAACTCGTTGCCGAATCCCAGGGTCAGGTATCGGTAGTTATAGTGGCCATCATGATTGAGGAAATCCACCACTGGCCTAATGCTAAAGCCGGTTACCGGCTTATAAGGATTCGCGGTCAGCCAGCCCAACGCCAGGGCCATGCTGGCCACGGCGCCGGCACCCACAATGATCGCGCCCTTCCTGTGAAAGCGTTCAATCATTTCCTCAGCCAGCAGGCCGAGGAAGGGACAGGCCAGCAGCGTGGCCCAGAAGGTAAAGCGCTCAAAAGTCAGAATGTCGAAAGCGCGGCCCAGGAGCCACTTGGGAATAGGGGTGGTCCCGCCCAGTCCGAAGATGAAGGTGACCCAGAATCCAACCAGGAGCGGATGCAAGCGACGGCGCAGCGAGCCGCGAATGAAAATGTAGGGGAAGGCCAGCAACATGGTGCCATAGGGCACGATGAAATAGTTGAAACCGTTGATTCCGTTCAGCAGCAGGTTGGAGCGGCTGGCGTGGGGAATGGGAATCTGCTTAATTGGGTGCTGCAGAATGGCCAGCCAATAAGGCAGCAACACCACCCCCGTTCCCAGTGCGGTGAGAATGGTAAAAAATACCGCCCTACCAATAACGGCGCCCGATGAGGTTTCCGGCTCGTCATTGCGGTCGAGAATGGCCAGCCAGACCACCGGAATGGCAAAGAGCACGGCGCCGAAAATCAGGGTGACGTGGTGCACGGCGGCGCCGGCCAGCGCGATCATCCATCCCTTCAGCAGTGCTTTGCCCCCGCCATGCCGGCACCACCGATAAAAGTAGGGCAAGGCATTAAACATCAAAGCCGCCGATACGGTAGTCGAGAGCTGCCCGGCTTCGTACAACAGAAACGATAATGCTCCCAGGAAAATGCAGGCGATGGCAGCATAGCCGGCAGCACGTTCATCCACGAAAAGTTTGGCCAAGCGATAGATGCCCACTACCAGCAGGAGCACGCCCAGCAACTGCACGACGGCATATGCCATGTTGAGGCCGATGACATGGGAAATCAGCGCCATCCACTGGTGTTCCAAAGGCGGATAAGTGGTCTGGGAAAAACCCGCAAACCACTTCTGGTTCCAAGGATTCCACCAGTGCTGGGCATAGTGCGAGGCAAAGAAAATATGGAAATTGGTATCGAACGAATTGGCCTGCACCTGCATGAACAACAGGGGACCATGGATAGCCAAAGCCAGTAATACGATGGCGTACAGGGGAACGGCACGACGCTGGTTTTGCACCTGCGCGCGCGGCGGTTCCTTAGTAAGTCCTAGAGTGGTCGCCAAGACAGCCTCCGAAACCTGAGCAGCAGTTAGGATTCCGAAACTGGGCTATTTGGTTGACCGGAGCTGCGCCTGCTTGCAGATAAAGATGGCTACCGGCCAATGGCCGGGGCGAGTTGCCGGCCGGCAACCCTGCCAGGCAACGCACATTCCAATCATGTGAACTGCTGTGCCGCAATTGAGAACTGCTGCCGGAGCTAACTTCTGGGACCGCCTTTCTTACTGAGAATCGCATCAGAGCAGTTGGAAACCTGCTTGCCTGCCGCTTCAGGGGACGAATCTCTGACGATCCTGGTGAATGTGTGAGGATTCAGCTTGCCATCGTTGCGTGCGCATTACTTTTTGTGGGCACGACAACGCTTCCAGCACAGACGTTTGAAATCAATGGGCAATCGCAGCCCTCGCCTGCTGCTCCCCACAAAAAGGGGCAGCGGCAGGTACCCGCCTCGCAGGGAATCGGCTGGGGAGCCAGCATTCAGGTAGCACGCGTGGCGCGGGCGGCACAGGACGCGATGCGCCGGGGCGACTACGCTCAGGCAGCCGATTTCGCCCAGCGCGCGGCCAACGCCGCCCCACAAAATGCTGACCTGTGGTTCGCCTATGGCTACGCCGCCCGCATGGCCGGTCGCGAGGCCGCTTCCGTCGAAGCCTACAATCACGGCCTGCAGCTGCGGCCATCGTCCATCCAGGGCCTTTCCGGCCTGGCGCAAACCTACGTGCGCATGGGCAAGACGGCGGAAGCCCAGCAATTACTGCAGCGGGTGATCGCGGCCAATCCCCGCAGCGCCAATGACCTGCTGCTGGCGGGCGAACTGTTCCTGGACTCGGGCGACGCTCAAAAGGCTTTGCCCATGTTGCAGCGTGGCGACGCTCTTCAACCCAGCGCGCGCGGCGAATTGCTTCTGGCCAAGACCTATTTGCGCCTGAACCAGCCGGATAAGGCACAGCGCATGCTGCAACGGGCCAAGAACCGGGCGCCGAACGACCCGGATGTTCTGCGAGCCGTAGCCGGCTTTTACCGGGACAGCCGCGATTACAAGAATGCCCTTGCCACGCTGCTGCAGGTACGCCAGCGTACCCCCAGCTATCTGGCGGAGCTCGCCTACACCTACCAACTGGCCGGGCAGATTGATAACGCGGCCCACACCTATGCCCAGGCGGCGAATGCCCAGCCTAAACAACTCAATCTGCAGATCAGCGCTGCGCAAGCCCTGGTGAACGACAACCAACTGCCCCAGGCGAAACAATTCCTGGATCGCGCCGACGGCATTGATCCTAATCACTACCGCATTTTTGCCTTGCGCGGCGACATTGCCCGCCTGGAGGGGCAGATTCCGCAGGCCATCAGTCAATATCAGCAGGCGCTGCGCACCGTTCCGCAATCACCACAAGAAGGAGTTCTGTACCCCATTGAGTTGCGCATGGCTCTGGCGCAGCTTTACCGTGACAATAACAACGAAGCCGCCGCCGAACAGCAGGCGCAACTTGCCGCCGGACAGATCAGCCAGATCAACATGCAGGGGCCGCAGCGGCCGGAATTTTTGCGCCTGCGCGCCGCCATTGAAACCGACACTGGCAAGCTGCAGGCGGCCGACAAGGACATGAGCGAGGCCCTGTCGCTTGATCCCAGGAACAGTAACATCAGCCTGCAGTACGCCAGCCTGTTGTGGAAAATGGGCCGCAAACAGGACTCGCGCCAAATGTACCTGCGCACCCTGCAGGGCGATGCCAGCAACCGCTACGCTCTCATTTCATTGGGCTACCTGTTGCGCGACCTGGGCGATGCCAAGGGCGCCCAGAATTACCTGCTGCGCGCGGCCAAGTACTATCCCAATTCCTACGAGCCTTACCTCGGCTTGGGTGACCTGTTCACCGCGCTCAGCCAGTTTCCGCGGGCGCTTCAGGAGTATGAGAAGGCCTACAAGCTGAATCAGAAAAGCCCGCTCATTGTGGCTGGAGGGGCGAACGCCTCGCTGGAATCCCACCAGCTGCCCCTGGCGAAAACCTGGCTGGGCCGCGCCCAGGGCAACATGAATCAGAACCCGGAGGTCATGCGGGAACACGAACGTTACCTGACCTGGACGGGCAATTATGCCGAATCCGCCAAGCTGGGCTGGCAGGTGATCCAGAAGCTGCCGCGTGATCGGGAGGCTCCGGTGTATCTAGCCTACGACCTGCTTTATATGGGGCAGTACGACAATGCGCTCCGCCTGGCGGAGGCTTACCAGCCCATCCTGCCCAGGGAGAAGGACCTGTGGCTGATCGCCGGCTACGTTCATACCCATTCGGAGATGCTGACCGAGGCTGTGGACGACTTCAGCCATGCGCTGGAGTTGGACCCGAACATGGCCACCGGGCTGGTGAATCGGGGCTTCGTGCTCAATGACACACAGAACGCTCACCAGGCGGCCGCCGATTTCGTCAAGGCCATCCGGTTAAAACCGAATTACGGAGAAGCTCATCTGGGACTGGCATATGCCAATCTGCAGCTTCACCATCCTGCAGTGGCGGTAAAGGAAACCAAGCTGGCGGAGCGCTACATCGGCGATTCCAAAGCCACGCACCTGGCCCTGGCGGGTGCTTACCGCCAGCAACTTTTGCTGCCGGACGCAGTGAAGGAATACCGCGCCGCGCTGAAGTTTGCGCCAGAAGATCTGCCCATCCACTTTTCCCTGGCGGAGACTCTCTACCACATGCGCCACTACCGCGAATCTATTGACGCGCTGAACCAGGCACTGGCGCTTTCGCCCCAGGATCCGTTCATTTATGCGCAACTGGCGCACAACTACGCCCGTCTGCATGACCGGCCGCAGACATTCCGCTACATCGAAGCCGCGGAGCGCTCGGGCGGAGATCAGACTGGGGTGCTGCTGGCCACCGGAGACGCGCTGTTGACGCTGGGTGATCGCAATGCTGCCATGGAGCGGTTCGCGCGGGCGCTGACCGCCCCCGACGCGCAACGAGTGGAAGCGCGCCTGGCCATCGCACGCGTTTTTGCCAGCGACGGGCAGTACGATGACGCCCGCCAGCAAGTGAGTCTGGGCTTCGCCGAGGCCCGCATCGGCGAGGCCGAACCTATAACCTCGGATGACCTGGTGCAGGCGGCCAATGTTTTCCTGCAGTCGCACGATTATGATTTGGCTCGCCAGTACCTGCAGCGGGCCAAACTGGCCGGCGCCGACGCCACCGTGATTGCCATCGGCATGGCCAACGCCGACCTGGCCCAGGGACGCAGCCAGAGCGCACAGGCGGAACTGGCCAGCCTGGGCAACACCTCGGATTACGAGCACAATTTCGATTACATGATGGCGCAGGCCAACGTGTATCGCCAGCAGCAGAATCTGCCGGATGCCCTCATGGCTTTCGCCCAGGCGGACAGCCTGGCGCTGGATGATAGCAATGCGGAGCGCTCTGAACTTGATGTCGCCGGACAGGAAGGCAGGCCCCTTACCCCCAATGTGAACGTGCTGCCCCATGCCTCCTTCCAGCCCATTTTCGAAGATATCAACATCTACCAACTGGACGCGAAGCTGCTGGCCATACGAAATCCGGCGCTGCTGCCCACGCCGCGCCACTCCTTTGAGACCAAGCTTGATGCCGGTTATAAGCTGCACATCGGCGGGCTGCCCACCATAACCGGCTTCACCGAGCTGCGCAACGACAATGGTACCCTCTCCTTCCCCAGCGAACTGCTCATTCAACATCGCAATACGTTCGATACAACCTTCAACACCGGGATCAACCCGGTGCTGCACCTGGGCTCGAACACGATTGTGTTGAACCCGGGCGTGCAGTTCACGGTGCGCCGTGACACCGAAGCGCCGCTGGCGATGAACCAGAACCTGTTCCGCCAGTTCGTGTACATGTCGACTTCTTCCTTTTTCAACTGGATCTCGGTGCAGGGCAGCTTCATGCGCGAGGCGGGACCCTTCACGCAAGTTCCCCTGCATTCGCGAGAGTTGCGCGGCACATTGGGCTTCACCGTGGGGCGGCCCTGGGGCCGGACTTCACTATTCACGGAGTACTCGGGCGACGATCTGCTGTTCCGGCCGCGCATCGTGGAGTTTTACGAGACCGGCACCCGATTTGGGGTGCAACATAAGTTCGGAGAGAAGCTGACGGTCGGGGTTTTGGGCGATTACCTGCGTGCCTGGCGCGTCGAGGGCAGCCAGTACGCGCTGGCACAGGCGCTCCGTCCAGGGTTCCGCTTCCACTATCAACCCACCAGCCACTGGTCGGCGGAAGGTGAGTTCGCCTACTCACGTGGCCAGGGCATGCATTTCTACGACAACGTAGAGAGCAGATTCCTCCTCTCATACGTCAAGCCCGTGCGGCAAATGCTCAACTCCGGCAACGGTGATGTTCCGGTCGCGTATCCGTTCCGTATTTCCTTCGGGGTACAGCAGCAGGAGTTCTACAACTTGTCGCACGGAGCTACCATCGTCCCGGTGGTGCAAGTATCGTTGTTTTAGGTGCGACCAAGAGACTAGCTGTCCCCATGCCGCGATTTACTTCCATAGCCGAACAGGTTCAGAACGCCATTCAGCGGCGCTCGCAGGGCACCCAGGGCCGCATTGTGAGCGGCAGCCTGACGCTGCTGATCGGTTCGGCCCTGGTGAGTCTGCTTAACCTGATCTACAACGTAGGCGTAGCCCGGCTGCTGGGGCCGGTTGCCTTCGGGGAAGCAGCGGCGGTTTATACCCTGCTGATGCTGGTTTCGTGCATCACCCTTTCCTTCCAGTTGGTCTGCGCCAAGTTTGTAGCCAAGAACGAGACCACCGGGGCCAAGGCCGCGGTGTACATGGGTCTGCGGCGGCGCGCCTGGCTATTCGGGATCGCGATCGCCTCCTTGCTGATCCTGGCCAGCGGACCGGTTTCCGCTTATCTCAACCTGCGCTCGTCATCACTGGTCATCCTGCTGGCCATCGGCATCGCTTTCTATATTCCCCTGGGGGTACGCCGCGGAGGCATGCAGGGCATCTACGCCTTCCGCCGGCTGGCTGGGAACTACATTATCGAGGGCGTGGTCAAGCTGGGCGGCGCTTTTCTCCTCATCCACTTTGGGCTGGGAGTCAAGGGAGCCATTGCCGCGGTTACCGTTTCCGAAGTGGCGGCTTATGCCTTCAGCCACCCCGGACGTGAGTTGGAAGCGAAAGCTGAACCAGGAACACCCGCCTCTTTCAGCGAAGGTATACAAGCCATTGTGTTTTTTGTGGGCCAGGTGGTCATCAACAATGTTGACATTATTCTGGTAAAGCACTTTTTTGCAGCCGAAGCAGCCGGGTTATACGCGGCCGCGGCGCTGGTGGGCAGGGTAGTTTACATGTCCTCCTGGTCGGTGGTCAGCGCCATGTTCCCCATCTCCGCCGGAATTCGCACCGGAGAAGAAAAAACAGAACGCGACGTGCTGCTTACTCCCTTGCTGATTGTCCTGCTCATCACTGGAGGCTTCACTCTTGCCTTGTGGCTCTTCCCCGGTCTGGTGTGGCGGGCGGTGTTTGGCGCCGCTTTTGTCCACCAGAACCTTGCTTTCTACTCCTCGCTGCTGGTGCTCTATGCAGCGGCCACCGGTGTGTATTCGCTGAGCGTGGTGATCATCACCTATGAGATGTCGCGCAAAATCGCCAACAGCGCTTGGATACAGCTGGCGTTTGCCGGCGCCGTAGTACTGGGAATCCTGGCCTTTCATTCCACCCTGCAGGAAGTGGTGGTGGTGCAATTGGTAGCCTTGGGCCTGTTGCTGGTGACGGTTTGCCTGCCCTTCCTTCGCCATCGCTTGCGGCGGGACACGACCACCGCAACTGTGCCTGCGCTGGTCACCATGCGCAAGCTGCGCCTGCTGCCGGAAGATGAAGTCATCGCCGAGTTCCTGCGCAATGAGTTCCATCACCCCGAATTTGATGGGGACCGGGCAAGATTTCAGCGTCTGGTGGAGCAACCCGACCTGAGCAGTCCGGCGGAAAACGCGCTCCGCCGTGCCTTGCTGTTCCGCCGGCGCGGCGGCCTGTGGCGCGAACTGCCCAGCGACACGCAATGGTGGGAAACCGAATTGCAACCCGCTGACGTCGAGCGTATCCGCTTCTTCCCTCGCGCGCAGTGGCGCAAGCTCTCCAGCGGACGGTTCTACGTCAATGAAATCGTGGAACGTATCCGCCACGCCGGCTCCGGCCTGGATGAGAAATTTCGCCGCAAGCTGCATGCCGTGGCCAGCGAGTTGCAGCAGGAAACCGCAGAGCCGACTTCCATCCTGCTTATCGGCCAGGATGAAAGCAGCCCTCTCACAATCATTGAAGGCAACCATCGCGTGGCAGCCGCGCTGCTGGCTGCACCTGGGGGCCTGCCGAAGCGATTTCGCGTGTTTTGCGGTTTGTCATCCCGCATGACCGAATGCTGCTGGTATCACACCAGCGTGGGAAATCTGCTGCGTTATGCCAGAAACAAGGCGCGCGATATGGCGCGCAGCGGCGATGCCGAAGTGGACCGACTGCTCAAACTGCAGCCCCGAACCCCGGCGGTTTCGTCATGATGGGCCGTAGAGGGAAAAAGACGTGTCGTAACAAAGCTGGCGTAAGGGGCGTCCCGCCTGATTCTAAGTCCCAAGAAGGGAGGACAACAGGGAAGTGAAGCATGGCATCTTTAAGACTTAGCTGCTGGAACGTGGTCCGCTGGCGCGTAACTCCCCAAGCCAAACGCTGGACGAACCGTTGTAAGAATTTGATCCAGTATCGCCAGTCCGAGACCGGCTAATAGGCAGGTTGTGTGGAACAGTCTTTTTACGTGGATCTGAAACTCAGTTTTTGGGATAGAGCCAAGGTTTGGAGGTGAGGTGGGCGGGATGGATTTAGCAGCAATCATTATTGTGGGCGCCCGCCGGGAGGATTTCGACACTGCCGGGAATAACCAGCTTGCGCGCCCTGCGTCGGAATCCTTCGCGGATATCCCGCTGGCACTGCTGGACGTGGTCGGCAAATCGGTGGTGCACCATGTAGCCGACCGACTGCGGCGTGCGGGGGTGGAAGCGGTTACGGCACTTACTGCCGAGGCACTCTGCGAACCGGCGGCGCTGCGTGACGGTCAGCTTCAACCCGCGTGCCGGCAGGATACCGATATCTGGCGCGCGGCTGAGGAAGCATTCTCCGCCTATGCCTGTGAAGGCGTGGAGAACGTCTTGCTGCTGCGCTTGGGTCCCTATGCCGAGTTTGACCTCAATGCTCTGCTGGACTTCCATCGCAATCGCCGGCAGAATACCACTCTTGTTTTTGATCAGAACGGACCGCTTGATATCGCGGTAGTACAGGCCGCACGGCGGAATGATGCGACTTTCCTGATGCGGAACGGCCTGCGGGCGGCGCGTCTTCCAGCCGAACCTTACGTCACGCAAGCTTACGTCAATCAACTGCAAACCGCGCAGGACCTCCGCCGCCTGGCTCAAGATGCTCTGCTGATGCGCTGCGACATCCATCCTCATGGGCAGGAACTCAAGCCCGGAGTGTGGGTGGCGGAACGCGCCCGCATCCACCGCACCGCCCGCGTCCTGGCTCCGGCTTTTGTGGGAGCGCACGCCAAGCTGCGCGCCGCTTCTGTGGTTACGCGCTGCAGCACGGTGGAGCACCATGCTGAAGTGGACTGCGGCACGGTGCTGGAGGACACAACTGTATTGCCATACACCTACGTGGGAACTGGCCTGGACGCTGCTCACGCCGTGGCCGGATTCGGGAGAATAGTTCAACTGCGACGCCAGACGGAAGTGGAAATTGCCGATTCACGTTTGCTGGGAACCGTAACCGCCTCCGCAACCTGGCGTACGGTCAAAAGCGCCGCTTCACTGGCTGCCTATCTGCCGGTCCAAGCGGTACGGGGTTTGTTGCGCGGAGGCCGCCGCGCCCAATCGGCAGCCGTGGCTCACACGGATGCCGAAATTCCTGCCTCGCACCATGGTCCCGCACCCCTGGAGCCCACACCCGAACCGCTTTCCGCATCCAATCAAGGACCGCAATTTGCCGGTGATTTTGCTGTTGTGAGGAGATATGGGAACGAGTAGACCAGTCATTGTGAAGCGCATGCCCGATCGCATCAACCTGCAGCAGGCCCGCGAGTTCTCCCGCGAGGTGCAACCCTTGCTGCGCTCCGATCGCCCCCAGTTGGTATTCGATTTCTCCAGTGTGCGCCGCATGGATGCTGCCGGCGTGGATATGCTGCTGGAATGCATGGCCGAGGTGATGAAGTATGACGGCGACTTGAAATTGGCGGCGTTGTCGCCGCAGGCGGCCGTGGTCCTCGAACTCACCCGCGCTGACCGGTTATTCGAGATTTACGAGACCGTATCCGATGCCGTGCGCAGTTTCAGCGGTTTCCTACCCAACGCCATGAGGAAATACGCCGAATGGGGTGTTGCGGCCGCGGCCTCGAGCGTTGAAAACGGCGACGACACCTCCTCGAAAATCGCCGCTTAAGAAACGGAGAGCAGATTATGAACTGGGAACGCAAGAGCAGCGCGCGCATCCTGAGTCTCACGCTGGCGCTGTGCCTGTGCGGAGCGCCGCAGATGCTGGGCGCGCAGGCGCAAGATACTGCCGCGCCCCCGGCTTCTCCCTCCACCGGGCAGAAGCCGCCAGAGTTGCCTGATGCCCCGGGTACCGCGCCG
>Ga0075276_10000018_pt1 | contig 48448 bp, 45 predicted proteins | sample SF_Rice_5C_80N_4_FD_69770 | JGI IMG/M metagenome (GOLD analysis project Ga0075276, IMG submission 69770) | Rice paddy soil microbial communities from Twitchell Island, California, USA - SF_Rice_5C_80N_405 | ecosystem: Environmental > Terrestrial > Soil > Paddy field/soil | place: USA: Twitchell... | reverse complement strand
CGCCCGCGGGCGTACTGGTGCTGATGCATCACGGCGAAACCTCGCAAGACCTGCTGGCGCGCGCGGCGGCCGGCCCCGAAGAGCACCACGGGGCGCAGTGGGACCCGCGCAGCTACGGTATCGGCGCGCAAATCCTGCGCGACCTCAATGTGGGCAAGATGTGTCTGATTGCCACGCCGCGCAAGCTGCCAAGCATGGCGGGCTTCGGGCTGGAAGTGGTGGGATATTGCCAGGCAAAGGAAAGCAAATGAAAGAACTCGAAAAGAACCTGAACGGCGCGGGCATGCGCATCGGGATTGCGCAGGCGCGCTTCAACTGCGTGGTTTGCGAAGGCTTGCTGGCGGCATGCCGCGAAAAGCTCACCGAACTCGGGGTGGCCGAACACGACATCACGCTGGCCACGGTGCCGGGCGCACTGGAAATCCCGCTCGTGCTGCAGCGCATGGCGCAAGGCGGAAAATTCGACGCATTGATCGCCCTGGGCGCGGTGATACGCGGCGACACTTACCACTTCGAGGTGGTGTCCAATGAATCGGCGCGCGGCGTGGGCGAGGTGCAACTGGAATCCGGCGTACCCGTCGCCAACGCCATCCTCACCACCGACAACGACGAACAGGCCGAGGCGCGCATGGGCGTCAAGGGTGCGGAGGCCGCAACGGTTGCGGTCGAGATGGCAAACCTGCTGAAGGCCCTGGGTTGAAGGGCGCAGGCTTGAAAGGTGCAGGATTGAACAGCGCGAACGGAAAAAACAGAGCATCGCCCAAGAGCCCGCGCCATCGCGCGCGCGAACTGGCCATGCAGGGCATCTACCAGTGGCGCCTGTCCGGCGCCGGCGAGGCGCAGATCGCGCAGCGCATGAAGGAGGAAAAGAACCTCGGCCGCTACGATGTGGAGTTGTTCACCGGCCTCTTGCACGGCGTACTGACGCGCCGCGTCGAACTGGAAGCGGCGCTTGAACCGCACCTCGACCGCAGCCAGAATGAGCTGAGCCCGGTCGAATTTTCCATCCTGCTCATGGGCGCTTATGAATTGCTGATGCAGCCGCAGACCCCCTACCGCGTCGTCATCAACGAGGCGGTGGAGCTTGCCAAGACCTACGGTGGCGCCGAGGGACACCGTTTCGTGAATGGCGTGCTGGACAAGCTTGCGGCAACTGCGCGGCCGCGCGAAGTCGCAGCCCGGTAGCGCGGCAGGAACCGCGCTGCGCAAAGGATCCCGCCGGATGCCGGAATTCGACCTGATCCAGCGTTATTTCACGCGCCCCGCCCCTGGCGTCGAACTGGGTGTGGGGGACGACGCCGCGCTGCTGCGGATCGCGCCGGAACTGGAGCTGGCGGTGTCGACCGACATGCTGGTGCAGGGAACGCATTTCTTCCCCGGCGCGGATCCGCGCCTGCTCGGCCACAAGGCGCTGGCGGTCAACCTTTCCGACATGGCGGCCATGGGCGCCAAGCCGCGCTGGGCATTGCTTGCACTGTCCCTTCCGGCGGAGGACAGCGCCTGGCTGCAGGCGTTCAGCGAGGGCTTCTTCGCCCTGGCGGTTGCGCATGGCGTAGCGCTCATAGGCGGCGACACCACGCGCGGCCCGCTCAATCTGTGCGTCACCATCCTGGGCGAAGCGCCGAAAGGCGCGGCATTGCGGCGCAGCGGCGCGCGGCCGGGCGATGACATCTGGGTGTCCGGCACGCTGGGCGAGGCAGCGCTTGCCCTGGCGCACCTGCGGGGGCAAATTGTGCTGCCTGCCTCTGAGCTGGAAGTCTGCGCGCGCCGCCTGCATCAGCCGCAGCCGCGCGTGGCGCTGGGCTTGGCGCTGCGCGGGCTGGCGGGCGGCGCGATCGACATTTCCGACGGCCTGCTCGCCGACCTGGGCCATATCCTGGAGCAATCCGGCGCGGGCGCACGGCTTGAGGTCGGCGCCTTGCCGGTCCCGCCGCTGTTGCGCGCCGGGCTGGCCGCCACCGCGCCGGAGCGGGAGCTGGCCCGGCACTGCGCGCTGGCAGGCGGCGACGATTATGAATTATGCTTCACGGCCGCGCCCGCGCAGCGCACTGAGATCGCAGCCCTTGCGGCGCGCCTGTCCTGTCCCCTGCAGCGCATCGGGTCGATCACGGCGGGTGGCGGCTGCGAGCTGCGCGATACGGACGGCGCCATTTTGCAGATGAAAGAGACCGGTTATGACCACTTCGCATGATTTGAAAGTGCAGCCTACCTGGCGGTTCATATTGAGCCACCCGGCGCACTTCATCTCGTTCGGCTTGGGCAGCGGGCTGTCGCCGCGCGCGCCCGGCACCGTGGGTACGCTGGTGGCGTTTCCCCTGTACTGGCTGATGACGCCATACCTGACGACCAAGACCTATCTCATCATGCTGCTGTGGGCATTCGGCATCGGGGTGGTGGTGTGCGACAAGACCGGCCGCGCTCTGGGCGAGGCGGACTATGGCGGCATCGTATGGGACGAGATCGTGGCCTTCCTGCTGGTGCTGTTCTTCACGCCGATGGCCGGCTCGTTCGCCACGCCCATCGCGGTGTTCTGGAACGTGCTCGCCTTTTCCCTGTTCCGCTTCTTCGACATCGTCAAGCCGCCGCCCATCCGCCACTTCGATCTGCACTGGCATGGCGGCTTGGGCGTGATGTTCGACGACCTTCTCGCCGCAGGCTACACGCTGCTGTCCATAGCCATGGTCAAGAGTTTCCTCCCTGCCTATATGTAACGCTCCGCGCCGTCAGTCGCCGCGATACAGCGCGGGAAATCGTTCCCGCAGCCGCCTGATCTTGGGCACATCGTAAGCCTGGATGTAGCCCATGTAGCGGTGCTGCGCATAAAAGTCCTGATGGCAAGCCTCGGCCGGATAGAATGCGGGCAACGCCGTGACCTCGGTCACGATGGGGCCCGAATAGGCATGCTCCGCAGTCAGCCGGCGGATGTAGGCGCCGGCCAGGGTGCGCTCCGCCGCGCTGGTATAGAAGATCACCGCGCGGTACTGCGGACCCGCGTCCGGGCCCTGGCGGTCGCGCGTGGTTGGATCGTGCACCACCTTGAAGAACACTTCCAGCAATTGCCGGTAAGTAACCTGTGCGGGGTCAAAGCGGACCAGCACCGATTCCGCATGCCCGGTGGCGCCGGTGCTCACCATCTTGTAGTGGGCGGTGTTTGCGCTGCCGCCGGCGTAGCCGGACTCGACTTGCGTCACACCCTTGACGTGGCGGAACACCGCATCCACGCCCCAGAAGCAGCCGCCCGCGAAGACCGCAGTTTGCTGCGCGTCATTGTTGACGATCTGTGCCGCGACCGGCGTGCCGCCCGCTGCCGCTTGCGGTTTGCCGCTGCACCCGAGCGCGAGCAGGGTGAGCGGGATGATGAGGAACAGTCTTCCATTCATGGCGCACTCCTTTCCTTAACCGAAGGTGAAGGCGTAAGCCTGCACGCCCGGGTCCGGGAATTCGATGCGGACGGTATGGGCTGCGCCGTCTCCTCTCAGCCGTATCAACTGGTATAGCCGCTGCTCACGGATGGTGCCGTTGCCTTGCGCATCGGTATCCGTGCCGTGGCTGGCGCCGGGCGCCGCGCCATCCAGAGTGACGCGGAAATGCAGCGGCTTGCCGTCGCGCGATCCCAGCACCAAGTGCAGGTCGCGCCCCTGAAAGCGATAGGTGATGGCGCTACCCGCTGATTCCGCCGTGGCGGATTCCGCGCTTACCCGCCATTTTCCGCTCAGCGCCCACTGGTCGGGCTGCAGCGTGCGCGGTGCGGTGTATTGCGCCACAGCGTCGCGCGAGACTGTTTCAGGCGAGGCCAGGTTTTCCTGGCGTGCGTAGCCGATGTAGGTTTCTGGCGAGCGCTCGGCGTTGCTGGCCGCGGCCATGGCCCCCTCCCCTGAAGGATGTACCATGCCGCCGCCAATTGCCGGTTCGCGCCCGCTCGCTTCCTTCAGCAGGGCCTGGATCATGCGCTCCGTCTTTCCGTAGCCGCCTTCACCGAAATGCGTTTCCCGGATATGGCCGCGGGCGTCGACCAGGTATTCGGCCGGCCAGTAGCGGTTGTTGAAGGCGTTCCAGATCGCATAGTGGTTGTCCAGCGCGACGGGATAGCGGACGCCAAGTTCGCGCACCGCCTGTTCCACGTTGTGCGGATTCTTTTCAAAGGCGAATTCCGGGGAATGAACGCCGATGATCACCAGGCCCTGCGCGCGATACTTCCGGTCCCACGCCTCGAGGTAGGGCAGCGTACGCAGGCAGTTGATGCAGGAGTAGGTCCAGAAATCCACCAGCACCACCTTGCCGCGCAGCATGGCGGCATCCAGCGGCGGCGAGTTCAGCCACAGGGTCGCACCCGCGATGGGTGGCATGGGGACGGCGCCGAAGTCCGCCGTGTTTCCGGGAACGGCCTGCGGGTGCAGGCGCGTTATCAGTGCCTGCTCGGTGCCGGCCGTGCTGAGAAAACTGAAACGCGACAGGACGCGCGTGTCCCAACCCAGCGCGATGACCACCACGCCCGCGACGACCACGATGCCCAAGGCACGCCGCAGCCATTCCTCTGCGCCCAGCCCTTGCTTCATCAGGCGGTAAACCCGCTCGCCAGCAAAGAGGGCGAGCCCGAGGGAGGTCGCCGCGCCCAGCGCGAAAGCCAGCAGCAGCGTCATGCTGTGCAGGTTCACGCCGTTCAGCGCGGCGCCTGCCAGCAACAGGCCGAGGATGGGCCCGGCGCACGGCGCCCAGAGGAATCCCACCGCCGCGCCGAGCAAGGCGGACCCGGCAACGCCGCCGCGCCGGTCAGCCCGCTGCTGCAGGCGCTCGCCCAGGCGCGAGAAGGGGCGCATCAGCCGATCGGCCAGTCCCGGCAGGATGAGCGCCAGGCCCATCACCAGCAGCAGCCCCATGGCCGCATACCGGCCGGCCTCGCTGATCCCGATCAGCCAGGCGCCGCCCGCCGCCGCGAGGCTGGAAAGCACGGCAAAAGTGACCGCCATGCCCAGCAGGATGGGCAGGCCGCCGCGCCGGAACGGGACGCCGGGACGCAAGAATACGAATGGCAGCACCGGTAGCACACACGGGCTGAAGATGGTGAGCAGGCCGCCCAGGTAAGCAAGTATGAATATCAGCATGGTCGATCAGCCTTTTTCAGGAATGAAATGCAGCGCCAGTCCGTTGTTGCAGTAGCGCAGCCCGGTGGGCCTGGGGCCATCGTGGAACAGGTGGCCCTGATGGCCGCCGCAGCGCGCGCAATGGTATTCAGTGCGCACCATTGCGAAGCTCAGATCCGGCCGGGTTTCCACATGGCCGGGCAGTACGTCGTAGAAACTCGGCCAGCCGGTGCCGCTGTCGTACTTGAAATTCGACGGGAACAGCGCCAGCCCGCAGCCCGCGCAGGCATACGTGCCCGTGCGCCACTCATGGTCCAGCGGACTGCTGAAGGGGCGCTCGGTTCCAGCCTCGCGCAGGATGCGGTATTGCGCGGAAGTGAGCAGCTTCCTCCACTCTTCATCTGTGCGCGTGATGCGCACGATGCCTTCGTCGGCCAGTGCTTTCGCCGCGAGGCTGGGCAGCAGCGCGATGCAGGCGCCGCCCGCCGCAATCCGGATAAATGTTCGCCTGTCCATGATATGACTCCTTGCCCTTGAATTCGGTTCAAGCCGGAAAACGGTTACCGCCCGTCATGGCGAGCGTGCGCGCCATGACGGGCATGCCCCTTCACTGCATGCGCTGCATGGCGCCCTGCTGGTTGCCATTGTGCATCTTGCGGCGCTTCATCGCATGCTTGCCCTTGCCCGACTTCATCATCATGGTCTTTGCCATGGCGTCCTTGTTCATGGGGGCTTTCTTATTCATCGACTGTTGCGACATGCCGTCCTTGCTCATCATGGCATCGCCCGACGCGCTCTTTTCCATACTCATGCTCATGCCGTCACCGGCGCAAGCGAAAGTTGCGGAAACTGCCAGGCAGCAGGCAAGCAGGGTAGTGGACACTTTCTTCATTTCAGACTCCTTGAGTAAAAAAGATGGCATCATTGCCGGGTTGGTGTATCCATGCAGGGGCAAAAGCGTGCCCGTGCGTCGAGTGATTCGCCCGCTGCGGGAAAAGAGTTACACACAAGACACGCGATGGCAGAAAATCCTGACCTCGAAGGGCTGATGCGGCGAGCGCTGGCGGGCGACAAGGCCGCCTATACCGAGCTGTTGCGCGAAACGGCGCGCCTGCTGCGGCCGTACTTCTCCAAGCGCCTCAGCTTCGAGAGCGAGGTGGACGACCTGCTGCAGGAAACGCTGATCTCCATCCACAAGGCTCGCCACACCTATGATGGCCATCGTCCCTACAAGCCCTGGGTGTATGCCATTGCCAAATTCCGCCTGCAGGATTTCCTGCGCGTGCACTATGCCGACCAGTTGCGCCACGCCCAGGAGCTTTCGGGCCAGGAAAGCGATCAGCAGGACGATGTAACCGTAACCGGCATCAGCTACGAATCCATCAGTGCGGAAGTGGAAAAACTGCCGGAGAAGCAGGCGGCCATCGTGCGCCTGTTGCACCACGACGGCTATACCGCCAGGGAGGTGGCGGAAAAACTGGGGATGAGCGAATCGGCGGTGAAAGTGGCCGCTCACCGGGCCTACAAGATACTGCGCCAGACACTGGAGCGATGATGAAGGACATGGACAAACTGCTTGCCGAACTGGCCGAGGACGCCGCCAGCGTGCGGCCTGCGCCGCATCCGTACTGGCTGGGGCTGAAGCTGGCCGCAGCGGGGCTCGCCTATCTCGCGCTCCTGCTCGCCGCCAGCGGCTTCCGCGCGGATCTGGCGGCAGCCGCCAGCCATCCGCTGTATCTGGCCGAGCTCACGGTGCTGGCGCTGATCTTTTTCGCCACGGCGCTGAGCGGCGCGCTGCTCGCTTTCCCCGACCTGCACCAGAAGCGCATGCTGGCCCTGGCGCCTGCCGGCATGTTCGCGCTCCTGTGGCTGGTGATCCTGCTGGCGTGGCAGGCGGACCATCCGCCCGCGCCGCTTCCGGTGCACAGCTACCAATGCACGCTCAGCATCGCGGGGGTCGCGCTGCCGCCGGCGATGTGGACCTTGCTTGCCCTGCGCCGCTATGCGAGCACTCACTATTACTGGACGGGCGGGGTCGCCGTGCTTTCGGCATTCAGCCTGGGCGCCTTATGGCTGCGCCTGCACGAGGTGAACGATTCCATCCGCCATGTCATCGAATGGCATTACCTGCCCATGATTGCGGCGGGAATGCTGGGGGTATGGCTGGGCAAACTGTTGTTGCGCTGGTAACCGGGCGCGGTCTCGCGCCCGTTTGCCCGTGTTGCGGTCAGCCCAAGGCCGGGTAGTCGGTGTACCCCTTGGCGCCGGGCGTGTAGAACGTGGACATGTCCGGCTCATTTACCGCCACGCCCTGCTGCCAGCGCTCGACCAGGTCGGGGTTGGCGAGGAAGGGTTTGCCGATGGCGATCAGGTCCGCCTTGCGCGCGGCAAGGTCGGCCTCTGCGCGTGCAGCATCGTATCCGCCGGAGAGGATGAGCGCACCCTTGAAAGTGTCGCGGAACGTCTGTTTGATGCTGTCAGGCACCTTGGGCGCGCCCATGGAGGAGTGATCCACCAGATGGACATACAGTAGTCCGCGGGCGTTGAGTTCCCGGGCCAGATACGTGTAGTCCGCCTCCATGTCGTCATACAGCGGCATGTCGTTGAATACGCCATACGGCGACAGGCGTATCCCCACCTTGTTCTTGCCGATGGCGGTGACGGCGGCCTCGGCGACCTCGAGTACGAAGCGCGCACGGTTTTCGATGTTGCCGCCATAGCGGTCGGTGCGCTGGTTGGAGGTAGGGCGGATGAACTGCTCCAGCAGATAGCCGTTCGCGCCGTGCAGTTCGATGCCGTCGAATCCGGCTTCCACGGCGTTTCGCGCGGCCCGCGCAAATTCCTCGATGGCGGTGCGGATATCCGCTTCCGTCATTGCCTCGGGCGTGGCGTTCGGCTTCATGCCCTCGGCATCGGTGTACATTTCGCCCGCTGCGGCAATCGCGGAGGGCCCCAGCACGCGCGCACCAGGCGGCAGATTGAGCGCATGGCCGATGCGGCCGCAGTGCATGAACTGGGCGAAGATCTTTGCCCCCCTGTTGTGGACCGCATTGGTGACGCGCTTCCAGCCCGCCACCTGCTCCGGCGAGAAAATCCCCGGGATGCGCGGGTAGCCCAGGCCGTTGGGCGAGGGGGAGGTGCCCTCGGTGATGATGAGCCCGGCGGACGCGCGTTGCGCATAATATTCCGCCATCAGCTCGTTCGGCACATTGCCCGTCGCGCGATTGCGCGTCATGGGCGACATGACCAGATGGTTTTGCAGGGATAGAGGCCCCAGCACGGTTCGGGAAAAGAGCACCGACATGATCCATTCTCCTGAAAGGTGGTTATGTTTTCTTCGATGGACTGCCGCAGCACTATACACCAGCGGCGCCGGGCGCGCAGCCCGTCGCGTCGCGTCACATCAGGATGACATCATACTGCTCCTGCGTATAGGCCGTTTCAACCTGCAGCGACACGGGCTTGCCGATGAAATCCGAGGTCTGCGCGAGGCTCTGCGACTCCTCGTCCAGGAACAGGTCGATCACCTGCTGCGAGGCCAGGATGCGGTATTCGCGCGCGCTGAACTGGCGCGCCTCGCGCACGATCTCGCGCAGGATCTCGTAGCATACGCTTTGCGCGGTCTTCACCTCGCCGCGCCCCTGGCAGGTGGGGCAGGGTTCGCACAGCACATGCGCCAGGCTTTCCCGGGTGCGCTTGCGCGTCATTTCGATCAGGCCCAGCGGCGAGAAATCGTTGACCGAGATGCGCGTGTGGTCGCGCGCCAGCGCTTTCTTGAACTCCTCGAACACGGCGCTGCGATGCTCCGGGTTGTCCATGTCGATGAAGTCGCAGATGATGATCCCGCCCAGGTTGCGCAGCCGCAACTGGCGCGCTATTACCTGCGCGGCCTCGAGATTGGTCTTGAAGATGGTGTCGTCGAAATTGCGCCCGCCGGTGAAGCCGCCGGTGTTGACGTCCACCGTGGTGAGCGCTTCCGTCTGGTCGATGATGAGGTAGCCGCCGGACTTCAGATCCACACGGCGCGATAGCGCACGTTCGATTTCCGCTTCCACCGCGTAGAGGTCGAACAGCGGCCGGTCGCCCGCGTAATGGTGCAGCCGCGCCTCGACACCGCTGATGTAGTCGCGCGCGAAATTTAGCATGCTGAGATAGGTTTCGCGCGAGTCGACCAGGATACGCGAGGTGTCTTCGCCGACGAAGTCCCGCAGCACGCGCAGGCTGATGTTCAGTTCATGGTACAGCGGCGCAGGGGCGGCGATGGAGCGGGTCTGCTCCTGCAGGCGTGTCCACAGCCTGCTGAGGTAGTCTACGTCGGCGAGAAACTCATTGTCCGTCGCCGTTTCCGCCATGGTGCGGATGATGTAGCCGCCGCGATGTTCCTGCGGCATCAACTGCTGCAGGCGGTCCCGCAGCATGTCCCGGCTGGCTTCGTTTTCGATGCGCTGCGACACGCCGATATGCGATTCCTGGGGCAGGAACACCAGCAGCCGGCCTGCAATGCTGATCTGCGTGGACAGGCGTGCGCCCTTCGTCCCGATGGGATCCTTGATCACCTGCACCATCAGCGCCTGCCCCTCGGACAGGATCTTCTCGATCGGCTTGCCGGATTCGCCGTTATGGCGCTCCTCCCAGATGTCGGCCACGTGCAGGAAGGCCGAGCGTTCCTGGCCAATGTCGATGAAGGCCGACTGCATGCCGGGCAGCACACGCTTGACCACGCCGAAATAGATGTTGCCGACCATGCCGCGATTGCCGCCGCGCTCGATGTGCAATTCCTGCGCCACGCCCTGCTGCATGATGGCGACGCGTGTTTCCTGGGGGGTGACGTTGATCAGTATCTCGTTGTTCATGGCACGGGGTATCCGGATAGTTGCAGCAATTCTGCGGTTTCCGCGAGCGGCAGACCGACCACGCCGGAGTAGCTGCCTTCGATGCGCTGCACGAACGCGCCGGCGTGGCCCTGGATGCCATAGGCCCCGGCCTTGTCGTGCGGCTCGCTGGTGAATACATAGCGCCTGATGCGCTCCTCGCTCAGCGGGACGAAGGTCACCGCGGTCTCGCTCAGGCGCACTTCGACACGATCGTCGAAGGCGATGGCGACCGCAGTCAGCACGCGGTGCTGGCGTCCTGAGAGCTGGCGCAGCATGTGCGTCGCCTCGTCGCGGTCCGCCGGCTTGCCCAGGATGCGGCCGTCCAGCGTGACCGTGGTGTCCGCGGCAAGCACCGGGAAGACAGGCAGCCTGCGGTAACGGAGCGCGGCCAGTCCCGCGTTCGCCTTGGCCTGCGCGATGCGCAGCACGTAATCGCCGGGTGCTTCCCTTTCCTGCGGGGTTTCGTCAACGTCGGCGTTGCGGCGCGCGTCGGCGCGCAGCAGCAAGACTTCGAATTTGACGCCGATCTGCGTTAGCAGATCGCGCCGGCGCGGACTGAGGGATGCGAGGTAGATGCGCGGATGAGCGGTCATTGCGGCGTCGGGCGTGGTCTCATTCCCTGTGGTAGGGATGATTATGGAGCAGACTGTGGGCGCGGTACAACTGTTCGGCGAGCAGCACCCGCACCATGGCGTGCGGTAGCGTCATGCCCGACAGCGCCAGCATTTGCTGCGCGTCCTGCTTCACCGAGGGGTGCAGGCCGTCCGCACCGCCGACGATGAATGCGACATCGCGTCCTTCCTGCAGCCACTGTCCCATGTGTTCGGCAAGCTGGCGCGTGGTCCAGGGGGCGCCGCGCTCGTCCAGCGCGATGCGCAGGCAGCCGGGGGGCAGGGCGGCTGCGATACGCTGCGCCTCGGCCGCCATGATCTGCTGCGGCGTCTTGCCCGAGGTGCGCGATTCGGGCTTGATCTCGATCAGCTCGATCTTTGCCTCGCGCGGCATGCGTTTCGCATACTCGTGGAATCCGCTGCTGACCCAATCCGGCGCCTTGTGCCCGACGGAGATCAGCAGGAACTTCATGTCAGCGGTGCGTCGCAGAGCGCGGCAGGTGCTGCATGTTCCACAACTCTTCGAGATTGTAATAGGCGCGCACGGCGGGCTGCATGATATGCACCACCACCTCGCCCAGGTCCACCAGTATCCACTCGCCGGGGTCGGCGCCTTCCACCCCGAGCACGGGTTCGCCCTGCTGCCGCAGGTGCTCGACGACATTGTCGGCAAGCGCCTTGGTCTGGCGGGTGGATTGCGCGCTGGCAACGACAATGCGCTCGAACATCGAGTTGTGCTGGCTGGTATCCAGCACGGTAATGTCGTTTGCCTTCACATCTTCGAGCGCGGCAACGACGGCGCGGGTTTTTTCATCAACGGTCATCATCGGTACAGCCTGTTGCTATCAATATAGTCTGCCACTGCGTCCGGCACCAGGTAGCGTACGCTCCTGTTCGCGGCGCAGCGGTTGCGAATGTCTGTCGCGGAAATTTCCAGTGCCGGCATATCCGCCACCAGAACGGCGCCGGCGGCCGATTCGCGCAGCGCGGCCGGCCCGGGCGCCAGCCGGGCGCGGTATTCCGCCAGCAGCGCCGGGTCCGCGCCGTTCATGGCATTGCCCAGCGGCGCGCCGCCTGCGCGCTGCATCACCACGATATGCGCCAGCGCAAACAGCTCCTTCCACTCGTGCCAGGTGTGCAGTTGCAGGAAGGCATCTCCCCCCATCAACAGGCACAGCGGCTCGTGTTCGCCCAGTTCGGCGCGCAGCGATCTCAACGTGTCGACGCTGTAGCATGGCCGGTCGAGGTGGATCTCCCGTTCGTCGAGGACGAAGGCGGAATTGCCCTGCACTGCGAGCCGGGTCATGGCCAGGCGGTGGCCGGCGCCGGCGCTCGGCGCGCCGCGGTGCGGCGGCGTTCCGGCAGGGATGAAGCGCACCGCGGAAAGGCCGCACTGCTCCAGCGCCTCCTGTGCCAGCCGGAGGTGGCCGAAATGGATCGGGTCGAAGGTGCCGCCGAGTATGCCCGTGACCGTATGGCTCATGGCTCGGAAAACCCGCACGGCACCGCCGCTAAAGCGTGCCGGGTCAACGCCGTGCGTCCGGATTTGCAGCGGCTACTTCGCCAGTGCGTCCGCATCCCCGAGCACCTTGACCAGCGCGGTGATGAAGCGCGCGCCCGCCGCGCCGTCGATCACCCGGTGATCGTAGGACAGCGACAGGGGCAGCATCAGCCGCGGCTCGAACTTCTCGCCTGTCCACACCGGCTTCATGCTGGAACGCGAAACGCCCAGAATCGCCACCTCGGGCGCGTTGATGATGGGCGTGAAGTACGAGCCGCCGATCCCGCCCAGGCTGGAAATCGAGAAGCAGCCGCCCTGCATTTCCGCGGCGGTGATTTTTTTCTCCCGCGCCCGTGCGCTGATCTCTCCCAGTTCCTTTGCGAGGTCAGCCACGCTCTTCTGGTCCACGTTGCGCAGCACCGGCACCACCAGTCCATCCGGCGTATCCACCGCCACGCCGATGTGGATGTATTTCTTCAGCACCAGGGTCTCGCCGCCCGCATCCAGCGAGGCATTGAATTCCGGGAACTGCTTGAGCACCTCCGACACGGCTTTGAGCATGAAGGCCAGCGGGGTGATCTTGATGCCCTGCGGGGCATATTCCGGTCCCATCTTCTTGCGCAGCGCTTCGAGATCGGTAATGTCGGCGTCGTCATGCTGGGTGACATGCGGGATGGATACCCAGTTGCGGTGCAGATACGAACCGGAAAGCTTCTTGATCCGCGACAGCGGCTTGTTCTCCACCGGGCCGAACTTGGAGAAGTCCACTGCCGGCATTTCCGCGACCTGCAGGCCGCCGGCGCCGCGGGGCTGCGCCAGCGCAGCCTTCACGAAATTCTGCACGTCCTCCCTGGTCACGCGGCCCTTGGCGCCGCTGCCGCGCACCTGCGCCAGGTTGACGCCCAGTTCGCGCGCGAAGCGGCGGATGGACGGGCTGGCGTGCGCCTTGCCGCCGGGCGCCGCGGGTTGCGACACCGCCGCCATCGAGGGTGCCGGGGCAACGGGCGCCGGTGCGGCCGCACGGGGCGGTTGCTGCGGCGCCGAGGCCGCAGCCTGGGCGGCCGCAGGCGCGGCTTTCGCCGCCTCCCCGGTGGCTTCCACCAGGGCGATCAGGCTGCCTTCGGAAACCTTGTCACCCGTCTTGACCTTCAGTTCCTTGATCACGCCGGAAAAGGGCGAGGGCACATCCATCGTGGCCTTGTCGGTCTCCAGGGTGATCAGGGAATCGTCCGCACTCACCGTGTCCCCCGCCTTGACCATCACTTCGATGATCTCGACATCCTTGAAATCGCCGATGTCCGGCACCAGCACTTGTTTGATTTCTGCCATGAACCTTCTCCGCTCAAACAGTAGCCGGGTTCGGCTTGTCGGGGTTGACGTTGTACAGCTTGATCGCGCGGCTGACTTCCTTCGCCTCGATCATGCCGTCATCGGCCAGCGCCTTCAGCGCGGCCACCGCGACGTAATAGCGATCCACCTCGAAGAAGTGGCGCAGCTTCTTGCGCGTGTCGGAGCGACCGAAGCCGTCTGTGCCCAGCACCTTGTAGCGCGCCGGGATGTAGGGACGGATCTGGTCGGCGTAGGCCTTGACGTAGTCGGTCGATGCGACCACCGGACCGCTGCGGCCGGCCAGGCACTGCTCGACATAACTGGCGCGGCGCGGCGACTCGGGGTGCAGCATGTTCCAGCGTTCGGCCGCCACGCCTTCGCGGCGCAGTTCGTTGAAGCTGGTCACGCTCCAGATGTCGGCGGCCACGCCAAAGTCCTTGTGCAGCAGGTCGGCGGCGGCGATCACTTCGCGCAGGATGGTGCCGCTGCCCAGCAGCTGCACCCTGGGCGCCTTGTCCTTCGCCTTGCCCTCGGACAGCAGGTACATGCCCTTGATGATGCCTTCCTCCGCGCCCTTCGGCATGGCCGGGTGCGCGTAGTTCTCGTTCATCACGGTGATGTAGTAGAACACGTCCTCCTGCTTCTCATACATGCGGCGCATGCCGTCCTGGACGATCACGGCCACTTCGTAGGCGAAGGTCGGGTCGTAGGACACGCAATTGGGGATGAGCCCCGCCTGAATGTGGCTGTGGCCGTCCTGGTGCTGCAGGCCCTCGCCGTTCAGCGTGGTGCGTCCGGCCGTGCCGCCCAGCAGGAATCCGCGGGCGCGCATGTCGCCGGCCGCCCAGGCCAGGTCGCCGACGCGCTGGAAGCCGAACATGGAGTAATAGATGTAGAAGGGGATCATCGCCACGCCGTGGTTGGCGTAGGCAGTCGCGGCGGCGATGAAGTCCGCCATGCCGCCCGCCTCGTTGATGCCCTCCTGCAGGATCTGGCCGCTGCTGTCCTCCTTGTAGAACATCAGCTGGTCCGCGTCCTGCGGGGTGTAGAGTTGGCCTACCTGGGAGAATATGCCCAGTTGGCGGAACATGCCTTCCATGCCGAAGGTGCGCGATTCATCGGGGACGATGGGCACCACCTGCTTGCCGATGCTCTTGTCCTTCACCAGCATGCCGAGCAGGCGCACAAAGGCCATGGTGGTGGAGAACTCGCGGTCCTCGCTCGACTTCAACAGGGCCTCGAACGTCTCCAGTCCGGGGACCTTGAGCGGCTGGGCCTCCGGCTTGCGGGCCGGTACGGTGCCCATGATCTCGCCGCGCTCCTTGAGATACTTGGCTTCCTGGCTGTCCGGCTCCAGCGCCACGAACGGCAGCTTGGGAATGTCGGCGTCGGAGACCGGGATGTTGAAGCGGTCGCGGAAGTGGCGCAGCGACTCCTGGTCCATCTTCTTCTGCTGATGGGTGGGATTTTGCGCTTCGCCCGAGGCGCCCATGCCGTAGCCTTTCACCGTCTTGGCGAGGATCACGGTAGGCTGGCCCTTGTGCTTGACCGCCGCGGCATAAGCCGCAAACACCTTGAACGAATCGTGGCCGCCGCGGTTGAGGTGCCAGATCTCGTCGTCCGACATGTCCGACACCAGCTCCAGCAGTTCGGGATACTTGCCGAAGAAGTGCTGGCGCACATAGGCGCCGTCCTTGGACTTGTAGGTCTGGTATTCGCCGTCGACCACCTCTTCCATGCGCTTGAGCAGCAGGCCGGTCTTGTCCTTGGCGAGCAGGCGATCCCAGTTGCCGCCCCACACCACCTTGATGACGTTCCAGCCCGCGCCGCGGAACACGCCTTCCAGTTCCTGGATGATCTTGCCGTTGCCGCGCACCGGTCCGTCCAGGCGCTGCAGGTTGCAGTTGATGACGAAGATCAGGTTGTCCAGCTTCTCGCGCCCGGCCATGGAGATCGCGCCCAGCGATTCCGGCTCGTCGGTCTCGCCGTCGCCGAGGAAGGCCCACACCTTGCGGCCTTCCGTGCTGGCGAGGCCGCGATGCTGCAGATAGCGCATGAAGCGCGCCTGGTAGATCGCCATCAGCGGGCCCAGGCCCATGGACACCGTGGGGAACTGCCAGAAATTCGGCATCAGCCACGGGTGGGGATAGGAGGACAGGCCGTCGCCATCCACTTCCTGGCGGAACTTGCGCAGTTGTGCCTCGGAAATGCGTCCTTCGAGGAAGGCGCGGGCATACATGCCGGGCGAGGAATGGCCCTGGAAAAACACCAGGTCGCCGCCATGGCCGTCCTTGCGGCCATGGAAGAAATGGTTGAAACCGACGTCGTACAGCGTGGCGGCGGATGCGAAGCTGGCGATGTGGCCGCCCAGTTCGGACGATTCCTTGTTCGCGTTGAGGATGATCGCCATCGCGTTCCAGCGCGTCAGCGCGCGGATGCGGTGCTCCAGTTCGTGGTTGCCCTGGGACCGCTCCTCGCGCTCGGGAGGAATGGTATTGAGGTAGGGCGTGGTCGCGCTGATGGGAAGGTCAGTCCCGCCCCGGCGGGCCTGCACGATCATGCGCTCGATGAGGAAATGGGCGCGCTCGGGCCCCTCGTTTTCCAGCACCGATGCGATAGCATCCAGCCATTCTTGCGTTTCCTGCGGATCGATGTCCGGGATTTGGTTTTCCATCTTTCTGCTCTTCTCCTGCTAAAAATCCAGCTGTTCGCCATGCCCGGCGCAATGGGTCGTGCCATGCTCCGTCACCAGCCACTCGATCCTGCGGTCGGTGGCTTCCTGCGGCAGTTCGGCGACCACCTGTAAGCCAAAGGCGCCGGCCACCAGGGCCGGCCGGTCGGGCAGGCGCGCCAGCAAGCGGTCGTAAAAGCCGCCACCGTAGCCCAGCCTTGCCCCGTCACGGGTAAAAGCCACACCCGGAAGCAGGATAAAATCCACCTGCCCGGGCCCATCCATCTTTACGCAACGCTCCACAATGGGTTCGCGTATGCCCCACAGACCGGGCGCCGTGTCGCGCGCCAGGTCACGCACTTCATATATATCCAGGTGCCGGCTCGCGCGGTTGACGCGCGGCAGCAGCACCCGCTTTCCGTCCGCCAGTGCGCGCCGCACCCAGATTTCCGCCTCGAATTCGGCGCCGAAATTCAGATAGCCCAGCACCGTGCCCGCCGCCGCATAGGCCGGCAGGCGGCAAATCTCCGCGGCGATGGTGCGGCTGAGATGCGCGCGTTCGTGCGCAGGCGTGCAATCGCGGAGTGCGATTATACTTTGCCTGATGGCCTGCTTCATAGCTTGCACGTTCATGGCCGGCTCGTCCTGGCCGGCCCCTCGGCCAATTTTTGCGCAAACTGCGGTGAACGTGGCGGCAACTCCGGCCTACTATTGTCAAGTTGCGTAAATTCGGCTGCTTGGCCGGGGGTGAAATGCCAGGGTGGGGGCGCGGAAACCGGGCCGAACGGACGCTCAACGCGCGGGGAGGGCGGCCTGGTCACGCTGCCCTCAGGCCAGGAACAGCTTGTAGGCCGGATTGTCGCTCTCATCCCAGTAGCGATAGCCCAAGCCATCCAGAAAATCTTTCAGCGCCTTCTTGTCATGCCGCGGCACCTGCATGCCCACCAGCACGCGCCCATAGTCCGCGCCGTGGTTGCGATAGTGGAACAGGCTGATGTTCCAGCTGTGGTTCATGCTGTTGAGGAAATTCATCAGTGCGCCCGGACGTTCGGGAAACTCGAAGCGGAACAGGATCTCGTCGCTGACCGCGTGCGCGTGTCCGCCGACAAGATGGCGCAGATGCAGCTTGGCCATTTCATTGTCGGTGAGATCCAGGGCCTCCAGAGCGTTCTTCTTCAGGGTGGCTACCAGCTTGGCCGTCTCCGCGGGAGTGCGAACCTGGATCCCGACGAAAACCCGCGCCTGCTGCGGGTCGGAATAGCGGTAGTTGAACTCCGTGATGTTGCGGTTGCCGATCAACGAGCAGAACTTGCGGAAACTGCCCGGCACCTCGGGAATGGTTACCGCCAGGATGGCTTCGCGCTGCTCACCAATCTCGGCGCGCTCGGACACGAAACGCAGGCGGTCGAAATTCATGTTGGCGCCGCTGCACACCGTGACCAGCGTTTCGCCCTTCAGTTTTTGCCGTGCCGCATAGAGCTTGGCCCCGGCAACGGCCAGTGCGCCCGACGGCTCCAGGATGGAGCGGGTGTCCTGGAATACGTCCTTAATCGCCGCGCAAAGCTCGTCCGTGTTGACCAGGATGATTTCATCAACATATTTTCTGCAGATGCGGAAAGTCTCTTCGCCCGCGAGCTTGACCGCGGTGCCGTCGGCGAACAGTCCCACATCCTCGAGCGTGACGCGGCGCTTGGCCTTGAGCGAACGATACATGGCGTCGGAGTCCGTGCTCTGCACGCCGATTACCCTGATTTCCGGCCGCACCTGCTTGACGTACGCCGCCACGCCGGAAATCAGCCCGCCGCCGCCGATAGCGCAGAAAATGGCGTGGATGGGCGCCTGGTGCTGGCGCAGGATTTCCATGGCGATGGTGCCCTGCCCCGCGATGACGTCCGGGTCGTCAAAGGGGTGCACGAAGGTCAGGCCGTGCTTCTTTTCGAGCGCCAGCGCGTGCTGGTAGGCGTCGCTGTAACTGCTGCCCTCCAGCACGATTTCCGCGGCGCGCTGTCCAAACCGCTTGACCGCGTCTATCTTGACTTGCGGCGTGGTGGTCGGCATCACGATGACCGCCTTGCAGCCCATGCGATGGGCGGACAGCGCCACGCCCTGGGCATGGTTGCCCGCCGAGGCCGTGATCACCCCGCGCTTGAGCTGGTCGGCGGTGAGCTGCGCCATCTTGTTGTAGGCGCCGCGCAGCTTGAACGAAAACACCGGCTGCATGTCTTCGCGCTTGAACAGCACCGTGTTGCCGGTGCGCGCGGACAGGCTGGCAGCCGGTTCCAGCGGGCTTTCGATGGCCACATCGTAGACGTGGGCGGTGAGAATGCGTTTCAGGTAGCCTTGCATGGCGAAGCAATGTGTTAAATGCCGGTAACATCAGGATTATACATACCGCCATCATTCGTAGCGAGCGGCCGGGTTATACGGCGGCGCAGGCGAATGCTGCGCCGCGGCCGCGTGGCTGTTTCTAAAAGGCCGAATTCCTGCAATAATCGCAACGAGGCGGATCAATCTCAAAACTGGACAAAATCAATGAGCATGACGCAAGACGATATGAAGCGGGCGGTGGCGCAGGCGGCCATCGAACACGTTCCCGCAGACTGCATTGTGGGCGTGGGAACGGGCTCCACTGCAAATTTCTTCATCGATGAACTGGCGAAGATCAAGGGCAAGATACGGGGTGCGGTGGCCAGTTCCGAGGCCTCCGCCAAACGCCTGCAAGGCCACGGCATCGAAGTGCTTTCGCTGAACGATGCCGGTACGCTTCCCGTCTATGTGGACGGCGCGGACGAAATTACGAAACACCTGCACATGGTGAAGGGGGGCGGCGGCGCCCTGACCCGCGAAAAGATCGTGGCTGCCGCGAGCCGGAAGTTCGTTTGCGTGTGCGACAGCACCAAGCTGGTGGACGTGCTGGGCAGATTTCCGCTGCCGGTGGAAGTGATACCCATGGCACGCAGCTACGTGGCGCGCGAACTGACCGCGCTGGGCGGCCAGCCGGTGCTGCGCGAGGGCTTTACCACCGACAATGGCAACATCATTCTCGACGTGCGCGGGCTGGAGATCATGAACCCGGTGGAACTCGAGTCCACCCTGGATCACATCGCGGGCGTGGTTACCAATGGCCTGTTTGCGCGGCGTCCCGCCGACGTGTTGCTGCTTGGCACGCCGGACGGTGTCCGTAGCATGGCGTGACTGTAATAGAACCGTCACAATTACCGGGCAAAATCGCAGGCCGCCCTTACACACAGCAGGAAGGTGAACCGATCATGGCAACGACCGAACATACCTCGAAACAGTTTGACGCAGAATTGGAGGCGGTGCGGGCGCGTGTCCTGCAGATGGGCGGACTGGTGGAGAGTCAGATCCAGCTTGCCCTGGACGCGCTCATCAGCGGCGATGTCGCATTGATGAACCGGGTGATCGAGGACGATCACCGCGTCAACGCGATGGAAGTCGAGATAGACGAGAGCTGCAACCAGATCATCGCCCGCCGCCAGCCCGCCGCCGGCGACCTGCGCATGGTGATGACCGTAATCAAGACCATCACCGACCTCGAGCGCATCGGCGATGAGGCCGAGAAGATCGCGCGCATGGCAAAGCTGCTGTCCTCGCGCGAGCGCCTGCACCTGCCGCGCCATCCCGAGATCAAGCATGCGGCCGACGTGGCGCTGGACATGCTGCGCAAGTCGCTGGACGCATTTGCCCGCCTGGATCTGGCCACGGCGGCTCAGGTGGTGCGTCAGGACGAGCAGGTGGACGAGGAATTCCGCACCATCATGCGCTACCTGATCACCTTCATGATGGAAGATCCGCGCACCATCTCCACCGCGCTGGAAATTCTGTTCGTGGCCAAGGCCATCGAACGCATCGGCGACCATGCCAAGAACATGTCCGAGTATGTCGTCTATATGGTGAAGGGCCGCGACGTGCGCCACGTCACCGTCGAAGAGATCGAGCGCGAAGTATCGGAATAAGCCCCGGTGCAACGGCAATCCATTCTGGCGGCAGTCGATCTCGGCTCCAACAGCTTTCGCCTGCAAATTGCCCGCGTGGAGGACGACCAGCTGTACATGCTGGACAGTCTGCGCGAACCGGTCCGCCTCGCGGCCGGCCTGAAGGAAGATAAACGCCTCAGCAAGGAATCGCAGCAGCGGGCGCTTGCCTGCCTCGAACGTTTCGGCGAGAGACTGCGGAGCGTGCCGCGCCGGGCGGTGCGTGCGGTCGGCACCAACGCCTTGCGGGTCGCCAAGAACGCCGGCGAATTCCTGCAGCAGGCCGAGGCCGCACTCGGCTTCCCCATTGAAGTCATCGCGGGGCGCGAAGAGGCGCGCCTTATATACCTGGGCGTGGCGCAAGGGCTGCCGCAATCCGATCTGAAGCGCCTGGTCATGGACATCGGCGGCGGCTCGACGGAATTCATCATCGGCGCGGGACTTGAGCCTCTGCGTCTGGAAAGCCTGTACATGGGCTGTGTCAGTTACAGCCAGCGCTACTTCGCGGACGGCAAGATTGCCAAATCCAACCTCAAGGAGGCCGAGCTTGCCGCGCGCAACGAACTGCAGACCATCGTCTCCGGATTTTCGGCGGGGCATTGGGATATAGCCCTCGGATCCTCCGGCACCGCGCGCATACTGTGCGACATCCTGGAGCAGAACGGAATGAGCGATGCCGGCATTACGCGCGATGGCCTCGAACACCTGCGCGGCCTCATGCTCAAGGCCGGCGATGCGGCCAAGCTTGACCTGGCGGGCCTGAAATCGGATCGTGTGCCGGTGCTGGCTGGCGGCTTCGCCATCATGTATGCCGCATTCTGCGAACTTGGCATTGAGCGCATGCAGCCGGCGCTGGGTGCGCTGCGCGAGGGCGTGCTATATGACCTGCTGGGGCGGTTCCACGACCGCGACATGCGCAACGTCACCGTGCAGCAGTTCGCCCGCCGTTACCATGTGGACATGCAGCAGGCGCAACGCGTCGCGCAGTTTGCGGGCGCCCTGGCCAGCGGCTTCCTCGGCGAACAGGCGACCGAGGACGTGCTGCGCCTGCTGGGCTGGCTGTCCACCCTGCATGAGATCGGCATCAGCGTCGCGCATAGCGGTTACCACAAGCATACCGCCTATATCCTGGCCAATGCCGACATGCCGGGGTTTTCGCGCAGGGAACAGGCGCAACTCAGCCTGTTGGCCATGGCGCACCGCGGCGGCCTGGAAAAGATGCGTGACCAGATCGACACTATCGAGAAGATTGCCCTGGTCATGGCTTTGCGGCTCGCGGTGTTGTTTTATCGCAACCGCAGCGAAATAAATCTGCCGGAGATGCGCGGACAAATCGATGATAAACGCTTCCGGCTCTCGCTGGCGCCGGGCTGGCTGGCCCAGAATCCGCTTACCGATACGGCATTGCAGGAAGAGGCAAAACAGTGGAAGATACTCGGCGTCACCATGCAGGTGGTGGAAGGCTGAGCGTCACTCGACGCGGCGGCCCATTCTTATTCGTTACATGCGATAACCGGGAGTTCAGATGAAGCACATGAAAAGCATCGTTTTCGGTCTGGTGATCGGCGTGTTGATCGGCCTGTGGCTGGGCGTCAATATCGGGCGCGAGCAGCCGCTGCTTTCCAACCCGTTCCACAAGGAAACGCTGGCGGAAAAGGCCAGGCGCCTGGGCGGCGAAACCCTGGAACAGGGCGGCAAGGCCTTGCAGGAGGCAGGTCAGTCGCTGCAGGACAAAACCAAGGGCAAATAGCCCCCTCGCCAGCCGGGGATGAAGTCCGGTTCCCGGACTTTCCCGCCTGGCGTGTTCGAATTCACTTCCGACGCCAGTTAGACAGTCGTCGCGCACAGCAGCAGGTGCCGGGAGGACAACGCAGCCGCGTGAGCGGCAAGTTGCAGCGTAGACTCATGCGCGCAGCGCGTGATGTCGGAACTAAAGTTCGGGTTCGCGGACTTTCCCTTTGGTCGTGGTAAAATGCTCGTGAAGCCAGCTAGACAGTCGCCGCGCACAGCAGCAGGTGCGGGGAGGAAAGTCCGGGCTCCACAGAGCAGGATGCCGGCTAACGGCCGGACGCCGTGAGGCGATGAACAGTGCCACAGAGAACAGACCGCCCAAGTCCCGCAAGGGAACGGCAAGGGTGAAACGGCGGGGTAAGAGCCCACCGCGGACGTGGCAACACGGACGGCACGGTAAACTCCATCCGGAGCAAGACCAAATAGGCAGGCCATGGCGTGGCTCGCGTCGCCTGCGGGTAGGTTGCTTGAGCGTCAGGTAACGAAACGCCTAGAGGAATGACTGTCCACGACAGAACCCGGCTTATCGGCTGGCTTCGCCCTTGATTGTATTCAGAAAGCAACATTCAGATTCACCTCCCCCGGTAGCACCACCTCACAAAGCACATTAGGTTGTTTTTCCAACCTATTATTTATCAAAGAAATTAGATCGACTTTAACTTTCGCGGCTAACTATTTGTCGCAGAAAGAAAAAACAGCCAAATCCCCTTGACCATGCCAGTTTTTTTAAATATAGTGTGCCAGAGTGGAAAAAAGTGGGTTTTTGTGGGAAAGGGTGGATGGCGTGTTCCAAGGAGCGACACAACTCAGTCTGGACAGCAAAGGCAGGCTCGCGATACCGGCCCGGTACCGCGACATGCTGCAAGCGCACTGTGCCGGGCAGTTGGTGATGACGGCCGATGCAGACGGCTGTCTGCTCATCTATCCGCAGCCGGAATGGCAGCCGATACGCGAAAAGCTGATGCAGCTTTCCGCCTTCAATCCCCGAATTCGAGCCTTGCAGCGCTTCCTGGTGGGTTACGCCGAGGATGTGGTCATGGATGCTGCCGGCCGCGCGCTGGTTTCTCCCGCATTGCGGACCTACGCTGCGCTGGACAAGCGCGCGATGCTGGTCGGCCAGGGCAACAAGTTCGAGTTGTGGGACGAGACGCGCTGGCAGGCGTTGCACGAGAAGATGGCGAGCTTCACCGAAGGCGATCTGCCTCCGGAGCTGGAGGGGTTCACGTTGTGACCCCGGGCGTTGTGACCGCGTGCGCTGTGACCCCGCGCGTCGTCACCTGGGGCACGGTATGAGCGCAGCGCAGCCGCATGTAACCGTTCTGTTGCAGGAGGCGGTCGATGCCTTGCAAATGAAACCGGACGGCGTTTACGTGGACGGCACCTTCGGGCGCGGCGGGCACACCCGGTTGATTCTGGAAAGGCTGGGCGCTGCCGGACGGCTGATCGCGCTGGACCGGGATCCGGCGGCAGTGGCGGAAGGCAGGAAGATCGCGGACCCGCGCTTCAGCATGGTGCACAGCGGGTTTGCGCGGTTGGCCGAGGTGCTGAACGCACTGGCGATAGACAAGGTGGATGGCGTGTTGCTGGATTTGGGGGTGTCGTCGCCGCAGCTCGACGATGAAGCGCGGGGCTTCAGTTTCCGCTTCAACGGACCGCTGGACATGCGCATGGACAACAGCTCCGGCGAAACGGCGGCACAGTGGCTCGCAACCGTGGACGAAGACGTGCTCAGGGAGGTGATACGGGATTATGGCGAGGAACGGTTTGCTAAACAGATTGCAAGAGCGCTTGTTGCTGCGCGCCAGGACGCGCCCATCGTTACGACGCAACAGCTTAGCCAGATCGTCGCCCAGGCTGTGCGTTCCCGCGAGCCTGGGCAAAACCCGGCGACGCGAACCTTTCAGGCTATACGGATTTATCTCAACCAGGAGCTTGATGAGATCGCGAACGTGCTGCCGCAGTGCGTGGAGCATTTGAATGATGGAGGAAGGCTGGTCGTGATCAGTTTTCATTCGCTGGAAGACCGCATCGTGAAACGCTTCATGCGCGACGCGGCGCAAGGCGAAAAGCTGCCGCGCCACCTGCCGGTGCGGGATGCGGAGCTGGCGCGCGGCAAGGTGCGCCTGGTCGGCCGGGCGGTGCGCGCGTCCGAGGGGGAAGTGGCCGCGAACCCGCGCGCGCGCAGCGCCGTAATGCGCGTCGCGGAGCGCGTGGAACATGCCGGTTGACCGGTTGAGCCTGTTGCTGCTGGCGGCCGCGATCGGATGCGCGTTGAGCGTGGTCACGGCGCAGCACAAGGCGCGCAAGCTGTTCATGGTGCTGCAGCAGGAGCAGGCGCGCGCGCAGGACATGGATGTGGAGTGGGGGCAGTTGCAGCTTGAGTTGAGTACGTGGGCGACTCCGGCACGGGTCGAAAGAATTGCCGCGCAGAAATTGCATATGCAAATGCCGGCAGCGGAGTCGGTGCATCATATTCGGATCGGGCAGACGGAGGGCGTGGTTACACAACCATGAATTACACCAGCAGTAAGCAGTCCACAGGGCTGACCGCCTTGCCGCCATGGCGGTCACGGCTGTTGTTTTCCCTGATGCTGGCCGGCCTTTTCCTGCTGTTTGCGCGCGCGGTATACCTGCAATGCATTCATAATGCCTTTCTGCAGGAAAAGGGCAACGAGCGTTACGGCCGCACCATCGGTGTCGCAGCCCACCGCGGCATGATAAGCGACCGCAACGGCAAGCCGCTTGCGATCAGCACGCCCGTCGAATCGGTCTGGGTCAGTCCGCAGGAAGTGGACGCCAGCCACGGCCAGGTCGCGCGCCTCGCGCACATCCTGCGCATGCCCGCCGGCGAAGTCGCGTCGCGTCTGGCCGATACCGCGCGCGAGTTCGTCTACCTCAAGCGCCAGCTGCCCCCCGATCAGGCCGAGAAAGTGGTCAGGCTGGGCATCGCGGGAGTGGCCTTGCAGCGCGAATACCGCCGCTATTACCCGGACGGGGAAGTGGCGGCGCAACTGCTGGGCTTCACCAACGTCGACGACCGCGGGCAAGAGGGGATGGAACTGGCCCTGCAGTCGCGCGTGGGCGCGGAAGACGGCAGCCAGCGCGTCATCAAGGACAAGCGCGGCCACGTCGTCGAGGAAGTGGAAAGTCTGCGCCTGCCCAAACCCGGCGCGGATGTGACGCTGAGCATAGACAATAAGCTCCAGTATCTGGCCTACACCACACTCAGCCAGGCTGTCCGCCAGCACCACGCGAAATCCGGCTCCATTGTCGTGCTCGATGCAAAGACGGGCGAAGTGCTGGCGCTGGGCAATTACCCCAGCTACAACCCGAACAACCGCGACGGCGCGACGGCCGAGCTGTTGCGCAACCGCGCCGTGGTGGACCAGTTCGAGCCCGGTTCCACCATGAAGCCCTTCACAGTCGCCGCCGCCCTGGAGGCTGGCCTCGTCAAGCCGGGCACGCTCATCGACACCACCGGCGGCCAGATGACCATCGGCCGCTACACCATACATGACGCCCACCCGGACGGCGTGCTGACCGTGGCGCAGGTGCTGCAGAAGTCGAGCAACGTGGGTGCCGCCAAAATGGCGCTGTCGCTTCCGCCCAGGGTGTTCTGGGACGACCTGAGTGCGGACGGCTTCGGCGAGCCGACCGGCAGCGGCTTCCCCGGCGAAGCCGGCGGAAAGCTGCGCGACTACAAGACCTGGCGGCCGATCGAGCAGGCCACCATGGCTTACGGCAACGGCATCTCGGTCAACCTGCTGCAGCTCGCCCGCGCGTACACGGCATTTGCCAACGACGGCATGCTGCTGCCGGTCTCCCTCCTCAAGCTGAACGCGCCGCCGCAGGGCACGCGGGTCTTTTCCGCCGCCACCGCGCGCGAGGTGCGGGACATGCTGGAGCTGGTGGTGAAACCCGGCGGCACGGCGCCGCTGGCGCAGATCAGCGGCTACCGCGTCGCGGGCAAGACCGGAACCGCCCATAAGCTGGAGAACGGCCGCTATGTCGATCACTACGTGGCATCCTTCGTCGGCATGGCGCCCGCTTCCAATCCGCGCCTGATTGTGGCGGTGAAGATCGACGACCCGCAGGGAACGCAGTATTACGGAGGACAGGTGGCTGCCCCCGTATTCTCTACCGTCATGAGCCAGGCGCTGCACATGCTGGGCGTGCCCAACGACGCGCCGCTCGACAACGTGATCAAGCCGACCGGCGAAATCGTGAAGGAGGACACATGAGCACGCGTCCCGCACCTTTTCAGGCCGGCCTGCTGGACGCGCTGGGCGTGAAGATCACCCGCCTGGTGACCGACAGCCGCGAGATTGCGCCCGGAGACACCTTTGTCGCCTATCGGGGACTTACTGCCGACGGCAGGCACTTCATTGGACAGGCCATTGCGCGCGGCGCGAATGCAGTGATCTGGGAACCGGAAAAGTTCGCCTGGGATGCGAGCTGGCAAGTTCCCAATCTTGCGGTGCGCGACCTCCGCCACCACGCGGGCGACATTGCCAGCCACGTGTACGGCGCGCCCTCGAAGTCGCTTTGGGTCGTGGGCGTCACCGGCACCAACGGCAAGACCTCCTGCAGCCATTGGCTGGCCGCGTCGTTTGCCGCGCTGGGCAGGAAAACCGCGCTCATCGGCACCCTGGGCAACGGCTTTCCGGGTGCGCTGGAGGCGACGCTGAACACCACGCCCGATGCCATCCGCGTCCACGGCCTGCTTGCCGGGTATGTGCGCCAGGGCGCGGCCGGCGTGGTGATGGAAGTTTCCTCCCATGCCCTGGCGCAGGGGCGCGTCAACGCCGTCAAGTACGACGTCGCGCTGCTCACCAATCTCAGCCGCGATCATCTCGATTATCACGGCGACATGGAGAGCTACGCCGCCGCCAAGCGCAGGCTGTTCGACTGGCCGCAGCTCAAGTATGCCGTGCTGAATCTGGATGACCCCTTTGGCGCCGACCTTGCCAGCCGCCTGGAGAACAGCGGCGTCGAGGTCATCGGCTATGGCCTCGACCAGAGCGCGCTCAAGTTCGCCGAGGCGCGCGGGCTGCGCATGGTCCACGGCGCCGGCCTGCGGATGACGCAAACCGGCCTCACGCTAACCATTCACTCGAGCTGGGGCGGCGCTGCGCTTGCCAGCCGGATGGTGGGACGCTTCAATGCCTCCAACCTGCTGGGGGCGCTTGCCGTGCTGCTGGTCAGCGGCATTTCGCTGGGCGACGCCGTGCGCGAACTCGGGCAGGTGCAGGCCGCGCCGGGCCGCATGCAGAGCCTGGGCGGGGGCGGCCGGCCGGCCGTGGTGGTCGACTACGCCCACACTCCCGATGCACTGGCCAAGGTGCTGCAATCGCTGCGCGAAACAGGCGGTGGCGGCAAGCTGGTGTGCGTGTTCGGCTGCGGCGGCGATCGCGATGCCGGCAAGCGGCCCATGATGGGACAAGTCGCATCCAGGCTGGCGGACGTGTGCATCGTCACCAGCGATAACCCGCGCAGCGAGCCGCCGATGCAGATCATCGACGCCATCGTCTCCGGCATGAGCGGCAGCCCATGGCGCACGATAGAGGACCGCGCCGCGGCCATCCGGACCGCCATCAGCGATGCCGCGGCGACAGATACCGTCTTGCTAGCGGGCAAGGGTCACGAGACGTACCAGGAAATCCTGGGCGTGAAGCACCCCTTCAGCGACATCGAACACGCGCAGCGCGCGCTGGATTCATGGAGGGCGCACGCATGATGCTGCTGACGCAAGCCGCGCAAGCGCTGGGAGCGCGCCTGGTGGGCGCAGAGGTGGAATTCGCGTCCGTCGGCACCGACAGCCGCCAGATTGAACCGGGCAGCCTGTTCGTCGCGTTGCGCGGCGAACATTTCGACGGTGCGCAGTTTATCCGTACGGCAGCGGCCCGCGGCGCCGTCGCCGCGATGATCAATGCGGACAGCTTTCACAGCGATGACGTCGCCGCCTGCCCGCTGCTGCTGGTTGACGACACGCGCCTGGCGCTGGGCCGGCTGGCCGCGTACTGGCGCGGCCGGTTCGATATTCCCGTGGTTGCGCTTACGGGCAGCAACGGCAAGACCACGGTCAAGGAAATGCTTGCCGCCATCCTCGCCGAACAGACAGGAAGCGCCGAACAGGTGCTGGCGACGCGCGGCAACCTTAACAACGACATCGGCATGCCGCTCACCCTTTTGCGCATGAACGCCGGGCACCGCTATGCCGTGATCGAGATGGGCATGAATCATTCCGGCGAAATCGACTACCTGACGCGCCTCGCGCGCCCCGATGTCGCGCTGGTGAACAATGCGGCCGGTGCGCACCTGGCCGGCCTGGGCACCGTGGAAAATGTCGCGCGCGCCAAGGGCGAGATCTTCGCCGGCCTGGGCGGGAGTGGCATCGCCGTGATCAACGCCGACGACGCCTATGCCGGACTATGGCACGACCTGGCGCAGCCGCACCGCATCATCACGTTCGCCCTGGATGCCGAGGCCGAAGTCAGCGCCTGCTGGGATGTCACCGAATTCGGCATCCAGATGGATCTCGTCACACCGGCAGGCAACGCTGCGGTGCACCTGCAGGTGCCGGGCGCGCACAACGCACGCAATGCGCTGGCCGCCGCCGCCGCCGCGGTGGCGCTGGGCATTCCCTTGCCCGTCATCGTTGCCGGCCTGCAGGACTTCAGGGGCGTGGCCGGGCGCCTGCAGCGCAAGCCGGCGCGCAACGGCGCGACCGTGATCGACGACACCTATAACGCCAATCCCGAGTCGGTGCGCGCCGCGCTCAAGGTGCTGGCGCAGTTGCGCGGCAGGCGCATCTTCGTGCTGGGCGACATGGGTGAACTGGGTGAAGATGCGCCGCGCCTGCATGCGGAAATTGGCGCCGAAGCGCGCCGCCTCGGGCTGAACGCGCTGCTTGCCCTGGGGGATCTCAGCCGCGAAGCGGTGCAGGCCTTTGGTGCGGGCGCGCGCCATTTCGGGAATATCGAGGACCTGAACCGCGCGCTCGGGGAAGAGCTGGCGCCGGACGTGACCGTCCTGGTGAAGGGATCGCGGTTCATGAAGATGGAACGGGTGGTTGGAAGCTGTATTGAAGGGGAAGAAACATGCTGCTCGCACTAGCACACTGGCTGGCGTCAGTCACCGACATCCGCACGTTCAACGTGATCAACTACATCACGCTGCGCGCGGTGCTGGCCGCCATGACGTCAGTGCTGTTCGGCTTCATTGCAGGCCCGTCGATGATACGCAAGCTCACCGAGATGAAGATCGGCCAGGCGGTGCGCACCGACGGGCCGCAGACCCACCTGGTCAAGTCCGGCACGCCGACCATGGGCGGGGCGCTCATCCTGACCTCGATTGCCGTCAGCACGCTGCTCTGGGGTGACCTGCACAATGCCTATGTCTGGATCGTGCTGCTCACCACGCTGGGTGTGGGCGCCATCGGCTGGGTGGACGATTATCGAAAGGTGGTGCACCGAAATCCCAAGGGCTTGTCCGCGGGCGCCAAGATGTTCTGGCAGTCGCTGATCGCGCTGGCTGCCGGCATCTATCTGTGGGAGACGCGCAGCCTGCCGGCGCATACCGAAATGATCGTGCCATTTTTCAAGCACGTCGTGATTCCCTTTGGCGAATACGGGCTGATCGGGGGGATCGGGTTCGTCGCCGTCACCTATCTTGTGATCGTCGGCAGCAGCAATGCCGTGAACCTGACCGATGGCCTGGACGGCCTGGCCATCATGCCAACCGTGTTCATCAGCAGCGCGCTGGCGATCTTCAGCTACGTGGCGGGTCACAAGGTATTCGCCGCCTATCTGGCCGTGCCCCACATTCCGGGCGCCGGCGAGCTGGCGATATTCTGCGCGGCCATTGCGGGCGCGGGGCTGGCGTTCCTGTGGTTCAACGCCTATCCGGCGGAAGTGTTCATGGGCGACGTGGGGGCGCTTGCGCTGGGTGCTGCGCTGGGCGCGGTGGCAGTCATCGTACGCCAGGAGCTGGTGCTGTTCATCATGGGCGGTGTGTTCGTGGTGGAGGCGGTGTCGGTGATGCTGCAGGTGTCCTACTTCAAGTACACCAGGAGGAAATACGGGGAAGGGAAGCGCATTTTCCTGATGGCGCCCTTGCACCACCACTTCGAGGAAAAAGGCTGGAAGGAGACCCAGGTCGTTGTGCGATTCTGGATCATTTCGATGCTGCTCGTATTGCTGGGGTTGGCGACGCTCAAACTGAGATGAGTTATCTGCGCGACAAATTGGTGCTGGTGCTGGGGCTGGGCGAGACCGGCCTGTCGCTTGTGCGCTGGCTGAACGCGCAGGGTGCGCGCCTGCGCGTGGCCGACACGCGGGCCGCACCCCCCGGGCTGGAAGAGGCGGCGAAATTCGTTGCGCGCGCCGAACTCCATTGCGGGCCGTTTGCGCCGGGGCTGCTCAAGGGCGTCGGCCTGATTGCGATCAGCCCAGGCGTGCCGGTGGACGATCCGCTGGTTCGACGCGCCATCGAGCAGGGCATTCCCGTGGCCGGAGACATCGAACTTTTCGCGCAGTCGCTGCCCGCGACCGGCCGCCCGAAGATCATCGCCATCACCGGCTCCAACGGCAAGACCACGGTCACCAGCATGGTGGGTGCGATGTGCCGGGAAGCCGGGCTGGATACCGAGGTCGCCGGCAATATATCGCCGGCCGTGCTGGATGCCTTGCTGGCCCGCCACGGCCGGCAGCCGGACGTATGGGTGCTGGAGTTGTCCAGCTTCCAGCTCGAGACCACGCAATCGCTGGCGGCCGACGCGGCGACCGTGCTCAATGTCACGGAAGATCACCTCGACCGCTATGCGGACATGGATGCCTACGCCGCAGCCAAGGAGCGCATCTTCATTGGCTGCAAGACGCGTGTGCTCAACCGCGACGACCCGCGCAGCGATGCCATGGCGCAGGCGGGCAGCGCCTGCGTCAAGTTCGGCATCCGGCAGCCGCAGCGCAACGGCGACTGGAGCGTGCGGCGCGAAGACGACGCCACCTGGCTGGTCCAGGGGGCAAGGCTCGTGATGAATGCCGCGGATCTGCGCGTGACAGGGCTGCACAACGTGGCAAATGCGCTCGCCGCGCTCGCCCTGTGCCGCGCGGTCGATCTGCCGCTGGAGCCGCTGTGCGATGCGCTACGCGACTTTCGCGGATTGCCGCATCGCGTGGAAAAAGTGGCCGAAATCTGCGGCGTGACCTATATCGACGATTCCAAGGGCACCAACGTCGGGGCGACCGAAGCCGCGCTGAACGGCTTGGGCATGCCGGCGGTGGTCATCCTCGGCGGCGACGGCAAAGGTCAGGATTTCACCCCGCTCAAGGCGGCCGTGATGGATCATGCGCGCGCCGCAGTGCTGATCGGGCGCGATGCGGACGCCATCGCCGCCGCGCTGGAGGGCAGCGGCAAGCCCGTCGTGCGCGCGCAAGACATGGCCGACGCCGTGCGCCACGGCGCCGCGCTGGCCGAGCCCGGCGATGCCGTGCTGCTCTCGCCTGCCTGCGCAAGCTTTGACATGTTCCGCAATTACCAGCACCGTGCCGAGGTATTCGTGGCCGCGGTGCAGCAATTGAAGAAGGAGGCGCCATGCTCCGCAGTCTAGGCCTGAGCACGCCCCGCACCCAGGCGGCCGAGTACGACGAGATGCTGGTGTGGATCGTACTGGCGTTACTGTCGATCGGACTGGTCATGGTGTATTCCTCGTCCATCGCGATCGCCGAAGCCTCGCATGGGCATCCCTCCTATTACCTGGTCCGTCAGGCCGTGTTCATCGCCGTCGGCCTGTTCGCCGGGATGGTCGCCTTCCAGTTTCCGGTCGAAGTCATGCAGAAAGCCGCGCCTTACCTGTTCGCAGCCGGGGTGGTGCTGCTGGTGCTGGTGCTCATACCGGGGATCGGAAAGGAGGTCAACGGCAGCCGGCGCTGGATCCCGCTGCTCGTCGCCAACCTGCAGCCGTCCGAACTGATGAAGCTGTTCGCCGTCCTCTACGCCGCTGATTACACCGTACGCAAGGGGATGCTGAAGCACCACCTGTTCAAAGCGTTTTGGCCGATCTTTCTCATCATGGCGCTGGTCGGCGGCCTGTTGCTGCTGGAGCCGGACTTGGGCGGCTTCGTGGTGATCTGCACAATTGCGCTCAGCATCCTGTTCCTCGGCGGCTTCAACATCAAGGTGTTCGGAGGGCTGATGGTGGCCCTGCCGCTCGCGTTTGCCGCCCTGATCCTGTCGTCGCACTACCGCATGCAGCGCATGGTCGGCTTCATGGACCCCTGGTCCGATCCCTTCGGCAAGGGCTATCAGTTGAGCCACTCGCTGATCGCCTTCGGGCGCGGCGAATGGCTGGGCGTGGGACTGGGGGGCAGCGTGGAAAAGCTGTTCTATCTGCCCGAGGCGCACACCGACTTCCTGCTCGCCGTGATTGCGGAGGAACTGGGCGTGGTCGGCGTCGCGGTCGTGATCGGGCTGTTCGCGGGCCTGCTGATCCGCGCATTCGCCATCGGGCGCCAGGCGGCATTTCTTGACCGGCTGTTCGCGGCGCTCGTGGCCCAGGGCATCGCGGTGTGGATAGGAATACAGGCGATGATCAACATCGGCGTGAACGTGGGGGTGCTGCCGACCAAGGGGCTGACCCTGCCCTTCCTCAGCTTCGGCGGCAGCGGCATGGTGGTGAACTGCCTGGCGGTGGCCATCCTGCTGCGCATCGACTTCGAGAACAGGCGAATGATGAAAGGCCAGTCGGTATGAGCAAGCAGAAAACGGTACTGGTCATGGCAGGCGGAACCGGCGGGCACATCTTTCCGGGGCTGGCGGTGGCCGACTACATGAAGGCGCAGGGCTGGCGCGTGGTCTGGCTGGGCGCGCCGCACAGCATGGAGTCCGAACTGGTGCCCAAGCATGGCTATCCCATCGGTTTCGTGGATTTCTACGGCATGCGCGGCAAGGGGCTGTGGCGCAAGCTCACCACCCCGTTCAGCCTGCTGTTTGCGCTGTGGCAAAGCCTGTTCATCTACCTGCAATACCGGCCCTCGGTGGTGCTGGGTATGGGCGGGTACATCACCGTTCCCGGCGGGCTGATGGCTTTCCTGCTGCGCCGTCCGCTGGTGATACATGAACAGAACGCGGTTGCCGGGATGAGCAACAAGCTGCTCGCGCGCTACGCAAAGCGGGTGATGAGCGGCTTTCCGGACGTCCTGCCGAACGCGGAATGGTGCGGCAACCCGGTGCGCGCAAGCATCACCGCGCTGCCCGACCCCGCGCAGCGCTACGCCGGCCGCGACGGCAACCTGAACTTGCTGGTGATCGGCGGCAGCCTGGGAGCCAAGGTAATCAACGAGCGCATGCCCAAGGCGCTGGCGCTGATTGCGCCCGAAACGCGGCCGCACGTGCTGCACCAGAGCGGCAAACTGCACTATGACGCCACGTACGACGCCTACGCGGCGGCCGGCGTGGACGCGATGGTCGCACCCTTCGTGGACGATATGGCCTTCTATTACGACCAGGCGGATCTGGTGGTGTGCCGGGCCGGCGCGTTGACGGTGTCCGAACTGGCCGCGGCCGGGGTTGCCAGCATCCTGGTTCCTTTTCCGCACGCGGTGGATGACCACCAGACCGTGAATGCGCGCTTTCTGAGCGAGCGCGGGGCGGCGGTGCTGCTGCCGCAAGACCAGATGACGCCGGAGCGGCTCGCCGAACTGCTGCGCGGCATGACGCGCGAACGCGCCGTGGAAATGGCGCGCGCGGCGCGTGCGGCGGCGCAGCCGGAGTCGGCGAGAAAAGTGGCCGAGGCCTGCATGGCGGTGGCGAAATGATGGCGGTAATGATGCTGACAAGGACAGGACGGGCATGAAACACAAGATCAAGCACATCCACTTCGTGGGGATAGGCGGTTCCGGCATGAACGGCATCGCCGAAGTGCTGCTCAACCTGGGTTTCCAGGTGAGCGGGTCAGATCTCGCGGACAGCGCCGTGGTCGAGCGCCTGCGCAAGCTGGGCGCCGGCGTGCACGTGGGCCATGCGGCGGAAAATATCGCGGGGGCGGATGCGGTCGTGGTGTCGACCGCGGTCAGCAACGACAACCCCGAGGTGGCGGCAGCGCGCACGCAAAACGTGCCCGTGGTGCCACGGGCGATGATGCTCGCCGAGCTTATGCGGCTGCGCCAGGGCATTGCCATCGCTGGCACCCACGGCAAGACCACGACCACCAGCCTGGTCGCCAGCGTGCTGGCCAAGGGCGGCTTCGACCCCACTTATGTGATCGGCGGGCGCCTGAACAGCAGCGGCGCGAACGCCCGCTTGGGCACGGGCGAGTTCATCGTCGCCGAGGCCGACGAGTCCGATGCCTCGTTCCTGCACCTGGCGCCCATCATGGCGGTGGTCACCAATATCGACGCCGACCACATGGAGACGTATGGCCACGATTTCGGCCGCCTCAAGCAGGCTTTCGTGGACTTTCTCGAGCGGTTGCCGTTCTATGGGCGGGCCATCCTGTGCGCGGACGACGCGAATGTGCGCGAGGTGCTGTCCAGGATCACCAAGCCGGTCACCACCTACGGATTTTCCGAGGGCTCGCACCTGCGCGCGGTCGATGTCCGCCACGAAGGCGGGCGCATGAAATTCACCGCCCTGTGCCGCCACAATACGATACCGCTGGATCTGGAGGTCACGCTCAACCTCGCCGGCATGCATAACGTGCTGAACGCGCTGTCGGCCATCGCCGTCGGGCTGGAGGTGGGCGTGCCGGAGGACGCGATCATCGCGGCGCTCGCGGAATTCCAGGGTGTGGGGCGGCGCTTCCAGCGTTATGGAGACGTGTCGCTGCCGGGCGGCGGGACCGCCACGCTGATCGACGATTACGGCCACCATCCGGTGGAGATGGCGGCCACGCTGGCTGCGGTGCGCGGCGCCTTCCCGGACAAGCGCCTGCTGCTGGCCTTCCAGCCGCATCGCTACACCCGCACCCGCGACCTGTTCGAGGACTTCGTCAAGGTGCTGTCCAGCGTCGATGCGCTGCTGCTCGCGGAAGTCTACGCGGCAGGCGAGACACCCATCGTCGCTGCGGACGGGCGCGCCCTGATGCGCGCGCTGCGCGTCGCGGGCAAGGACGAGGTGGTGTTCGTGGAGGATATCCGGGAAATGCCGGCGGCCATCCTGAAAATGGCCAGGGCCGGCGACGTGGTGGTGACCATGGGCGCTGGGTCCATCGGCGCTGTGCCGGCCCAAGTCTGCAAACTGGCGGAGGGTGCGTGAACGTGACGGAACCGGTCCGATTTGCCGCGATGAACACGGCGGCCTTGCGCGGCACGCTGCGCGAGGATGTCGATATGGCGCGCTATGTGAGCTGGCGCGCCGGCGGCAGGGTGGAGCGCATGTACCAGCCCGCGGACCTCGCCGATCTCGCGGAGTTCGTGCGCCTGCTGCCGCCGGATGAGCCGGTGATTGCGGTTGGCCTCGGCAGCAATCTGCTGGTGCGCGATGGCGGGCTGCGCGGCACGGTCATCCTGATGCATGGTGCGCTCACAGAGCTGAGGCTGGAACCCGATGGCGCGGTCTACGCGCAGGCGGGAATCGCCGGGGCCAAGCTGGCGCGGTTTGCGGCCTTGAACAATTTGCGCGGCGCGGAATTCTTCGCCGGTATTCCGGGCACGCTGGGCGGCATGCTGGCGATGAACGCCGGCTGCTACGGCAGCGAAACCTGGGAAAAGGTGGAGCGCGTGCAGGTGCTTGGCCGCAACGGTGCGCTGCACGAGCGGAATGCAGCCGATTACGAGATCGGATACCGTCATGTCGCGCTGCGCGCGGGGACGGAAGAATGGTTTGTCGGGGCATGGCTGCGGCTGGAGCCGGGCGACGGCGAAATTTCGCGCCGCGAGATCAAGAACCTGCTGGCGCGGCGTCTCGCCAGCCAGCCGCTGAACCAGCCCAACGCGGGCTCGGTGTTCCGCAATCCGCCCGGAGATCATGCCGCGCGCCTGATCGAGGCCTGCGGACTCAAAGGCAGGCGGATCGGCGGTGCATGCATTTCGGAGAAGCACGCCAATTTCATCGTGAACATGGGCGGAGCGACGGCAGGTGACATTGAGGAATTGATAGAGCAGGTGCAGGCGACCGTGCTGGGGAAAACAGGCGTCGGTCTGCATCGGGAAGTGCGCATCGTGGGTGAGAAGGCATGAACAATTTCGGAAAAGTGGCAGTTTTGTTCGGTGGGCGTTCGGCGGAGCGCGAAGTGTCGCTGAAGAGCGGCGCCGCGGTGTTGGCCGCGCTGCAGCGCGCCGGGGTGGAGGCGCATGCCTTCGATCCGGCCGTGCGCGAGTTGCAGGGCCTGCGCGACGAAGGCTACGACCGTGTGTTCATCGCGCTCCACGGCCGCTTCGGCGAGGACGGCACGGTGCAGGGCGCACTGGAACTCATGGGCATCCCCTACACCGGCAGCGGTGTGCTGGCTTCCGCGCTCGCGATGGACAAGTGGCGCAGCAAGATGGTGTGGCAGGCGGGCGGTCTGCCCATCCCCGACTACGAAATGCTCGATGCGACCAGCGACTTCGATGCGGTCGCCGCAAGGCTGGGCCTGCCGCTGTTCGTCAAGCCGGCAAACGAGGGTTCCAGCGTGGGCGTGACCAAGGTCAAGCGTGCCGGGGATCTGCGCGCGGCATATGAGGCGGCGGCCCGGCACGACAGTCTGGTGATTGCCGAACGCTTTCTCGGCGGCGGCGAATACACGGCGGCCATCGTGGCCGGGGAGGCCCTGCCGGTGATCAAGATCGAGCCGGCCAGCGAGTTCTACGACTATGAGGCGAAATATCTGCGCAACGACACGCGTTACCTGTGCCCGAGCGGCCTGCCGCCCGAACGCGAGGCGGAAATGCGCCGGCTGGCACTGCGCGGTTTTGCGCTGCTGGGCGGCAGGGGCTGGGGCCGTGTGGATTTTCTGCTCGACGACCATGGCGCACCCTACCTGCTGGAGGCGAACACGTCGCCCGGCATGACCGATCACAGCCTGGTGCCGATGGCGGCCCGGCAGGCCGGGCTCGATTTCGAGCAGCTGGTGTTGAAGATACTGGAGACCGCCCATGTGGGATGACCCGCATGCGCTGCGCAGGCTGGCCAACTCGCTGATGGGCCTGGCCGTGCTGCTGGCGCTGCTGATCGCGCTCGATTATGCACTGCACCTGCCGGTGTTCGCACTGCGCGCGGTCCAGCTCGATGCGCCGCCGCAGCGGTTGGACCGGGCGCAGCTGGAGGAGGCGGCACGGCGCTCGCTGCGGGGCAACTTTTTTACCGTGGACCTCGACGAGGCGCGCGAGGCGTTCGAGCAACTGCCCTGGGTGCGCAGTGTAAGTGTGAGAAGGCAGTTTCCCTGGCAGCTTGATGTCAGGCTGGAAGAGCGCCAGGCGCTGGCGCGCTGGAATGGCAATGCGCTGGTGGATACCGACGGCGAGGTGTTCGCGGCGACTGATAGCGCCGCGCTGCCGGAGTTTTCCGGCCCCGATGATGCGGCCGCCGAGATGGCGCAGCGCTATGTGGAATTCGGGCGTGTGCTGGCGCCGCTGGGTTTCAGTATTGCGGCGATGGACCTGTCGCCGCGCCATGCGTGGCGGCTGAAGCTGCAGGATGGGACCCTCATCGAGCTGGGGCGCGACCACCTGAAGGCGCGGCTGGCGCGATTTGTCGCCGCGTATCCGCAGTACGCCGCGCAGGTGAAGGCGCCGGCGAAATATGTGGATCTGCGCTATCGCGACGGATTTGCGGCAGGAATGCACGGTTGAGTATGAGCAACGACGGAGTGCACGCGAAAGAGATTGGCAGGGGCAATCCATGAGTAAAAACAGAGAAACGAAAAATCTGATCGTCGGGCTGGACATCGGCACGTCCAAGATCATCGCCATCGTCGGCGAGATCACCCAGGAAGGTTCGCTGCAGGTGGTCGGCGTGGGGCTGCATGAATCGTCCGGGATGAAGAAGGGGATGGTGGTCAATATCGATGCGACCGTCAGCGCGATCCAGCGCGCCCTGCAGGAGGCGGAGCTGATGGCGGACTGCAAGATACGCGATGTCTACACCGGCATCGCCGGCAGCCACATCAAGGGCTCGAACGCAAACGGCATGGTGAAGATCAAGGACAAGGAGGTGTCGCAGGCGGACATCGATCGCGTGATCGAGACGGCAAGTTCCATTTCGCTGCCCGGCGACCAGAAGATACTCCATATCCTGGAGCAGGAGTTCAACATCGACGGGCAGGACGGCATCAAGAAGCCGCTGGGCATGAGCGGCATGCGCCTGGAAGTGGAGATCCACATCGTCACCGGTGCGGTCGCCGCGGTGCAGAACATCATCAAGTGCGTGCACCGCTGCGGGCTGGAGGTGCGCGAAATGATCCTGCAGCCGCTGGCCTCGAGCAAAGCGGTGCTGGCGGAGGACGAGAAGGACCTCGGCGTGTGCATGGTCGACATCGGCGGCGGGACCACGGACATTGCCGTGTTCACCAACGGCGCGATCCGCCATACGGCGGTGATCCCGATCGCGGGTGACCAGATCACCAACGACATTGCGATGGCCCTGCGCACGCCGACGCGCGATGCCGAGGACATCAAGATCAAGTATGGCTGCGCGCTGCGCCAACTCGCGGGCGACGCCCCGATCGAAGTGCCGGGCGTGGGCGAACGCGGGCCGCGCATGCTGTCGCGCCAGACCCTGGCCGAGGTGATCGAACCCAGGGTTGAGGAGCTGTATTCGCTGGTGCAGACCGAATTGCGCCGCAGCGGGTTCGAGGATCTGCTGTCGTCCGGCATCGTCATCACCGGCGGCAGCGCCGCCATGCAGGGCATGGTGGAGCTGGGCGAGGAAATATTCCATATGCCGGTGAGGCTGGGATTGCCTCACTACGTGGGCGGTCTTGCGGACGTGGTCAAGACGCCGCGTTTTGCCACAGGCGTGGGTTTGCTCCTGTTCGCCATGGAGCAGCAGCGGCGGGAAGAGGAAGCGCGCTTCCAGTCGGGGTCGTTTGGCGATGTGCTGGGAAAGATGAAGGCGTGGTTTCAGGGAAATTTTTAGCAGGACAACGGGGCGGGTTTTTTCGGGATTTCAGGACGCAGGCAAAAAAGCAAGGAGAATACTATGTTTGAAATTATGGATGCGCAGCCGCAGGAGGCGGTTATCAAGGTGATCGGTGTGGGAGGCTGCGGCGGCAACGCCGTGGACCACATGATCGAACAGGGCGTGCAGGGCGTGGAGTTCGTTGCGATCAATACGGATGCCCAGGCATTGAAGCGCAACAAGGCACGCAGCCAGTTGCAGATCGGTTCGGGCATCACCAAGGGCCTGGGCGCGGGCGCGATGCCGGACATCGGACGGGCGGCGGCCGAGGAAGACCGTGAACGCATCGCCGACATGGTGCGCGGCGCAAACATGGTCTTCATCACGGCCGGCATGGGCGGCGGCACCGGTACCGGGGCCGCGCCGGTGGTGGCCCAGGTCGCGCGCGAGCTGGACATCCTGACCGTGGCGGTCGTCACCAAGCCGTTCGCGCACGAAGGCAAGCGCATGCGCCTGGCGCAGGAGGGCATCGAGGCGCTGACCGAATACGTCGATTCCCTGATCATCGTGCCGAACGAAAAGCTGATGACGGTACTGGGCGAGGACACGACGCTGCTCGAGGCATTCCGCGCGGCCAACACCGTGCTGCAGGGTGCGGTTGCCGGCATTGCCGAGGTGATCAACGTGCCCGGCCTGGTGAACGTGGACTTCGCCGACGTGCGCACGCTGATGTCCGAGAACGGCATGGCAATGATGGGCTCCGCCACCGCGGCCGGCAAGGATCGCGCGGCCGCCGCGGCGGAACGCGCCATGTCCAGCCCGCTGCTGGAAGAGGTCAACCTCGCCGGCGCGCGCGGCGTCCTGGTGAACATCAGCTCCAGCTCCAACCTGACCATGAAGGAGTACAAGCAGATCACCAACAGCGTGCAGTTTGCCGTCGAGGATGCCACGGTGATCGTCGGCTCGGTGTTCGACGAAAACATGGGCGACGATCTGCGCGTCACCATCGTGGCCACCGGCCTGGGTTCGCCGCTGTCGAGCAAGCAGCCCAAGCCCAAACTGGTCTACGGTCAGCGCACCGGCACCCATGACGAACCGGAAGATCCCGGCGTCAATTACAACGAACTGGACATGCCCACGGTGATGCGCAGCAACCGCCGCCGCGAAGCGGTCGAGGCGCTGAAGCAGTCCGGCGTGGATACCCTGGATATTCCGTCTTTCCTGCGCAAACAGGCGGACTGAGCAGCACCGGGGCCGTGTTGTATTTTGGGAAAGTAGCGGCCGGCCGCGAATCCGGCCATGGTAAAATTTGCGGCACAACATGTATGGTCGTCAAATGAAATGGTAAGGCAGCGCACTCTGAAGAAACCGGTGGAATTCACCGGCATCGGCTTGCATACCGGGGAAAAGGTCAGGCTCGCGCTGCGCCCTGCGCCGCCCAATAGCGGCATCACTTTCCGCCGCGTAGACCTTGTGCCGGCTGTGGAAATTCACGCCGAGGCGCACCTGGTGCACGACACGCGCCTGTCCACCTGCCTGGAAGCGGACGGCGCGCGCGTTGCCACCATCGAACACCTGATGTCCGCGTTTGCCGGCTTGGGCATAGACAATGCCTACGTGGACCTGACGAGCGCGGAAGTGCCCATCATGGACGGCAGCGCAGGCACCTTCATCTTCCTGCTGCAATCAGCCGGACTGGAGGAGCAGCCCGCAGCGAAGAAGTTTGTCCGCATCAAGAAGACGGTGGAAGTGCGGGACGGCGACAAGTGGGTGCGGTTCGAGCCGTACAATGGCTTTCGCCTGGATTTCACCATCAATTTCCCCCACCCCGTGATCGCCAACACCAAACAGACGGTGACGGTGGACCTCAACGAACACTCCTACATCCGCGACATCAGCCGCGCACGCACCTTCGGATTCATGCACGAATTCGAGGCCATGCGCGCCCAGGGACGCGCCCTGGGCGGCAACCTGGATAACGCCATCGTCATGGACGAGTTCCGGGTGATCAACCCCGAGGGGCTGCGGTCAGAGGACGAGTTCGTCAAGCACAAGGTGCTGGATGCCATCGGCGACCTGTATTTGATTGGGTATCCATTGATCGGGGCGTTTTCCGGGTTCAAGTCCGGGCACGCATTGAACAATGCCTTGTTGCGCACGCTGATGGAGGACGAGAGCGCATGGGAATTCGTCACCTTCGGCAACCCGGAAGATGCGCCGGCCTACCTCCAGTGGCAACTGCAGGCTGCGTAGCAAACGTAACCATTTAATTCGAAAGAATATCCGTTTTTTCCGGTCGCAGGGCCAGCAACCGGGCCGGGACTTGGCTTTGTGGCGTTTCTGCCACGCGACCGCATGTCGCGCCAGGGTGGGGGCAGGCACCCGCCCAACTCCGGTTAGTCCGCTGACTTGTGCCTAATTAGGCGGAGAAGGGCGCTTTTTAGTGGCGAATTGCCTAAATTTGATGCGAATTCGGCGATTTGCCGTTTTCCAGTCTCGCCCGGTGGGCGGACAATGCGCCGCGCTTTGGCCATCGGCCGCCCAACTTGCACCTTTACCAGAATTCCAGTAACCTCCGCGTTGTCTTCTTGTACCCTGACCAGGATCTGGGGGGCAAGCTGGCGCAGTTTTGCGGCGACGGCGCCGCTATCTGCGCCTATCTTCAGAACATGCCGCTCGAATCCGATGACCCGGCTAGCGCCGAGCAGCGACGCAGGCGCAGCCTTGCGGAACAGCGCGTCCAGGGTGGCAAGCTGGTCAGCCTTGCGCGCGAGCGCGCGCAACGCCTTATCGCCGGAGAAGAAAGAATTCAGACGTTGTGACACGAATAATAATAAGTCGAAAATTTATAAAGTAGGAATAACAAGTAACGAAGGTGGATATGGATATTATTCTAGTTTCCGGCCGTCTTGCAAAAACGCGCACCATCCGCTTGAGCGCGGTCAATATCGTGCTCCTGGCGTTCGCCGCGTTCCTGCTGCTGGTCACCGCGGCGATTGCGGTGCAATACCCCATTTCGCGCCTGGATCGCGGGCTGATGAGCGACCGTCTGCGCGGCTGGTTGGCCAGCGCCCAGAGCGAGCAGCAGCAGCAGCAGGCCATGTTCATGCGCGAGAGCCTGGATACCATGGCTAAGCGCCTGGGGCGGATGCAGGCCCAGATGCAGCGCCTGGATGCCCTGGGTTCGCGCTTGGCCAAGCTCTCCGGCATCAAGCCCGGCGAATTCAACTTTGACGCGGTGCCTGCCCAAGGCGGCCCGTATCTGCCGGCGCCCAACCGCGACATTTCCATGCAGACCATGGACACGGACATGGCCAAGCTCAGTCTTTCCATCGACGACCGCAACGACAAGCTGCTGGCCCTGCAGACCATGCTGCTGCAGGATCGCAGCAATGCATGGCTGATTCCCTCGGTCATGCCGGTGAAGAACAGCTATTTTTCCTCGAACTTCGGCTGGCGCATCGACCCGTTCACGGGAAAAGAGGCCATGCATGAGGGCGTGGACTTCGTCGTACCCACCGGCACGGCGGTTTACGCCTCCGCGGGCGGTATCGTGCAGTACGCCGGGCCGCATCCGCAGTTCGGCAACCTGGTCGAGATCGATCATGGCAATGGCGTGATAACCCGTTACGCCCACAACTCCAAGGTGCTGGTGCAGGTGGGGCAGATGGTGCGGCGCGGGCAGAAGATCGCGCTGTCCGGTGCGACGGGCAGGGCGACCGGCCCCCACGTGCACTTTGAAGTAAGATACAAGGGGGTGGCGCAGAATCCCGCGCGCTTCCTCAAGAACGCCGATCCGAAAGCCTTCTCAAGCTGACGATGGCATGCGTAGCGCAAGGGTGAGCCGCCTGACTCACCCTTTTGTTTTTTTCAGAAGAACCGTCCAAGACACGTTACCGTAATGATCTCCAATTTGCTGAAGACCGTATTTGGCAGCCGCAATGACCGGCTGCTCAAGCAGTATCGCCAGACCGTGAGCGCGATCAATCAACTCGAAGCTGGCATCGAAAAACTCACGGATGCCGAACTTCAGGCAAAGACGGATGAGTTCAAGCAGCGCGTGGCGGATGGCGCAACCCTCGATTCTCTGTTGCCGGAGGCGTTTGCCGTCGTGCGTGAGGCCGGACGCCGCGTCCTGCAGATGCGCCACTTCGATGTGCAGCTCATCGGCGGCATGGTGCTGCACTACGGCAAGATCGCGGAAATGCGCACAGGCGAGGGCAAGACGCTGATGGCGACGCTGCCCGCCTACCTGAATGCGCTCTCCGGCAAGGGCGTGCACGTGGTCACGGTGAACGATTACCTTGCCTCGCGCGACTCGGAGTGGATGGGCCGGCTCTACAACTTCCTGGGCCTCAAGGTGGGCGTGATCCTGTCCCAGATGGAGCATGAGGACAAGCTAGAGGCCTATGCCGCCGACATCACCTACGGCACCAACAACGAGTTCGGCTTCGACTACCTGCGCGACAACATGGCGACGGAGGCCGACCAGCGCTTCCAGCGCGGCCTGAATTTCGCCATTGTCGACGAGGTCGACTCCATCCTGATCGACGAGGCGCGCACGCCGCTTATCATCTCCGGTCAGGCCGAAGACAACGTCGAACTCTACGTCCGCGTGGACAAGCTGGTGCCGGACCTGGTGCGCCAGCAGGAGGAGGACGGTCCCGGCGACTTCAGCGTAGACGAGAAAAACCACCAGATATTGCTGACCGAGGAAGGCCACGAAAAGGCCGAGGCCCTGATGCTGCGGGCGGGACTGCTGCAGCACGGCGGCAGCCTGTATGACCCGTCCAATATCGGCCTGATCCACCACCTCTATGCCGCGCTGCGCGCCCATGTCCTCTACCTGCGCGACCAGCATTACGTGGTGCAGGATGGGGAGGTGGTGATTGTGGATGAATTCACCGGGCGTCTGATGCCCGGCCGCCGCTGGTCCGAAGGCCTGCACCAGGCGGTGGAAGCCAAGGAAGGCGTGCCCATCCAGAAGGAAAACCAGACCCTGGCGTCCATCACCTTCCAGAACTACTTCCGTCTGTACAATCGCCTCTCCGGCATGACCGGCACGGCCGATACCGAGGCATTCGAGTTTCAGCAGATCTACAACCTCGAGACGGTGATCATCCCGCCGCACCGTCCCACCGTCCGGCGCGACATGATGGACAAGGTCTATATGACCATGCGGGAGAAACACGAAGCCGTTATCGAAGACATCAAGGACTGCTACAGCCGCGGCCAGCCGGTACTGGTGGGTACGACCTCGATCGAGAATTCGGAAGTGCTGTCGCAGATGCTGGACCGGGCGAAGCTCCCGCACCAGGTGCTCAACGCCAAGCAGCACCAGCGCGAGGCAGAGATTGTGGCCCAGGCCGGCCGGCCGAAGATGGTCACCATCGCCACCAACATGGCGGGCCGCGGCACCGACATCGTGCTGGGCGGCAATGTGGAAAAGCAGATTGAACACCTGCACGCCGACGAAAGCCTCAGCGATCCGGTGCGCGATGTGCAGATCGAAAAGCTGCGCAGCGAATGGCAGATGCTGCACGAGCAGGTGCTGGAAGCTGGCGGCCTCCACATCATCGGCACCGAGCGCCACGAATCGCGCCGGGTGGACAACCAGCTGCGCGGCCGTTCGGGGCGCCAGGGCGACAAGGGTTCCAGCCGCTTCTACCTGTCGCTGGAAGATCCCCTGCTGCGCATCTTCGCCTCCGACCGGGTGGCCAAGATCATGCAGACGTTCAAGCTGCCCGAAGGCGAGGCGATCGAGCATACCTGGGTGACGCGCGCCATCGAAAACGCGCAGCGCAAGGTGGAGGCGCGCAACTTCGACATGCGCAAACAGATTCTCGAGTATGACGACGTCGCCAACGACCAGCGCAAGGTGATCTACGAGCAGCGCAACGAACTGCTGGAGAGCGACGACATCAGCGAGACCATCAGCGCGATGCGCGACAGCGTGCTGAACGACATGATAAGCGAACACGTTCCGCCGGGCACCATGGAAGAGCAGTGGGACGTGCCCGCGCTGGAGCGCGCACTGGCAGGCGAGTTTCAGCTCCATCTGCCGCTGATGCAATGGCTGGAGGAGGATCAGAAACTCGACGAACAGGGCTTGCGCGACCGCATCACCCAGGCCGCGCAGTTGCAGTATCAGTCGAAGGTCGATCTCGTCGGCCCGGTCATGCACCAGTACGAGCGGGTCGTAATGCTGAGCAGCGTGGACCAGCACTGGCGCGAGCACCTTGCGGCGCTGGACCACCTCCGCCAGGGTATCGGCCTGCGCGGCTATGCGCAGAAGGACCCCAAGCAGGAGTACAAGCGCGAGGCCTTCGACCTGTTTGCTCTGATGCTGGAGGCGATCAAGCGCGACGTGACGCAAATGCTCATGAACGTGCAGATCACCAGCGAGGAAGATGTCGTGGCCGCCGAAGAAACGCAGCCCGGCGTGGACAATGTGCAGTATCATCACGCCGATTACGACGAGGCGCTCGCCTCGCCGGAAAGCGGCGCGGGCGCCGAGCACAAGCCCTTTGTCCGCGGCACGGCCAAGATCGGGCGCAATGATCCCTGCCCGTGCGGGTCGGGCAAGAAATACAAGCAATGCCATGGCAGGCTGGCCTGAGCCTGCCGTCAAATTTCGGGAGGCTAGACATGACGACAGATGACCTGATTTTGCAGACGCTGCATAACTCCACCCTGGCGGAAGAGCTGCGCGGGGCGGAGGTCGAGGCACTGGCGCGCATTATCACCGTGCGTGAATACAAGGCGGGCGATGTCATCGTCAAGCAGGGCGACAATGCGGGCGACAGCGACCTGCGCGACACCCTGCTGATCCTCGGCAGCGGCGAGGTCGAGGCCACAGCCACCACCGGCGGTGAAAAGGCCACCCTGCACCTGCTCAAGCAGGGCGACCTTGCGGGGATTATCGGTTTTGTCGGTGGCAACGTGGCGCAGGTCAGCGCCAACGTGGTGGCCAAGACCGATTCCAAGGTGCTGCTGCTCGACCGCAACCGCTTCGAGGCGCTGCTCAATTCCCAGCCCGCCATCGTGTATTACGTCATGCGCGGCATCGTGCGCCACGTGCACGGCATCGTCCGCCGCATGAACATGCAGTCGGTCGAAATGAGCAATTACCTGTACCGCATCCAGGGCAGGTACTAGAGGGGCGTTCACGGCCGTAGGGCGCCAGCGCTTTGCGGCCAGTCCCGCAGTTTTGAATCTTCAAGGGGTCATCACACCATGCCAGTGAAATTGAACGCGCCCGTCGCGGGCGAACTGCTGCCCGTGCCTGGCGTCCTGCTGGGTACGGCCGAGGCTGGAATCAAGCGTACCAGCCGCAAGGATCTGCTCGTCGTCACGCTGGATGAAGGCGCGACGGTTGCTGGCGTCTTCACCCTGAACCGCTTTTGCGCGGCCCCGGTGACCGTGGCCAAGGCCCATCTGGCGTCCGGCAAGCCGGTGCGTGCGCTGGTGGTCAACACCGGCAACGCCAATGCGGGCACCGGTGAGCAGGGCGTGGCGGCCGCCCGCGCCACCTGCGAGGCGCTGGCTACCCTGCTGGCCTGTGCGCCGGAGCAGGTGTTGCCGTATTCCACCGGCGTCATCATGGAGCAATTACCCGCGGACAAGATCGTCGCCGGTTTGCCCCAGGCGGTCTCGGGACTGAAGGCGGACAACTGGTTCGACGCCGCACATGCCATCATGACCACCGACATCGTGGCCAAGGCGGTATCGCGGCGGGTCGCCATCGCCGGCAAGACCGTGACCGTCACCGGCATGGCCAAGGGTTCCGGCATGATCCATCCCAACATGGCGACCATGCTGGGCTACATCGCCACCGACGCCGCCATACCCCAGCCGATGCTGCAGGAGATGGTGAAGGCTGCGGCCGACGCGTCATTCAACTGCATCACCGTGGACGGCGACACTTCCACCAATGACGCCCTGATGCTGATCGCCACCGGCAAGAGCGGCGCGGCAGTCGGCCCGGCCGAGCGCGCTGCCATGCAGGCTGCGATCAGCGAGGTGGCGATTCATCTGGCGCAGGGCATCGTGCGCGACGGCGAGGGCGCGACCAAGTTCATGACCATCCGCGTCGAGGGCGGTCGCGATTCCGCCGAGTGCAAGCAGATCGCCTATGCCGTGGCCCATTCGCCGCTGGTCAAGACCGCGTTTTTCGCCTCCGACCCCAACCTTGGCCGCATTCTCGCCGCCATCGGCTATGCGGGCGTGGCCGACCTCGACGTGCAGCGCCTCAGGCTCTATCTGGATGACGTGCTGGTCGCCGAAAACGGGGGACGGGCGGCCAGCTACCGGGAGGAGGACGGCCAGCGCGTGATGAAGCAGGAAGACATCACGGTGCGCGTGGCGCTGGGGCGCGGAGACGCCTCCGCCACGGTGTGGACCTGCGATTTTTCCTACGATTACGTGAAGATCAACGCCAGCTATCGCAGCTGAGGCCCGGCGGGCGGCGCCATCGGGCTCTCGCGCCCCCGGGGCGGCCGCCGTGCCGCTAGCGCTTCCTGTGCGCCCACACCAGCGCGCCTGCCATGACCAGCAGCAGGGGCACCCCGAGCCACAGGCCAAAGGCGATCACCTCTAGTTGTGCCAAGCTCAGCGTGATGGCGGCGTCTTTCGATGCCTTGGGCAGGACGGCGATGAGGTTGTCCTGGTTGCACAGCCAGTTCACCATGTTGATGCCCAGGTCCAGATTGCGTCCGTTGCCGGCATACATGTTGGCAAGGAAGGAGCCGCTGCCCACCACCACCGCACGCTGTGTCCGATCGTCCACCGTGCGTTCCAGCGCCAGGGCAATGTCCACCGGCCCGGGTATGTCCACCTTCTTGTCGAAGTGCAGCTTCTCGTTGTGGCGGGGCAGGGCCGCGCTCACCCAGCCGTGCGGCGCGGCATTCACCAGCGCGCTGTAATGCCAGGGGCTGCTTTCCTCGTGACCCAGCGCGCGCGCAAAGGGAAAGGCGGTGAGGTAGTCAAAATCCCGGGTGATGGCGGTTATTGGGTAGCTAGAAGCTGTGCCTAGCGTCCAGGTTGCTGGCGCGCGCATGAGTTGCGCGTCCGGGTCGATGACCACGCCGGGCGACAGCACCAGGCCGAATTTCTCGGCCAGCGGCGTCAGGCCGTGCAGCGGCCCGGGGTCGAGCAGCCAGAGCACGTTGCCGCCCTGGTTGACGTAACGCATCAGCTTGTCCACCTCGCCGGGCATCCATTCGACCTGCGGCTGTGTAATGACCAGCAGGCTTGCGTTGTGCGGCACCTCGGGACTGACCGCGAGATCCAGGCTGGAGATGTGATAGCCGAGCTGGCTCAGGCGGCTGCCGAATCCGCCGAGGTCGTCGTTGGCGATGCCGTCCAGCTTGCGTTCGCCGTGGCCGGTCACGTACATGATGACCTGGTCCCCGCGGTGCGCGAGGTTCAGCAGGGCGTTGGAAAACGCCTGTTCGGTGAGGGCGGTGACGTGCTCTCGGCGCTTGCCGTATTCGACCACCATTTCGCCGTTCACCCGGATGTCCGCCTTGAGTGCCTCGCCGGGGTGTTTTGCCGGGT
>Ga0075276_10000017_pt1 | contig 49397 bp, 44 predicted proteins | sample SF_Rice_5C_80N_4_FD_69770 | JGI IMG/M metagenome (GOLD analysis project Ga0075276, IMG submission 69770) | Rice paddy soil microbial communities from Twitchell Island, California, USA - SF_Rice_5C_80N_405 | ecosystem: Environmental > Terrestrial > Soil > Paddy field/soil | place: USA: Twitchell... | reverse complement strand
AGTGGAAGCGCTGGCGGCCACACGCTGAGCTTTTTCCAGTAGTTCGAGGGAGAGCGGGTCGGCCGCAATCCAGGAAGAAAGAATCTGCTGGGCAGGTGTAGCGGGGGCCGGGGCGGTAGCGGCCGAACTCACCTCGGAGGAGACGGCTTGGTTGCGCTGCTGGTCAGACTGCGCCATGCCTTTTTATGCCTTCCGGCGGCGCGGACGGGGCGCTTCCGCCGCCGCTTCGGTCCGTGTCCGGCTGCGCCGGGCGTCCAATTCCGAGGGTTCAAGACGCCGGGCAGCCTTCCATAGCCGTTCCAGGTCGTAATATTTGCGCGCCTTCTGGGAGAAAACGTGCACCACGAAATCCACATAGTCGAGCAGCACCCACTCCGCCTGCTTGTAGCCCTCGACATGGGTGGGGTGCAGGCCGAATTTTTCCAGGCGCTGCTCAACCTCGTCGGAAATGGCCTGAACCTGCCTGGGGTTGGTGCCGCTGCAAACCACGAAATAGTCGGTGAAAGCGCCGGAGTCCTTCTCCATCTGCAAGATGGCAACGTCTTCGGCCTTTTTTTCCACGCAAGCGCCAATGGCTTGCGAGACCTGCTGCTTGAGATTGTTCTTCTTGGCCATAATAGACAGTTGGATCATCCCTCGTTGGCTGTTAGCTGTTGGCTTTTCTCAGGCCCCTGCGCCGAACCCGCCTGGGCCCGGTACAGCCGCATCTTTTTGATGTATTCCGCCACCGGTTCGGGCACAAAACGCGCCAACGAACGCCCGCTGGCCGCAGCGGCACGAATCTGGGTAGAGGAAACGGGCACGTTCACGCCCTCCAGAAAATGAATGTGGACCGGGCCCAGCACCAGTTCACCCTGCGCCGGCTGCTTGCGAAACGCGTGGCTCACCGCCTTCTTTGGGCGCATGCCCTCAGGCAGCGCTTCGGCCACCTGGGCCAGGCTGTGCCCGGGCCGGCTGCCCACGATGAATTCCGCTTCGCTGAGCAGCGCCTCCGGCTCTTTCCATTGCGCGATCTTAAGGAAAGCATCAATGCCGGCGATGAAAAACAGGCGATCGCTCTTGCCCAGAGTGCGCTTGAAGCGGCGGACCGTGTCAATGGAATAGTTCGCTCCCGCTTCGGCATGGTGCATGTGGCCTGCATGCGCCGGTTTGGCTGGCTTGCGCGGGCGGGGCATCTGCAACACCTCGCCGGGATTGCCCGATGCCAGCTGAGGCGCTTCCAGCCGCGAAGGGTAAAAAGCCTTCTCCCCCAGGGTGGCCAGGGCGAGCATGGCATAGCGGTCTTCGAACGGGGCCAGAGGCTGCCCGGAGCGCAGGGGCGGCACACTGGCCGGGACGAAGTGGATTTGCTTCAGGTCAAAGCGCTGCTGCGCCGCCTGGGCCAGCGCGAGGTGACCATTGTGCACGGGATCGAAGGTACCGCCGAACAGGGCGATATTCATGAACTACGTTTGGTTCTCAGCAGTAGTTTCGCGTTAATTGGGAAAGGTTGCAAGGGGGGGTGTTCGCCCGAGAGCACTTGGCTACGCTCAGGGTTTCGGCGACGGGCTCAGACCCCCAACAGGCGCCTCAACTTCCGCCTCGCGCTGGCGCAACTCCTCCAGGCGGCGGGCTATGGCCAGCTTGAGGGCCTCGACACCCTCGCCGGTAGCGGCAGAAATGGGGTAGAGGTCCAGACTTAGCTTTTTGACGTAGCGGCGCAGCTTGGCCAGCTTTTCCCTGTTGGCGATGTCTATTTTGGAGGCCACAAGCAGCACTGGCTTGTCTTCCAGATGGGCGCCAAAGCTCTTCAGTTCGCCGGTGATGACTTCCACATCGTGCAGCGGGTCCGGACGGCCGCTGGAGTCGGATACATCCACCAGATGCACCAGCAACCGGGTGCGCTCAATGTGGCGGAGGAATTGGGTGCCCAGGCCGGCGCCAGTGTGCGCACCCTCGATCAGCCCGGGAATGTCGGCGACGACGAAGCTGACCTGGTCGGGGTCACCAGGCTCGCCGACTGCAACCACCCCCAGGTTGGGCTGCAGAGTGGTGAAGGGGTAATCGGCAATTTTGGGACGGGCCGCAGAGATGCGTGAAATCAGGGTGGACTTGCCCACGTTTGGATAGCCGACCAGGCCGACATCGGCGAGCAGCTTGAGTTCCAGGCGGTAAGCTCGCTCCTCACCCGGGCGTCCGGGCTCACATTCGCGCGGCGCCTGATGGGTAGAGGTGGCAAAGCGGGCGTTACCCCGTCCGCCGCGCCCACCGCGAGCAATGACCAGGCGCTCATCAGGACGGGAGAAATCGTGCAAGCGCTCTCCGGTGTCGTCGTCGTAGACGATGGTGCCCACCGGCACCTTGAGCACCACGTCAGCGCCGTCGCGACCCTTGCGGTTGGAGCCTTCGCCGTGGCGGCCGCGCTCCGCTTTGTACTCGGGGTTGAAGCGGAAGTGAACCAGGGTATTGTGGCGCTCGCTGGACTCCATGACGATGTCGCCGCCCTTGCCGCCGTCGCCCCCCGAGGGACCGCCGCGAGGCACAAACTTCTCCCGCCGGAAGGCCATGCAGCCGTTGCCGCCATCGCCGGCTTTGACGCGAATTTTGGCTTCGTCTATGAACATCGAAACCTAGCCGTTAGCCCTTGGCCAAACCAGCTCACGAACTGAAGGCCTGAATACCATTGGCCACCGAGCAGGGTCAGTCAAAATGCAAAAGGCCTCGTATGCCGACGAGGCCTGCGCAAAAAGACATACGGAATGAGTGAATTCCTCTGTGTCCTTGGTGTCCTCTGCGGTGAATCAGGATTCAGGGACGGGTTCGACCATGACAAACTTGCCCATGGAGCCCTTGTCCACGAACTTGAGGCGGCCGCTGACCTTGGCGAACAGGGTATCGTCCTTGCCCCGGCCGACGTTCAGACCGGGCTTAACCCGTGTGCCGCGCTGGCGCACGATGATGGTGCCGCCGGGGACCACCTGGCCGCCGAAGGCTTTGAAACCCAGGCGCTGCGAATTAGAATCGCGGCCATTGCGTGAACTGCCTAATCCTTTTTTGTGGGCCATAAGAAAGCTCCTAGCTGTCTGGCTGACTAGCTCCTAGCCGCCTGAATTCCTTATCGAGGTCGCGCCTTCCGGGCTGAGTCCCGACTACTTTTTCTTCTTGCGAGTAGCCGAGGCTTTCGACTTCGACGTCACGCCCTTCTTTCCCTTGGCCTTTTTCGCTGTCTGGGCCCGGGGACGCGCGCTTTCGGTTTCCTTGCCGGCTTCTGCCTCGGGGGCCGCCTTTTTCGGCTTGGGCTTGCGCTCCGTCTCTTCCGGGGCGGTAAAGCGTTGACCGTCGAAGCTAATTTCCGTGATGCGCACGGCGGTGTAAGGCTGGCGATGGCCGAATATCTTTTTGTACTGTTTCTTGCGCTTGTAGTGGAACACCAGCACTTTGTCGCCCCGGCCGTCGCCCAGCACGCGGCCGGTGACACTGGCTTCCGATTGTGGCCGGCTGACTTCACCCTCAGCTCCGGACACCAGCAACACCTCGGAAAACTGCACGTTTTCGTCCTGGCGCTGCCCGTCGGCCAGCTTCTCCACCCGGATCACATCGCCGGGCGCTACACGGTACTGCTTTCCCCCGGCACGAATGACTGCGTACATGATGCCTCTCTCAGTTTTGGACTCCCAGACGCACTTCCGGCGCATGGGAGAGGCGCAATTTTTGCTTGCTGTGTTCCGCGCTACCAGCCTGCGGGCAGCGGCCCGTCCCAGAACGGGGCGGCAGATACAGGCAAACCTAGTTATTTTAGCGTTTGCTGCGGAAAAGCGTCAAACAGCAGTTCCCAGTTCTCGGTTCCAGTAGCCTGTTAGAGCCACTGGTCGGACAGGCGGGGAACTCCGCCGAGAGGTTTCAAGGTTTCGCAGGTTTCCAGTTTCAGAGACTTTCGTGAAGCACTGCCCGCCGGAGGCGTTGAGGTCTTTGAGGGTGGTTTTTATGGTACGAAAACGGAAAACGTGCGACAATCCGCGCCGCCGACGGCCCTAAACCATTCCAAATGAGGAGGACTGCCATGCGTAGTTCGGCCCTCGTTACTGTTCTGGTGTCATTAGCCTTGATCGTACCAGCCTTCAGCCGGCAACACGCAGGCATGAAGACCAAGGTCACTGCCAATTCGGCTGCGGGCGCCAAGACGCCAAGTAAGGCGCTCATGGATGCCATTTGGGCGGGTTGGAGTTCGGGCAATCCTGCCAACGTCGCCAAGTATTATGCCAAGGGCCCACACGTTTTCTACGACATCGCCCCGCTCAAGTACAACAGCTGGGCGGAATATGAGAAGGGCGTAGTGGGGGTAATCTCCGGTTTCCAGTCGCTGAAAGCCACGGTCAACGACGACGCTCAAATACACCGCCACGGGAGCCTGGCGTGGGGCACGGCCACTGTCCATCACGTGGATCTAATGAAGAACGGCAGCCAGAGCGCCGGCGACTTTCGCTGGACAGTGATATGGGAAACGAACGGGTCGGAGTGGCTGATTGTACATGAGCACGTCTCCGCGCCTCTGGCCACCCCATAAAACTTGAGCGGGAGCAGCCATCGAAAAGCGCGGAGGTGGAATCGAATTTAGCAGGATGAACAGTTATCACTTTGGGGCTCTGACCGCGCTGATGGGGCTCTCGTTCCTGAGCGCCGGGGTGTCTACAGCCCTGGCCCGGCACCGAGTTGAGAGCTGGTACGTAGCTTTCAATCGGCCGGACAAGGTGCCGCCCCCGCCGGCATACGGATGGCGGTGGAGGTTCGTCTATCTGCTGATGGGATCGGCGGCCTGGCTGGTGTGGTTGAGCGGCCCGCAGTGGAGCGCGCCCTGGATCCGCCTGGGCATGATTCTCTACTTCGTCATGCTCGGGCTGAACGTCCTGTGGTCGGGCCTATTCTTCCGCCTGGCGCGTCCTGGGGCCGCTTTCGCCGCCGTCCTGGCACAAGAACTGGTCACCTTGGCTGCCCTGATCGTGTTCTGGAACGTGGGCGCGCTTCCCGGCGCTCTGCTCGCTGCGGTACTGCTGTGGACGGGCTACATCGCCATGCGAACCCTGCTGTGGTGGCGCCAGGGACGGCGGTTTGGCACAGTTGTAGCGGAAAGCGCTGTTCCGGACACCCGCCTGGCAGCCTAAATTCAGCTTGGCCAGTGAAGAAGCTGATTGCGCACCGTTTCCGATTCCCATCCAACACTTGGTGTCATGCTTCAACTTCAGGGCTGAATTCTGACCGCTGACTGCATTGGCTACTCCTGGGGTGGCGGGGACGGCTTATCGGGAATAGCCGCCTCTTGTTTCTGGTGACAATTCTGCCTGAGGTCCACCGGGACTACGGTTTCGCGTCCGTGAAAGTCGGCGTAGAAGGAAAGCGGCATGCGAGCACGCTCGGTCAGGCCGACAAAACGTGCGAGGCCGTCGGTGTTGGTGCCGATCTGCAGGTCGAGGCGGTGAAAGCCGCCAAAGCCATAGCGGATGTGCACGGAAACTTGTGCTCCGTAAACCGGTTTGCCCGCCGAGTCAATCACGCGGACCTCCACCGAGCAGCCGCCCAAGTTGCCGCTTATTTCCGGCACCTTTTCCGCGGGATTGGAGGGCGCGTTCTTCTCGCCATTGGCGGATTTGTTCTGCGATTGGGACGATGTCTCCTGGGCGGCGCACACCCAGCTCAAAACGAAAACAGCCATCAGCACAACCAGGGGATTCTGCCGACGTTGCACGTTGCCTCCTGCAACTTGCATGATAACGCAGGAGAGGCAGCACTCAGCAGTTAGCATTCAGGCATCCGCCGCCCGCGAGGCTGCCCTACGGGGCCACGCACATCGCAAGCGCGGCGAGGAGGGAATTGACAATTGCTCGTCGCCCGCCCCGCCAAGCTTCCTCTCTCGATATAATCCCCGCTATGAAGCTGGAAGAGAAGCTGGCGGAATTGAAGAAGCGCGACGGCCTGGCGGAAGAAGGCGGGGGCAAAGCGCGCCGGGAAAAGCAGCACCAGGAAGGCAAAATGTCGGCGCGGGAGCGCATCGAGTTCCTGCTCGACGAAGGCACCTTCGAAGAGACCGACAAGCTGGTGACCCACCGCTGCGCCGACTTCGGCATGCAGGAGCAGAAGTATTACGGCGACGGCTTTATCACCGGGTACGGGCGCATCGAAGGGCGTCTGGTGTTCGTTTTCGCCCAGGACTTCACCGTGTTTGGCGGGTCGCTCTCCGAGGCCAACGCTGGAAAAATCGTGAAGATGATGGACCTGGCGGCGCGGGTGGGAGCGCCGGTGATCGGGCTGAACGATTCGGGCGGGGCGCGCATTCAGGAAGGGGTAATGTCTCTGGCCGGTTATGCCGACATTTTTCTGCGCAACACGCTTTACAGCGGAGTGGTACCGCAGATTTCCGCCGTTATGGGGCCGTGCGCCGGGGGCGCCGTGTACTCGCCCGCTATCACCGACTTCATCGTGATGGTAAACAAGACTTCCTACATGTTTATCACCGGGCCGGACGTGATCAAGCTGGTGACACATGAGGAAGTCAGCAAAGACCAGCTGGGCGGAGCCACAACGCACAACGAGACCTCCGGGGTAGCCCACTTTCTGGCGCACGACGACGCCGAGTGCCTCTCCATGGTGCGCGAGCTGCTCAGCTTTGTGCCGTCGAACAATTTGGATGACCCGCCGCGGCGAGCCTGCAGCGATCCCGTTGACCGCGCGGAAGAGCGGCTGGACACGCTGGTGCCGGCGGAATCGAACCAGCCCTACGACATCAAGGACGCGATCACGGGGGTGGTGGACGACGGCTACTTTTTCGAAGTTCACGAGCACTACGCCAAAAACATGGTGGTGGGATTCGCCCGCCTGAACGGGCGCTCCGTGGGCATAGTGGCCAACCAGCCGGCGTTCCTCGCGGGCACGCTGGACATTAACGCATCGGTGAAGGGCGCCCGCTTCGTGCGCTTCTGCGACTGCTTCAACATTCCCCTGGTCACTTTCGAGGACGTGCCCGGGTTCCTGCCCGGGACTAACCAGGAATATGGCGGGATCATCAAGCATGGGGCCAAGCTGCTGTTTGCTTTTGCCGAGGCGACAGTGCCCAAAGTGACGGTGATTACGCGCAAGGCTTATGGCGGGGCCTATTGCGTGATGGCTTCCAAACACATCCGCACCGACGTGAATTACGCCTGGCCCACGGCAGAAATCGCGGTCATGGGTCCAGAGGGCGCGGTGGACATTGTCTACAAGCGCGACCTGGAAAAGGCGACGAACCGGGAGCAGATGCGGCAGGAGAAGATCGAGGAATTTCGCGATCGCTTTGCCAATCCCTACGTGGCCGCCGAGCGCGGCTTTGTGGACGCGGTTATCCGTCCGCGCGATACCCGCAAAAAGCTGATCCAGGCGCTGGAGATGCTGGACACGAAGCGCGACAAGAACCCGCCCAAGAAACACGGGAACATACCGTTGTGAGAAGCAGCAGTTGGCATTGGCAGTAGGCATTTGGCCGGCAGCGGCGCTTGTTAAAAACGCCTTCCAACGGTGGCAGCGAGGGAGTAAACGCGAGGTCCTTCGACTCGGGCGATCGCCCTCGCTCAGGATGACACTCGAAAGAAATTGAGATGAAATCGGCGTCATCCGCGGCAAACAAGTCACCAGGTAAGCATGACGCGACACAGTTCAGGGGCTAAATGCCAAGTGCTAATTGCCCAGTGCTTGTGTCTTCGCGGTGAGGAAGCCCTAGCCGGCAGTAGCGGCGGCGTGGATGGACAAGCCGGCGGCCTTCTTCATTTCTGCAACCAGCCACTCGGCTTCCTGTTTGTCGCGCAGGTTTTGGCCGGCGGAGATTTTGCGGCCATCGCGGCACACCAACTGGATATTGTAGTAGGGAGTGCCCTGGGCGTTGCCCATCTGCATGCCGATGGGAATGTGAATTTCTGCAAGTTCGGAGCAGGGCACCACGTGTCGTGGCCCCAGGCTGAGCAGGCCGCCGCGTACGGTCACGGTGCCCGCCTCAATGGTCACCACGGACGAACCCATCCACAGGCTGAGCACAATCAGGAAAAACAGCAGGTCAAACAGCCCGAAGAAAAAGGTGAAGATGAAGGGCGCGTGCATCCACAGGAACCAGACGACGACGCTCCATACCAGGAAAAAGGCGGTGGTGCCGAGGGCGGCGCCGGGATTGCGCAGGGCGGGAAACTTGAACATCAGGCCGCCGGCTGGGCTGGGCTGCACAATGATTTTCGAGCCCGCAGGGCGCTCTGCCGGGCCTTCCGGCACATCGGCAAAGGCGTTGCCGCGGTCCACCGGCGCGGTCAGGGCGGGGCTATCCTTGGTGCGGAATACCGGGACCTCGAAGGTGTCCAGGTAATTCACTCCGGGAACGTCGGCATCGGCTTCCAGAATCCAGAGAATGGCGTCGTTGGGATTAGCGTTATCGCAGGCCAGGGCGTCATTGGGAATCTGAAAGTCAACCGGGATAAGAGAACCATCAGGGCCTGGCATGAGGCGTTCCGGCGGAACAGCCTGTTGCTCGCGCCAGCGGATCTTTTCCCAGACGCTCTGATTCTTGCCGCTTCCACTCACCACGTGGTTGATGCAGGAGAGCTTAAGTTGAACGCCTTTGGCGGCGCCATGGGGAAAGCGCGCCTGAATGTTGCCCCGGAGCCGTCCGCCGATAATGCCCGGTGGCGGCGACATCAAGAAGCAGGTCTTGCCGAACTCGATGCGGCGCAAGGTAGAGCGCACCGCCCATACCAGCATCCCCACCCCGGCAAGTGGAAAGATGAACGCCATAAGGATGAGTGGATTCTTGTGCAACATTTCAGCCGAAACGGTGGTGGACCCGAAGTACACCAGGGGAACGCACACGCCATTGCACAGAAAAGCGGCAATCCAGGTGGCGGTGACGGAGGTTTTCAGGCGGCTGTCGCAGCGGGCCTGTGCCCAGTCCTCGCGCCACATCCACGGCGAATCGGGAAAGTTAGCCTGCAGGTCTGCCCCAATGCGCTGGCGGCGCCGACCCTGCGTGCCGGCGAGCACCATGGCCACGGCAGCGCCCACAAAGGCTAACGCGGCGCTGCCCACGACCAAGGCCAGAGGCCAGGGCAGAGTGCCGTTATTCAGGTTGTGCACGGCCAGGAATGCGGCAAACAACCCGACCATCGCAAAAGGCAGGGCTACAACCACGGCGCCAACTGGCACCGACTGCGGCGGATTGGTCACAGAAACGGGCATTCTGGGGAAGTATGCCCGTGAACACAGCCGCCGCAAATAGCACGGGTGGGCTGGAACGGAAGTCACGTGAATTGAAGAATGACGATTGAAGATTGACGAATGAAAACCAGTTCTGGAGGGATCATTTGGATTGGGTGATTGTGTAACTGAAGCCCGACCCGGCCATCTGGCCCAGGTTTTTACGCAATCGTCAACCCAAAACCGTCAATCGTGAGTTTCCTCTGAGTCTTCGTACCTCGGTGGCGGATTTAGGCGGGTAGAAACAAAGAATCCCGAGGTGATGTTGGAACCTATTCTCCTCAGCCAGTAGCTCGCGTTAGACCCTTGCCAACCTGCACTCGCTGCGTCCCTGACGGGCAACTGCGGGCGATTGTTCGCTTGGGCTCCGGGCTCACTGCCAACCGGGAAAACCGGCCAACGCCTCGGGACTCCATTTTGCTTTCAGCAGGTTCCCGTTCGCCTCAACCAGCGCTTCGCTGTTAGACCCTCGCTGACCCTCTAAACCAGCCTTGCGACCAGTTCCGTGATCCAGCTTGAGCCCCGGACTCTGCGCCAACCGGGTAAACTCAAGAACTGCCGAAGAACGAGTCTCTTTTACGCTTCCTATTTTTAAGGTCAATCACAAAGAAGAACTTTTATGGCTCGTGTTTTCAGGCGAGTGCAGGGCGTACACAGGGGCGTGCCGAAAAACAGGGCAGCCAGGGCGGGAGCGGTTTGCGGGGATGGCAGAGAATCCGCGGATTTCGCGGGGGCTAATGCTTGATGAAAAACTCAGCCGCGTGCCAGCGTTCTTCATAGGATGTGAAAATCGGGGGGTTAAACTGCGTGAGCGCCGCGACGGACATGACACATGTGGGAAGATTCTCCTGGAGTAATAGGGCTGATCTGGCTAGATAAGAGGTGTTTCGACTTCGCAGGACGGTTCGCAAGCGAACCGCTTGGCTCCACTCAAGATGACTGCAGAAAGGGAAGCCCTCGGCCGCCACATCTCAAATTCTCATGGGCATGACGATGTAGCGGTACTTGTAGTCCTCGGCGCCTTCGGGACGGAGCTGGCCGGCGGACTGCGGGTCTTTGAACTCCAGGCGCACTTCTTCGGTGTCGGCGGCCTTCAGGAAATCGAGCAGGTAGGCAGAATTGAAGCCGATGGCGAGCGCGTCGCCGGTGTAGCTGGTATCCAGCGAATCTTCCGACTCGCCAGCCTCGGTGGAAGAGGAGGAAACTTTCAGCTCATTCTTTTCCAGGCGCATGCGGATGGCACCGGAGCGCTCGTCGGCAAACTGGGCCACCCGCTGGATAGCGCCATTCAGGTCGTCGCAGCGCACCAGCACGCTCTTGTTGTTGTCCTTGGGCAGCACCGCCTCGTAGTTGGGGAACTGGCCGGTGAGCTGGCGGGAGGTGAGCAGGCGCTGGCCGATGCGGAAGAAGAGGGTGGACTCGTCCTTGGCGAACTCCACCTCGTCCACGTCCGTGTTCTGCAGCAAAGAGTGCAGCTCCGACATGGCTTTCTTGGGGATCAAGGTGCGCATGTCATTGGCGCCGAATTTCTCCTGGGCCTCAATGTGGGCCAGGCGATGCCCGTCGGTGGCCACCATCACGATGGATTCCGGCTTCAGCACCATCAGCGCGCCGTTGAGGGTATAGCGCGACTCCTCGTTGGAGATGGCGAAGATGGTCTTGCTGATCAGAGTGCGCAGCACCGCGGCCGGGATCTTCACGATGCCGGCGCCGGGGAAAGCGGGCAGGCTGGGGAAATTGGAGCGCGCCATGCCCACCATCTTGGTATTGGAGCGGCCGGCGCGGATGTTGACCCAGTGGTTCTCCAGCAGCTTGACGGAAATATCCACGTCGGGCAGCAGCTTCACGTAGTCGTAAAGCTTGCGCGCGGGAATGGTGCAGGCGCCTTCTTTTTTGACCTTGGCGGTACAGGAAGTACGCAGGCTCAGGTCAAGGTCGGTGGCGGTGATAGAAAGCTTATCGCCGGCGGCTTCGAACAAAAAGTTGGAAAGAATAGGAATCGTCGTCTTGCGCTCGACCACGCCCTGAGTCGCGGTCAGTTCGCGCAGCAGTTCAGACCTGCTGACGGTGATTTCCATGGTGGACGTTCCTGTAGCAACCATCGCCTCTGCCGGCATATTGACCACCCTGAAAGCCGGGCCCGCAGCCCGAGATTAGTACTTCCCTTATATCAAAAGAAAAACCTATAAAACCAGCAGTAACAGTAGGCAGGCCGGAAAAGTGGAAATTGAGGCCCTAACCGCCAAGGGAGCCACCATTCTGGCCAAAATCCCGCTGTTCATAAGGGCTCCCGGCTGTGGGCTGGGCAGGGAATGCTGGGAACCCTGGCAGAATCCGACCGCTTGTTACACACATTCCACAGGCGGCGCACAGCTGGGCTGGAGGAAGACTGAGCCGCGAGGTGGAAAAGAAGGGCGGAGCCGCGATTCATCCGCCCAAAGTCTCCGTCAATTTATTGAGCAGCCTGTTCAAATCCTTGTCGCTCTTGCGGCTCTCATCAATCTTCTCGACGGAGTGCAGCACCGTGGTGTGGTGCTTGCCGCCAAACTGGCGTCCTATCTCGGGCAGCGAGGCCTCGGTAAGCTGCTTGGCCAGGTACATGGCGATCTGCCGTGGGTAAACGATGGCGCGGGAGTTGTTCTTGGCCTTGATTTCCACCAACTTGAGGCCGAACTGCTCGGCCACCGACTTCTGAATGGCTTCGATGGTGACCTTGCGTGCCTGCGAATCAATAAAGTTTTTGAGCACCTGCTGGGTATAGGGCAGGGTGATCTCGGCGCCGATGAGGGAAGAGTGGGCAATCAGGCGAATGAGCGCGCCTTCCAACTCGCGCACGTTGGAGCGAATGTTGGAGGCGATGTAGAGAGCGACGTCGGTGGGAAGAGTGACCCGCTCCTGCTCCGCCTTTTTCTGCAGGATGGCTACCTTGGTCTCCAGATCGGGCGGCTGGATATCGGCAATCAGGCCCCACTCGAAGCGGCTGCGCAGGCGGTCCTCAATCTCGGCCAGTTCCTTGGGCGGCCGGTCGCTGGCGATCACGATCTGCTTCATGGACTCGTGCAGCGCGTTGAAGGTGTGGAAGAACTCCTCCTGGGTGCGCTCCTTCTGGGCCAGGAACTGGATATCGTCAATGAGCAGGACATCCACGTTGCGAAACTTGTCGCGGAAGCTGGTCATCTTGTCATAGCGCAACGAATTGATCATCTCGTTGGTGAACTTCTCGCTCGACAAGTAGCAGATGGCCATTTGCGGCTGGCGGCGCTTGATCTCATGCCCGATGGCTTGCATGAGATGAGTCTTGCCCATGCCGACTCCGCCATAGAGGAAGAGCGGGTTATAGGCCTTGGAGGGCCGCTCGGCCACGGCCAGCGAGGCGGCGTGAGCAAACTGGTTGCCGGCGCCGATTACGAAAGCATCGAAGGTGTAGCGCGGGTTGAGCTGAGCGGCTCCGTCCCAATCAAAGCGCGCCTGGTGAGCCAGACTGGCGGGAGCATGAGATTGCGCAGTGGCAGCGGCCGCAGACAGCCCGCCGTCATGGCGAACCGGGGTGGCCGCGGGATCGTCGTCCGGAGTTACAAACTTGACGTCCTGAAATTCCAGATTGAGGTTGTCGAGCGCTTCCTGAATCAGGTCAGCGTATTTTTCTTCGATGTGGCGGAACTCGGGCGTGGGAACGCGAACATAAATCACCTTGCCGGTGGCATGGCTGTAGCGCGTGGGCTTAAGCCAGGTATCGTAGGAGTGCCGGTTAATTTTCTTTTCCAGCGCGTCAAGGATGCGAACCCAGGGATTGGGAGCAATAGCAGTACCAGTGACAGACATTAGCCAACCATAGATGGGCCGCTCCAGCGGACCCGGATGGTAATCAGGTGGAACCAAACGCCCGACGCCGAAGCGGGGGCAGGGTCAAAGAATGAAAAAGCCGAAACGCGGCGACTGCTCGGCATACTAGCACGAAAAATTTTTGGCGTGTGGAAATCTTCGCGGAGATTTTTGTTCACTGGCGTGAGTTGTAGCGCGCAGAAAAATTCTGTCAAGTCATTAGTTGGTAATGACGCAAACGCGGTGCAGAGAAGAGTGGCTCCAGCGGGACGAATATCGTACCGCAGATGTGTAATTGGTGACGGCACACGTTGCCACAGATAATGTGCACCAGATCACCGAGCGGGCGCGGCAGGAGGTAAGGCTCAGCACGGGGGGGGGAGCATGAAGTGCGGGGGTGAATTGCCGCCAGCGCCAAGCATCATTTATACTTTTTTCTACCATTGGCTATTCAGCAGCAAGGAGCAGCTAACTTTTTCCATGCCCAAGCGTACGTTCCAGCCCAACCGTCGCCGCCGCTCGAAGACGCACGGCTTTCGTCAACGGATGAAGACCAAGAGCGGGCGGGCGGTCCTGGCGCGCCGCCGCGCCAAAGGACGCAAGCGGGTATCGGTAAAGCCGGGCTTCCGCGAATAACAACTTGTCCGGCGCAGGCATGACCGGAACTGACGCGAGCCGAGAAACAGGCGTGAACGGCCGTCCGCCGAAACCGCAATCACATAGGCAGCCGGCCCGCGTCGGGTCACGACTTCCGCGGGCGGCCCGCCTGCTGAAACATGCTGATTTCGAGCGCGTGTACGGGCACGGGCAGCGGCATTTTGCCCGTCATATGACTTTCTTCTTCTTGCCAGGGACGGCAAGCGGAGCGCGGGTAGGCTTTACGGTCGGCCGCGTATTAGGTGGGGCGGTGGAGCGCAACCGGATCAAACGGCGGCTGCGGGAGGCGACGCGCCTGCAAGGGCAGCGGCTGGAAGCAGCGGCGGATATAGTAGTAAATCCCAAAAAATCGGTCCTGCACGCCGAGTTTGCCGAGATTATGCAGGAAGTAGGGCGCGCTTTCGAAGTGATCAGCAGTAAGCTGCGCAATAGCGGAAGAAAAGCCTGATATGAGAAGAAAAGCCTGATATGAAAGGAATGGTCATAGCACTGCTGCAGGCTTATAAATGGGCGCTGTCGCCCATGCTGCCGGCGGCATGCCGCTACGTTCCCAGCTGTTCCGAGTACGCGCTGGAGGCGGTGGAGCGCCATGGAGCGCTGCAGGGTGGGTTGAAAGCGGCGTGGCGGGTGTTGCGCTGCCATCCTTTCGCCCGTGGCGGATACGATCCGGTGGTGAGGGAGCGGGCGGCGGCTCAGGCCACGGTGTCCGCTCATCCCGCAAGGTGACAAAGAAGGATTTCTTTTAGGTAGATTGGTTTGGCTGACTTTCAAAATCCCCAACAAGACCCCGGAATGGAACGGCGCCTGCTGCTGGTGTTTGCGCTCACCTTTCTGGTCATCCTGGCGCTGCAGCCACTGTTGATGAAGAAGGTGCTGCCGCAAAAGCCGGCAGGACCGGAAAAGAAGGTCACGCAGCCAGCGCCGCCCGCGGCCAAGTCTCCCGTACCCGAAGTCGCGGCCGCGGTTACTCCGCCTGCGGGCCCCCGCAAACGCTCTCACGCCGGCAAAGAGGAGACGCCCGCGACCGGCAAGCAGGCAGCCCAGGAGACCACCACCGTTGTAGAGAACGACTTGTACCGCATTGAATTCACCAACAAGGGCGGGCAGGTCAAATCCTGGATCCTGAAGAAGCAAACCGACGAGAAAGGCAAACCCCTGGAACTGATCAACCCCCAGGGCGCCAAGTTCGGTCTGCCCATGTCACTGTGGACCTACGACGAGGGGCTGCGCAACCAGCTTAACAATTCTTTGTACGTGGCCAGCCAGACGGGCACGCTGCAGGCGCCCGCGGCAGTCACGTTTGAGTACTCCACCGCTGACCTGAGCGTGCGCAAGACTTTCCGCTTCGACCACACCTACGTGGTCAAGGTGGAAACTTCGGTGGTTTACAAGGGAGCGCCGGCGGCGGCGTATCCGGCGTGGCCGGCAGGCTTTGGCGACCAGACCACGCCCAGCTCCTACGGTTCAGGCCGCATCGCCCGGCAATACAACGACAAGATCCAGCGCGACAAGATCAAGAGCGTCAGTGGCGGCGGCACGATTGCTGGTCCCTTCCACTGGGCAGGCGTGGAGGACCAATACTTTGGCGCGGTGTTTATTCCCGACCATCCGGAAACCGCGGCCATGGTCACACTGCGCAACAGCGTCGAAGTGCCCAAGAATCCCGAGCAACCCAATCCTGACGAGACTACGAAGGAGGACTTGCTGGGAGCGGCGGTGGGCGATTCCCGCGGGCCGACCACGGAGCGTGTGTTCGTCGGGCCCAAGGCGCTGGACGTGCTCGAGTCCGTGCGCGTGGCCAATGGCGACCTGCGCGGTCTGGTGGATTTCGGTTTTTTCGGCATCATTGCCCGGCCACTGTTCATCTGGCTGCGCTGGATGCAGCACCACATGGTGAGCAATTGGGGCTGGGCCATCGCGCTGCAGACCCTGATCATCACCCTGGCGCTGCTGCCGCTGCGCATCTCCAGCATGAAGTCGTCGCTGAAGATGCAAAAGGTGGCGCCGCAAATCAAGGCCATCCAGGAAAAATACAAAAAGTACAAGATGCAGGATCCGCGCCGGCAGCAGATGAACCAGGAGATTGGCGAGCTGTACAAGAAGGAAGGCGTAAACCCGGTGGGCGGGTGTCTGCCCCTGGTCATCCAGATGCCGTTTTTGATCGCCTATTACGCCATGCTGGAGGTAGCCATAGAGCTGCGGCACGCGCCCTGGCTGTGGATCCATGACCTGTCTTCCCCCGATCCCTGGCACCTCTTGCCGATTCTAATCATCATCTCTACCCTGTTTGTGCAGAGGATGACGCCAGCGGCGGGCATGGACCCCACGCAGCAGAAAATGATGAACCTGATGATGCCGCTTTTTCTGGGCGTGATCAGCTGGAACCTGGCGGCAGGGTTGTGCGTGTATTGGGTGTTGAGCAATGCGATCGGTATCGCGCAGCAGGCGGTGATGAACCGCACCGAATTGGGGCGGGAGATGCGCACGGAGATGGAAAAGCGCGCGCGAAAAAAAGCCAAGGTTTGAGTAAGCTGCCTGGCTGTCTAGCTCTTGACCGATCCTCCAGGCAGCCAGCAAGCTAGTCAGCCAGACAGCTATGCCTATCGCCGACAAAGCGAGCGGGGCCCGCAAGATTGACGAACTGCTGCGGGCGGTGGTGAAAGAGTGCGAATTCCGCCTCAAGTACCGCATTACGGTGGATCCGCCTCTACCCGAGGAGCGGGATTGGGAGCGGCCGGAAATTCTGGTGGAGTTTTCCGGTCCGGACAGCGATTTGCTGTTGGAGCGCGGCGCTGAGCTGCTGCGTTCGCTGGAGCATCTATCGCAGGAAATCCTGCGGCTCTCGCCCTCCGAACATGAACGCGTAGCCTTCGACTGCATGAATCACCGCGCCATGCGGCTGGAAGAATTGAAGCTGGCGGCGGGAGTAGCCGCCGAACGGGTGCGCAAAACCGGCGCGCCTTACACCTTCAGCCCCATGTCCTCCCGTGAACGCCGGATACTTCACCTGGCGCTGCGCGACCAGGATGATCTCAAGACCGAAAGCTCGGGCGAAGCGGGGCGCCGGGCCGTGGTGGTATATCCCAAGAACTACAAACCGGCGGCGCCGCGGGCCGGGCGCCGGTAGCCGGCGATCGCTACCATTCCCAGTGGCGGCGTTTCTGCCGCACAGCCTCGGCAGACAGCTAGTAAGCTAGACAGCCATCGCGTTTCCCGAGGTGCCCATGAAACCAGCCTTTCTGCTGGCCCTGATGCTCGCATTGAGCGCCGTGCTTTCGGCGCAATCCCACACCCCGGCCTCATCGGGAAGCGCTGCCCAAGTCTTCAGTTACGGTGCCAAGGCACCACTCGATTTTCAGGAAAAATCAGAGGAGGCCGTGAACGGCGTCAAGGTGCTTGACGTCGCCTATGCCAGCCCCAAAGGCGGTCGCGTGCCGGCTTACCTGGTGGCGCCTCCGGGCAAGGGGCCATTTGCCGGACTGCTGTTCGTGCACTGGGGCCAGGGCGATCGCACCGAGTTTCTGGCCGAGGCTGTGATGCTGGCCGAGGCGGGAGCGGAGTCCCTGCTGATTGACGCACCCTATAACCGCCCGGGAGCCCCCTTAATGGACACCTTCACCCACCCGGAGGTCGAGCGGGCTGACTATGTCCAACTGGTCGTGGATGTCCGCCGCGGTCTTGACTTGCTGCTCAGCCGTCCGGAGGTGGACGGCAAACGCATCGGCTACGTGGGCCACAGCCTGGGCGCCACCTGGGGCGGGCCGCTGGCGGCTGCTGAGAAGCGCATCAAGGCCCTGGTCCTCATGGGCGGACTGCCGACCATCACGGACTTCTCCGGCCACGATTACATCTCAACGGTGGTCCACAAAGCCTATACCGCGGACCAGATCGCCAATTATGTGAAGGTGATCTCGCCCATCAACCCCGAGCATTTTGTGGGGCAGTCGGCCCCAGGGGCGCTTTTTTTTCAGTTTGCCCGGCATGACCGCTACATCACGCCCAAGTTTGCCAAGGAATATTTCGCCGCGGCCGGCCAGCCCAAGCAGCAGACATTTTACTTCTGCAGCCATGAGTTCAATGATCCTGCCGCGCTGATGGATCGCGACCAGTTCCTGCAGAAGCACCTGGGATTGAAGCCGGTGATGCCCATCATTCTGCGGGCAATGGGCATCAAGCTGGCGCCGGCACGAGTGGTGGGGAAGACTGAATGAACCGGAAGTGCCTGGTTTAGCCAGCGCGCCGCGCCTGGTCCGCGGCAACCTCACGCAAACGGCCGCTTTCCACTTCGTACACAAAGCCCCGCACCGCGACTTGCGAGGGGGCCCAGGCATGAGATCGCAGGCGCTCAATCTGGCGCCGGACGTTTTCCTCGATATCGCGAAAGCTGTGGAAACAGGCGGGCACAACCGCCGACCTGCCGGTACTCCGCTCCAGACGCGAGCGCAGCTCATCATCGCTGAAGCTGAGCATGCCGCAGTCGGTGTGGTTGATGATGACGAACTCGTGCGTGCCCAGCAGGTAATGGGAAATGAGCAGGGAACGCAGGGCGTCCTCGGTAACGATGCCGCCGGCGTTGCGGATAATGTGCGCGTCGCCGGTCTTCAAGCCCAGGAACTGTTCCACCGAGAGCCGGGCATCCATGCAGGCCAGCACAGCCAGCTTGCGGGCAGGAGGCTTGGGCAGGCTCCCCAGGTTGAAGTTTCTGGCGTAAGCTTCATTGGCTCGTAAGACCTCGTCGGTTACGGACATTCTCTAGCGTCCTCCACTTCAGGAACCCCAATTAGATGCGCGTAGAAGCCCAGGTTGGGAAAAATTCTGCGCCTGCCCGCTAGAATAAAGCGGTGAACCTGGACGACACCATTGTGGCCATTGCCACTCCCTCGGGCCGCGGGGGCATGGGTGTGGTGCGCCTGTCAGGGCCGGAGGCGCGGCAGATTGCCCTGCCCATGCTGCGGCTAAAACATGGACTGGAGCCGGGGAGGGCTGTGTTCGGGGAACTGATAGAACCGGCGGATGTTCCTTGTTTTGGCGAATCGGGGACGGGGGCGCCCGCGCCACATGATCGCGGTCAGGCAAGTCGGAATCCGGCGCAAACAGTTGACGGCCGTATTGATGAGATCGTGGTTACCTTTTTCCAGAAGCCGCACTCCTATACCACCGACGACGTGGTGGAGATTTCGGCTCACGGCTCGCCGGTGGTGCTGCGCCACATCGTCGAACTGGCCCTGGCCGGCGGGGCGCGGTTGGCCCAACCCGGCGAGTTCACCATGCGTGCCTTCCTTAACGGGCGCCTGGACCTGGCGCAGGCGGAGGCGGTGCGCGATCTGATCGAATCGCAGACCTTATACCAGGCGAAGGTTGCGGCCCAGCAACTGGAGGGAGCGCTCTCCCGCCGTCTACAGCCCATCAAGCAGAAGCTGGTGGAGCTGATTGCGCTCCTGGAAGCGGGAATTGACTTCGCCGAAGATGACGTCGCCGTGCTCCCGGCGGAGCGCATCAGGCAGCATATCGCGGCGGTGCGAGAGCCGCTGCAAGAACTGATTGTCTCCTTCGCCTACGGCAAGATAGTTCATGAAGGCCTTACCCTAGCCATCGTGGGGCGACCCAATGTGGGCAAATCGAGCCTGTTCAACCGCCTGGTGGAACGTGAGCGGGCCATCGTGACCGCCCTGCCGGGTACCACACGCGACTTGGTGAGCGAAACTGTCGCCCTGCAGGGCATTCCGGTCAAGCTGGTGGATACGGCGGGCATTCGCCGTGCCCTCGATGAAGCCGAGAGCATCGGGATTCGCAAATCCATGGAAGCGCTGGCGGACGCCGACCTGGTGCTGGTGGTGCTGGACGGGTCGCAGGGCGCCACGGTGGAAGATGAAGAACTGTTGCAGCAAGTGAGCGGCAGATGTGCCATCGCCGTTGCGAACAAGGCGGACCTGGCTGACGGTCGAGGGGCGACGTTTGACCGCGGATCATTGCCGGTGGTGAGCACTTCGGCGTTGACCGGCGCGGGCATTCCCGAACTGCGCGCCGAAATTCTTCGCCAGGTGGGCGGCGACGGAGGTGCCCAGATAGAAAGCGGCTTCCTGACCAATGCCCGCCACCGTGGCCTGGTGGAAAACGCCCTCCATGCTCTGGACGCCGCCTCCGCCGCCTTGAACCAGAACGTTCCCCACGAGATGCTGCTGCTCGACCTCTACAATGCTTTGCGCCCGCTCGACGAGATCACCGGCGCCACCACCACCGACGACATCCTGGGCCTCATCTTCAGCACGTTCTGTATAGGAAAGTAATGGACGGGGTGCGAACGTCAAACGTTTTAGCGGGGAGCGGAGGGTCAATGTTGGGAGAACGGGAGAGGGCAGCGATTGCGCGCCTGTGGCAGCGCAAGCTGGAGCAGGACGCTCGAGGACTACCGCAGGCGCAGCGCCACCGCAACCTGGAGCCGCCCAGTGCGGAGTTTCTCTCGGCTCTGGCGAGCGGTATCGGCGCCAGGAGAATGGTCGAGATCGGCGGGTCGAGCGGGATTTCCACCATCGCGCTGGCGGTCGCAGCGCGAGATGCTGGTGGCAGGCTGACGTCAATTGAGATCGAGCCGAAGCGGCAACTTCAGTCTCGTGAACTACTGCGGAGCCTTGACCTGAATGATTTCGTGGAATACATCTGCGGCGACGCTGGCGCGGTGCTGCCCCAGATGGGCGAAGTGGATCTGGCTTTGATTGACTGCGAAAAAGAGGACTATATCCGCTTTTTCGACATGCTGCGGGTAACACCAGGCGGCTTCGTTGTGGCTGACAACATCATTTCCCATTCCTTGGCCGAATATGTGAAGCACGTAAGGAAACGTTCCAAGGTCGAATCTGTGACACTGCCGATCGGCAAGGGTCTTGAACTCAGCAGGCTTGCAGTGTAGGGACCCTTAACTGGGTCCAGATCAGATTTTCCCACTGAGGTGAGCTGTGGCTGGTCCAGAATCCTTCCACATGCGGTTTAGAGGTCATGTTAAATTGAGCTCACGGGCAGCTTACAATTCATTCTCCTGAGCCGCCAGCCCACACCAGAGGAGCCGTTAACCCGTTGGCAATAACCACGGACGCACAGTGGTACAAGGACGCGGTCATCTACCAGGTGCACGTCCGCACGTTTTACGACAGCAATGGCGACGGCATTGGCGATTTCGCCGGGCTGGCTCAGAAGCTGGATTACCTGCAGAAACTGGGCATCACCGCCATTTGGCTCATGCCCTTCTTTCCTTCGCCGTTGAAGGATGACGGCTATGATATCTCCGATTACCGCTCCGTCCACAGCAGCTACGGCAACCTGCAGGATTTCACGGCGTTTCTGAACGCGGCGCACGAACACGGCATCCGGGTGATTGTGGAGTTTGTGCTCAACCACACCTCCGACCAGCATGCCTGGTTCCAGGAATCACGCCGCTCCACGGACAATCCCAAGCGTGATTGGTATGTGTGGAGCGAGGCGGACACGCGCTATCGCGGCGCGCGCATCATTTTTCTCGATACCGAGATGTCGAACTGGGCCTGGGATACGGTTTCCAAGTCCTACTACTGGCATCGCTTCTTCAGTCATCAGCCCGACCTGAACTACGACAATCCGGAAGTGCGGGAGGAGATGTGGAAGGTGATGACCTTCTGGCTCGACCTGGGGGTGGATGGCTTCCGCCTGGACGCGGTGCCCTACCTGGTCGAGCGCGAGGACACCTCCTGCGAGAACCTGCCGGAAACACATGCCATTATCAAGGACTTCCGGGCGCGGCTGGACGCCAGCTATCCGGGCAGAATGCTGCTGGCCGAAGCCAATCAGTGGCCGGCGGACCTGCGTCCCTACTTCGGCAACGATGATGAATTCCACATGGCTTTCCACTTCCCGCTCATGCCGCGCATGTTCATGGGACTGAAGCTGGAGGATCGCAAGCCCATCATGGAAATTTTGCAGCAGACGCCGGAAATCCCTCCCGGCTGTCAGTGGTGCCTTTTCCTGCGCAATCATGACGAGCTCACCCTGGAAATGGTCACCGATGTCGAGCGCGACTACATGTACGACACCTACGCGGGCGACAAGACCATGCGGCTTAACCTGGGCATCCGGCGGCGGCTGGCGCCGCTGCTGGAAAACGACCGGCGGCGGGTGGAACTGATGAACGGGATGCTGATGTCCCTGCCCGGTACGCCCATCATTTACTACGGCGACGAGATCGGCATGGGCGATAACGTTTTTCTCGGCGACCGCAATGGAGTCCGCACCCCCATGCAGTGGAGCGGCGGATGGAACGCAGGCTTCTCCACCGCCGACCCGGAGAGTCTCTATTCGCCCCTCATTCTCAACCCGCTGTTTGGCTACCAGGCCATCAATGTGCTTTCACAGCAGCGCTCGCAGCACTCCTTGTTGTCTTGGATGCGGCGGCTGATCGAAGTGCGCAAGTCCACGCCCGTGTTCGGACGCGGTTCCATCGAGTTCCTGCAGCCGCCCAATCACCGAGTGCTGGCCTACGTGCGCCAACTGGGCAAGGAACGGGTACTGGCGGTGAATAATCTTTCCAGTTCGGCCCAGGCGGTGGAACTGGACTTGAGGCGTTACAAGGGATATATCCTAGTGGAAATGTTCGGCAGGAACATTTTTCCCCGCATTGGAGACGCGCCTTACCTGCTGACCCTGGGCCCGCACCAGTTTTACTGGTTCCGCCTGCGGAAAATCTGACGCGGGAACCGGAAAAGGGAGGAATTTTTGGCCGAGCAGTTGCTCTCGGATGATTTTCTGCGCCAGCTGATGAACGTGGGAGAGGTGGACCTGGTGGTTGACCTGCCTACTCATAACCATGCTGCCATCGTGGGTAAGGTGGTGCAGGCGGTGCGGGTCGGGCTGTTGAAGTATTTTCCGCGGGAACGCGCCGTGCTGATCAATAGCGACGCCGGCTCCCGCGATGGCAGCGTGCAGGCAGTGTTGCAGGCGGCCGCGGCCTCGCTCCCGGCGGATGCGGCCCGGAGCTCCTTGCGCACTTTTCATGCCGTGACTGCGAGCCGTGGAGAGGGCGCGAGCACGCCTTCCGGGCTGGTTCCGCTGATGGCCGCGGCTGACCTGCTGCAAGCCAAAGCCTGCGCCGTGATCTCCCCGACCGAAAGCGTGAACCCAGACTGGATTCAGCACCTTCTGGGTCCGCTCTACCGGCGGGAATTTGCCTTGGTGGCGCCGCTTTATCGCCGCCACAAATTCGAAGGCCTGCTCATCAAGTTGCTGCTCTATCCCATGATGCGGGCCATGTACGGCAAGAGAATTCGCGAGCCCTACCCCACGGATTTCGGCTTCTCCGGGCGTCTGGCTTCCGAACTGCTGGCCGGCCCCATGGCCTGGGAGCCGGAGGCGGAAGGAATGGGAGACCAGCTGTGGCTGACCACTTCGGCTGTGGCCAATGGGCACGCGGTTTGCGAGGCTTTTCTGGGCGCCAAGGCGCAGACCGACCACACCTCCGACCTGGTGCGGGCCATGCGCCAGACCGCCGGCGGCTTGTTTGCCTCCCTGCCGGGCAATGTGGAGCGCTGGCAGACCATCCAGGGCTCGGAGCCGGTGCCGCTCACGGATGGCGGCGCAGAAACGACCAGCGAGCCGCTGCGGCTGAATCGCAAGCGCCTCTATGCCATGTTTCGCTCCGGGGTCACCGAACTGCAGCCGGTTCTTAGCGCTATTCTGGCCGCCAAGACCCTGGCGGAGCTAACCGGTTTCGCCGCCGCGGACGAAGAGCATTTTTGCTTTCCCGATGCCCTATGGGCACGAGTGGTTTACGAATTTGCCGTTTCTTATCACAAGGCCGTAATCAGCCGCGACCATATCATTCAGGCTCTGGTTCCGCTCTATCGCGGCAAACTGTATGAATTCCTTACGCAGAACCGCCATGCCACCGCGGAAGAGGTAGAAGGCCGCGTGGAGGCGCTCTGCCTGGTGTTTGAGCGGCTGAAAGTGTACCTGTTGCAGTTGTGGAACGGCCAGGAAGGAGCTTCTTATGAAGGAAATGATCCTCCAAGAGCTGAGCCGGATGTGGGACGGTCTGGCGAGGGGGTTTGCGCATCTGGTGCCACGGCTGATCGTGATGCTGGTAGTGGTAGCCGCGGGATGGCTCATCGCGTATGCTCTGCGGGCTGTGGTGCGGGGCATCCTGCGTATCAGCCGGTTTGAGCGGCTATCGGAAAACGCGGGTACAGCTCGACTGCTGAACAAAGCCGCGCTTCCCTCTTCCAGCGAACTGCTGAGCGCGTTTGTTTTCTGGGTTACCTGGCTGGGCTTTTTCCTGCTGGGCATCAGCGAGTTGGGTCTGGGTCTGCAGCAGCACATTTCGCATCTCTTCCTCTACCTTCCCCGGATTTTGGTGGCGGCGCTTATCGTCCTGTTCGGGCTGGCGGCGGCGAGTTTCTTTTCGCGGGCAGCTCTGCTGGCCGCGGTCAATTCCAACTGGCCTTCGCCGCGCCTGATCAGTGGCGCTATCCGCTTCGCTTTAGTCGTTCTGGCGCTAGCCATGGCCTTCGAGCAGTTGGGGCTGGCGGAGCAGACCATCATCGCCGCCTTCTCCATCCTGTTCGGAGCCCTGATGCTGGGACTGGCCATCGCCTTTGGCCTGGGAGGGCAGCACCTGGCGCGTCGCATGCTCGAACGCCGGTTCTCCCGCGAGCACGAGCGCGAACACGAAGACGAGCTTTCGCCCTTGTAGACGGCGCTTCTTACGCCACCCTGCAGCTCGCGGGTCCGGCTTTCAGGTACTCCGCATGTGAGAGCGGGGCATGGTACATTGGCCTCGCAATGCGGGGAGGGCGGCAATGTCCTGGGTCATCAAACTGGAAGACGAATTGGGGGAACGCAGCGAGTGGGTGATGCTGCACGGTGTGGTCCCGGCCTTTGATGAAAAGAACTTTGCCATCCTGCGTTGCATTGATCCCTACGGCCATACGGTCTTCAATCACCTGCAGATGGAGCCCTTCCTGGAGGAGTGGGAAAAGGTCCGGGGGCGCGCGCACGACGACTCGCAGGTGCTGGCCTGGAGCAAGGTCAAGGAGATGGCGCAAGTATGCCAGAAGGACCGGGACCTTTACCTGAAGTTCGTCGGCAACTGACCCCTTTCTCAACCACAGAGGACACAGAGAGCACAGAGGATTTGTAATTTAGTAATTTCTAAGTGGCGATTTCAGCGGGGAGTTGCTCGTTCTAAGCTAATGACCTTTGGCTTTTCCTGAACATCAAGACATTCAAGAGATACAAACGTTGAAGCCCCGCCCTCGATAAAATTACCAGTTACAAATTACGAAATTACAAATCCTCTGCGGTCTCTGTGGTGAAAAAAACTATTTTGAGAGCGCCGCCAACGCTTCCCGGAAGAGCGCTTCGAAGGACTGGCGATTGCCGTTGGCTACCTTGGCCAGGGCGCGCTCGGCGGCGGGACGCTGGTAACCCAGGTTGACCAGGGCGGAAAGCACATCTTCCTCCACCAGGCTGGCAGGGGCGGCTATGGGAGCGGCGCCGAAATCCTGCAACTTGTCGCGCAACTCCAGCACCATGCGCTCGGCTGTCTTCTTGCCGATTCCTGGTATGCGGGTCAGGCGAGCCACATCATTGCCGCGAATTGCAGCCACCATTTCGTCCGCCGGCATGCCGCTCAAGATTGTAATAGCCAGCTTGGGACCAATGCCGCTCACGGAAATCAGACGCTCGAAGAGCTGTTTTTCCGCAGGCCGCAGGAACCCGAACAGGGCGATGGAATCTTCCCGTACGTGCGTGTGTATGTGGAAGGCGACCTCCGCGCCCAGGGCGGGCAATTCGGAGAAAGTGGGCACGCTGATAGTAATGTCATAACCTACCCCGGCGGCCTCCACAATGGCCTGGTTGGGATGTTTGCCGATCAGCCGTCCGCGCAGGTGGGCAATCATGTTGGATCCATTGTAACGAGGGATAAAAGGGGAGCAACAGATTGTTGCTCCTTTGCGGGCGGCCTACAGCCCAGCAGAAACCACTAACGACTGAAGAGAAGACAAAGGCCGAGGACAGGTTTTACGCGCCCCTGCGCCGATAGTAGATGGCGAACTCAAACCCAGGATTGGGGGGAAATAATTCCGCCACTTTGCGCAGGCGTTCTGCGATGGGCGTGGGCGCAAGCAGGGGATAGTCGCGCTCCCTCAGGTCGTAGTAGTCCACATCCAGGTAGAGCGAGAGCAAGTAGACGGAGATAGCGTCAGAGAAAGTGGTGGCCAGGTACTCGTTCTTATGTTTCTCCACGTCGGGCCCGGGAGAGGTGGCCAGTTTGCGCAGTTCATAGGCGTCCAGGCTGGTTTCGCCGCGCACGCCTTCCTCCACCTGCTTCCATACCAGTTCGGAGAAGGCCTGGGATACGCCAGCGCGCTCCACTACGGCGTGTCCCACGTTGATATAAAACTCAAAAGCGACGGAAAACTTGTCGTCCATGAGGCGGGTGGAAATGAAGACGCACTGGGCATCGCCCACGTTGAGGTTGCGGTGGCAGACCGCGTTATCGCTAAGCGCCACGTCATAGCGGTCGGCGATCAGGGTTTCCTCACCCTGGCCGATGGTAAGAGGCACAAAATAATAAGCTTTACGCTCCAGAGCGGCGGCCGCTCCCAGGGGCACGGCGGCGACCATGCGCTCCAGATCATTGGCCGGGGTGCTGATGTTGCCGGTAAAGGCATAGCAAATGCCGTTAGGGGCCTGCGAAACCGGGTTTTGCCGGATCACCTCAGCGGGAGACCGGGTCAGGGCATGTGCTGCCTGCGCCATAGAGCCTTATTCTAGCGCAGGAGGAGGGCAGCGCCCCACCCGGCCTCCGTTGTAAGCTGAAAGGTTATGGCTGAAGCTGGATTGGTTACCCGTAAGCCACGGTTAACGGGAGTATTCGTCCGGGCCCTGCTGATCACGTTTGTGTTGACCCTGCTCGCCTTTGCCGTCACTCTGCTGCTGGCGATCATCGGCCTGAGCCTGTATGGGATTATTCGCGGGCACCATCCCGATATGGCCACTGCTTACCGGTACATCGCTTTTCCCATGGCACTGCTAGTTGCGCTTATCGTGCTGATCACGGCCTTTATGACTGAGTTCAAGCGGTACCGCCGGCGGCTGTCAGCCTGGAGAGGGTTTTGAAAATCAGCAATTCGCAGTGAGCACTTAGGATTTGGCCCCGGAAGCATCGTAGCGGTCGCCCGTAAATCCGTGGCCGATTTCATGAAACCGCGCATCGCCATTCCGCTGCCGCATTCCGCTGACTTGGAATATTGCGAGCGGGCTCTGCCCCAGTACGAACAGGCGGTGGAACAAGCGGGCGGCGAACCGGTGTGCATTCCCCTGGACCATCCGCCGGCGGAGTTGATGAAGCTGATCGAGGGCTGCGATGGACTGCTCCTGCCGGGAAGCCGAGCGGACGTGGACCCGCAGAAGTACGGAGCAGAACGAGACCCGCGCACCAGTCCGGCTGATCCGCTGCGCGACACCGCCGATGAACTGCTGCTGCGGGACGCCCATAACATACGCAAGCCGGTGCTGGGCATCTGCTATGGCCTGCAGATCCTGAATGTTTACCGCTGCGGCAGCTTGCGGCAGCACATTGAGTCCAGAATTGACCATACGGCGCGGGAGCAGAAGCACGCGGTTCAGGTTGATCCACTTTCGCGGCTGGGCCAGATTCTGCGGGCTGCGGAGGCGCTGCCGACGGGCGGGACGGGCATGGAGGTCAACACCAGCCATCACCAGGCGGCTGCCACAGTGGGAGATGGTTTGCGGGTGGCGGCCAAAGCCCCCGACGGCGTGATTGAGGCCCTGGAAGGCAGCTCCGCCGAGCACTTTGTGCTGGCAGTGCAATGGCACCCGGAACGTTCGCCGGAGGAACCGGCTTCGCAAGCTATATTCCGCGCCCTGGTGGAGGCGGCGCGTGCGCGTCATCAGCAGCTGGCGGGAGAATTCGAATCGTTGCCGAAATGAATGTGAGGTTTCCAAGTTTCAGGGTTTCAGGACTTCCGTGAGCAATTGACCGGCGCGGAGGCCGTGAAGCCTTTGGGGGAGGAGATGGTCCCGCCTTACGCCGCCTGCGGCACAGGCTCGTGCGGAGGGGGTACAGCATCCGCCGACAGGGCAGCACACCTCAAATTGAGCTTTTCCGCGATGGCCAGCCAGCGCCGCAGCCATTCTTGAGGAGTAGCCTCCCTGCCATTGTTCTGGCAGGCCGGCTGCAACACGCGATAGCAAATGTTCTGCGCGTGCCAGAGGTCCACCTCAAAAGGCAGCGAACGCGCGAGTCGGACGGCGGTCTCGAACTGGGTAAAGACCGTGGGTTCGGCAGGATCGGCCGCCAGGCGCTCGGTTAGTTGTGCCAGCCTTCTCTTTAGGACGTAACTCAGCCCGGGAGTATCCAGGGTGATTTCGTCGCGGGCGGCAGCATCCATGAGCGCGGCTATGGTGCCCAAATCCAGTTCGTCGGCCTCAAAGGCGTGGCGCAGGCTGCTGTTGAGCACAAATTCGGCGGTCACTTGCAGGACCTTGGGGCGGGGCATGTGCAGTTCACTGAGAAAGCGCAGCAGGGGAGCGTCGCTTTCGTAAATTCGCCGGTAATTGGCTTCCACCTCGGTCAGGGTAGAGTCGAGGATATGGGCCATGATGCGCCGCTGCTCGTCGCGGAAGAGCGATTGCAGCGTGTAGCGGGCGCCTTGAAAATGCCGGTCCAGCAGGCGCAGGGATTCAGCCACATCGGCGTGGTTAAAGGCCTCCGAGAGTTCCTTCACCGCCTCCGCGTACGCCTGCTCGCCCCCGAACTCGCGCACCCCGGCATTGATGTTGTGGTCGCCCAGGTGCAGCACGCCAAAAGTGAAGGAGCCGCACTCCTGGGTGATGCGGGAACAGACGCGGGCCTGGCCAATATCCAAGCGGAAGCGGCCGGACTGGAAGCGCTGCGCGTCGTTGACGGCCACGTCGTAGCAGTAAATAGAGGGATGCTCTTCATGGTGATCGAACAGTGAGCTGACGGCGAAATGCGCCGCCACCTTGGGCAGGTCCAGAATGGCGGGTTTGACCGAGGTGGTGTAAATGCGGGCGCCGTCGCCGAAGCTGGGCACATTGCTGTGGGCCTGCGCCAGGCGCTCCAGGAAGGCAGTCTCGAAATCCTGCTGCAGCGCTTCCCGGGCTAGTTGCAACGCCCGGCCCGCGTACATGATGACCTGCACCGTCTCGATGCCGGAGAGCTCGTCGAAGAACCAGCCGCAGCTGGTGTACATGAGCATAAGGTGGCGTTCGATTTCCAGCAGCTTCCACACCGTGATCTGCTCATCTGGCGTGAGTTCGCGGGACTGATGCCGGGTGAGGAATTCAGCGCGTCTCTCAGGGGAGCGGTCCAGCATTACCTGGATATAGTCGTCGCGCGCGGCCCAGGGGTCTTTGAGATATTCGCGCGCTTTCTGCTCGTAGGGCCCGGCCAGTTCGTCGCGTAGCCAGTCCAAGGCCTGCCGCAGTGGCGCCCGCCAGTGCTGTCCCCAGTCGGGTTTCATGCCTGAGTTGCAGCCGCAGTCGCTGCGCCAGCGTTCCACCCCGTGCGTGCAACTCCAGGAGGTGTTGTTGATGATTTCCACCTCATGGGTAGGCGGATGCTTGGCGAGGTACTCGCCGTAATTAGTGATGCGAGCCAGGCGGCGTGACTCGATATATTCCAGGGCATAGGCCAGGGCCATATCGCCGTGGGGGTGATGATGGCCGTAGGTTTCGCCGTCGGTGGCGATGTGCATGAGCTGTGGCCAGCGGCGCGCGTCAGAGAAGCCGCTTACCAGCCGCTGCGCAAAGTGTTCACCGTTGGAGAGCAGGTGTTCAAAGGCTACGGCCTGCGAAATCGGCCCGTCATAAAAGAACAGGTTGATATTGCGCCCGGAGGGCAGATTGGCTGCGTACGCGCGGGTGGGATCGATCCTTGCCCCCTCGACATTACGCCAGCGCTGGCTGTTTACTTTGCGAACCTGCCGGGTCTGGTGCGGCGCCAGGATGGTGAAGCGGATGCCCAACTCCGCCAGCACCTCCAAGGTTTCCAGGTCTACCGCGGTTTCCGGGAGCCACATGCCTTCGGGGGAGTGTCCGAAACGGCGCTCGAAATCACGAATGCCCCACATCACCTGGGTGTATTTATCGCGCCGGCTGGCCAGGGGCAAGATGACGTGGTTGTAGGCTTGTGCGATGGCCGAGCCGTGTCCGGAAAAAACCCGCTGGCTCTCCTTGTCCGCTTCCAATATCTTGGCGTAGGTGTGGGGCGCGTTGTCCTCCATCCAGGAAAGCAGCGTGGGACCGAAATTGAAACTAATGCGGGAATAGTTGTTAACTATCTTGACGATGTGACCCTCGCTATCGAGGATGCGGGCGGCTGAGTTGGGGGCATAACATTCGGCTGTGATGCGCTCGTTCCAATCATGATAGGGGTAAGCCGAATCCTGGATTTCCACCGCTTCCAGCCAGGGATTTTCCCGCGGCGGTTGATAGAAGTGACAGTGGATGCAGAGATATCGTTCCATGGGCCGCGTGATTAGATGCTGACTGAGGTACCCGCGAACAGGGCAGACGGATTATAAGAGCGGCCTGCCCAAATGAAAAAGTCCTGAGGCCGTTACGCCTCAGGACTGCCGGCAATCCGCCAGACAAAGTGAGAGAGACGGGTAGGCTCAGGCCAGGCGCTTACTGCGCGGCGGAACCGGCTTAGGCAGAACCAGTTCCTCCGCCGGACACTCGCCCAGGATGGGCTGGCAGGCGGCATCTGGTCCTTCCGGACGCGTTTTCCCTTCGTGCCACTCCGCGCTGAATTGGGCCTGTTCGGTGGAGCCTTCAAGCGCCAGGGTGGAGGAGGCTCCGCCCGCGATGACCTGGGCCACCGCGTCGAAATAGCCCGTGCCCACGAAGCGCTGGTGCTTGACGGCTTCGTAGCCATAGTGCTGTTCGCGGCTGAATTCCTTTTCCTGAAGCCGGGCATAGGCGGTCATGCCGGTTTCGCGGTAGCCGCGCGCCAGCTCGAACATGCTCAGGTTCAAGGCGTGGAAGCCGGCCAGGGTAACGAACTGGAACTTGTAGCCCATGGCCGCTAGCTCGCGCTGGAAGCGGGCGATGGTGGCGTCGTCCAGCTTCTTCTTCCAGTTGAAGGAAGGCGAGCAGTTGTAGGCCAGCAGTTTGCCGGGGAACTCGCCCAGGACAGCTTCGGCAAAGATGCGGGCTTCCTGCAGGCTGGGCTCAGAGGTCTCGCACCAAACGAGATCAGCGTAAGGGGCGTAGGCGCGGGCCCGGGCAATGGCGGAATGCAGGCCGCCGCGAATGCGGAAAAAGCCCTCGGCGGTGCGCTCGCCGGTGCAGAACTCGCGGTCGCGGGCGTCTATGTCGCTGGTGAGCAGGTTGGCTCCATTGGCGTCAGTGCGCGCCATAATCAGCGTGGGCACGTCCATGGCGTCGGCCGCCAGGCGGGCCGCCACCAGCTTCTGCACCGCTTCCGGCGTGGACACCAGCACCTTGCCGCCGAGGTGCCCACATTTCTTGGCGGAGGAGAGCTGGTCCTCGAAGTGGACGCAGGCGGCGCCCGCCTCGATCATCGCCTTCATCAACTCGAAGGCGTTCAGGGTGCCCCCGAACCCGGCTTCAGCATCCGCAATGAGCGGGGCAAACCAGTGCACATCGCTCTTGCCTTCGGCATGATGCACCTGGTCAGCGCGCAGCAGCGCGTTGTTGATCCGCGCCACCATGCTGGGTACGCTATTTACCGGATACAAGCTCTGATCGGGATACATCTGCCCGGCATCGTTGGCGTCAGCCGCCACTTGCCAGCCGCTCACGTAAATGGCTTTCAGGCCAGCACGCACCTGCTGGATGGCCTGGTTGCCGGTCATCGCCCCCAGGGCGGCCACGTAAGACTGCGACTGCAGCAGTTCCCACAACCGCTCCGCGCCCATGCGCGCCAGCGTGTAATCAATTCGGATGGAGCCGCGAATGCGTTCCACGTCCGCGGCGGTATAGGGGCGAGTGACCCCCTGCCAGCGTTTGCCGGCCCATGGAGTTTTCTGTTGGTCAGTCTTGCCATTGTTGGCCACGTCGTTCTTCCTTTCCGTACCTTGGGGAACTGCAGGGCAGCGCTTCATACTGGATTGAATTCACCATTCAGAATCATGGCCTCCGCGATGCGGCGCGCTTCGCGGAACGTTTCCGGCGTGCCGATATCGGCGCGCGCCGGGTTGGCCACGATGTTGTCCACTTCTTCGTCGAAAAGCCTGGTGATGAGTTCGGGCGTGTGTTCCACCGGCCGCCCGTGTTCGTCCACGATGTCCATAGCCTCGCTGTGCCGCATGCGTTGCGCGATCATCAGCCGGTAAATGCGGTCGGTTGCCAGGTCCTCCATGTAGCCGTCCAGCAGGCTGGCGCCTTTGCCATTGAGCACGCCATTGCGGTAGCGGATGACGGTGCGAACCGCCGCCCGCGTGCCGGCCAGGGTTCGGCCACCCACGCCCCTGGGCACCGCCCGCAGGTCGGGATAGCGGTTGAACCGCCCATCGCGCAACATGCCCGCGCGCTCCAGTTCTTCGCGGCTCAAATCGCTCGAAGGCAGCTTGTCCATCTGGTTGGGATAGGGGAACTGGTCCACCGCGATCTGGTTCTGGTCGGGGTGGCCGGTCCAGGCTCCATCCATCAGGCAGCCGGCTTCGTTCCTCTTGTCTTTCTCCAGTGCGGCCAGCGCGCGGGTATTCAGATCGGCATCCTCCCGGCTGGGATAAAGCGCGGTCATGCCGCCAATGGCCAGCGCGCCGCGGCGGTGGCAGATTTCCGGCATCAGTTCGCGGACGCGCTGAAAAAACGGCACGTCGTGCGGAATAGTATTGCGGTCAGGCAGTACCCACTCCGGGTCGCTGAGATTGAAGTGGATGAGGCTGGCCATGTAATCCCAGCGTCCCAGGTTCAGGCCCACAATGTGCTCGCGCAGGTTGAACAGAAACTCTTCCATCTGGAAGGCCAGAGGATGCGATTCCACCAGCGCCATGCACTTGATGTAGTCAGCCGGCAGGCCGCGGGCTTCCGCCAGAGCCTGGAACAGGTCACGCCACCAGAGAGCTTCCTCCGCCGATTCCGATTTCGGAATGTAAATAGCAAGCGGATGCCGCAGCTGCGCCGGGTCCATCCCATAAAACACCCGCGCCACGTCGAACAGCGAGGATGACGTCCGCTCGCCGCCAAACACTCCGCCCTGGCTGATATGCAAGCCACGCGGCCGCACCCAGATCACGGTCTTGCTCGGCTTGATACCCGCCACCTGATTGCGCCTTTTGTCGAAATAGGTGAGCGTGCCGTGCAGCGCCTGCAAGATGTTTTCCACGCCCAACGTCTGGTGTTCCCAGTCGTTGACGGTGGAATCTTCTAAATCGAGCATCACCCCGGGAGCGCCGGAGTTGAGCATCTTGACCACCAGTTCGGCGTCGTCGGCCGGGCCGGTCATCTGGTTGCGCTGGTCGGCGCACCACGCCGGCAGTTCGATTCGCCAATCCCCCCGCGTGGCCGCCGAAGGAGCCGGGTGCCGGGGGCGGCGGCAGGCGTGCGCCTCGCTCAAAACCTGATAACGCTTTTCAATCAGCTCCTGCTGGCGTGGCGTGAACCAACGATGCAAGGGCAGAAGGAACTCCAGGAATCCTGGGGAGAGCTCGCGGCGCGCGGCTCCTTCCGGCGCACAATTCAAGTGGAAACCCACTGCTTGCGGGATGTTTATAGATGGAAGTGCCATGTATCCTCCGGACTTGCGGCGGTTCCTGCAGCATGTTTCCGGCAACCCGTCCGCGCCCCACTGGTCTGCGGATTCTGGGTTATGCCGCCGCCATCGTCAAACTGATTGTTTTTATCGCCCTGATAAATAACTTTAATCATCCCCTCTCGCAACTACGCAGCTGCGGGACGGGGTGCTTAGAAGCCCGGGGAAAGCGCCAGGTTGTGCGGCGCTTGGCGGGGGCCCGGCACCCCTCCCGGAAAGCGCAGGCAAGCCCTTGCTGACCGGCTACTTGCAGGTTATTTGTCGGGGGAAGTAATCAGGGTTTGAAATGCCCAGATACATGTTCCCGGTGAGGTCTAACCCGGGGTGAGGACCGCAATAACCACTGGCGCCCAGAACGAATCTCGACCCCGCCCATTCGTGTTGGTCCTCCGCTGGGTTATCACCGTAAAGCTCTCCGCCGCTGTGTCTTCATAGTTCGGTGAGGCGGGAGAGCCGCCAAGCACACTTTCGGGAGAGGACTTTTATGTTATTCACAGGACCTTGTGCCTACCGCCGTCTGGGCGGACTGGCGATTACATTGCTGCTGGTTTGGGCCGTTGGTTGTGGTGAGAGCAGCACCCCGGTGCAACCTTCCAGCGCGGTGCAAGTCAAGGTGGGCGATGCCGCCGCCGACCGCGTGGTCGCTTTTGAAATGACACTGACCTCGCTGGTGCTCACTACCAGCAACGGGCAAGAAGTGACAGCGCTGGCGGAGCCGCGGCGCATTGAATTTACCCGCCTTGCCGGCGCCCTGGAGCCGGTGGCGCTCCTGGATATCCCGCAAGGCATTTATACCGAAGCGGCCCTGGTGGGCAGCAATATGCATTTGACTTACATTGACGCGACCGGGGAACTGCGCGAATACACCAGCAGCGCCAACTTCAATACCAGCATCATGCTTGACCCAAAGTTGACCGTGAACGCGAGCAGCGTCCTCGGCGTGGACCTTAACCTGGCAGCTTCGATTCTCCGCCTGGACTCCACCAATGTGGAACCGCCGCAATTCCAGCCGGTGTACACCTTCTCCGTCGCGCCCGTTTCAGCCACCGAGCAGCAGGAAGAGGAGGGCGCGCTGGAGCACGTGACCGGAGTGGTCACCGCCGCCGACAGCGGCTCGTTCACCATGCTGCTGGGGCAGAATGGCATACCTTTAAGCTTCGCCGTGGACGCCAGCACTACCTTCCAGGGCGTTACGCTGACCACGCTGCCCAACATGATTGTGGAAGTGGACGGAGTGACCGCGGCCGATGGAACCCTCTATGCCGAGCGCGTGGCCGGCCTCGCTAACAGCAATGGCGCGGTGCTGGAAGGCATGTTGTTGAACGGCGCAATAATACCCGCTGGCGTCGTGAGGCAGACGGCTCGCAGGCCGGAAGGAGAGCTGGTGGTGCACGATGGCATGGGGAGCGGCATGGCGGACGTCCTGGTGGGTAGGCCGGTGACCGTGGACTTCTCCACCGCGGCCTACGGCATCAACGGTGAAGGCATGCCCGACGGCTGGGCCTTTGACCTGATCGGTGGTCTGGTGTTCAACGCCGCCACCATCTTCCCCGGGCAGGAAGTACAAATTGTATCCGACACCGGCATCACTCCCCTGGCCGGCGGCTACACCGTTCCGGCCCGTACGGTCACCTTGCAAGAGCAGGCAGCTTCAGGTGTGGTGAGTGATTACAGAGATGGGTTGCTGTTCGGAGTTATATTCGACTCCGCTAAGACCCAGACGGTCAGCCCGCGCTCGGCGGTATCCATGCCTACGGCGGCTTTCGACCTGCAGCTGCCCGCGGATTCCTACTTGCGGCTGCTGACCCCGTTCACCTCGGTTACAGTTGGCATCTTTCCGGAAACCAGACTCTATGGCACCAGCACAGTTTCCGATCTCATGAATGTGCGCGTGCGCGGCTGGCTTTTGTACTTCGATGACCAATTGGTCATGATCGCGGACCGCGTTGATTTCGTCAGCGCCCCTGTGCCCACCATTGTTCGAACCAGCGTCCCTCGTCGGTGATCTGCCTTCCTTCGCTTGCCAGGCCCTCTTCGACGGCTTGGCAAGCATTTTCGTTTCTAACCAGGAGGAAGCGGAGAGCTGAGGTTCATTGGCGATGACGCATTGGACAAACTGAATTCGTTGATCACAAGATCTTAATCAAGTTCCTTTGTGCTCTCGGTGCCCTCTGTAGCTAAAGAAGCCTTTCCCCCATGCTGGCGGGAATGGATTTCCCAGACGCGCTCAATGGTATCGGCCGCCTTCGGCGGTTTATCGTCGCGGATGCGCAGAATGCGGGGAAAACGGAGGGCAAAGCCGCTGGCATGGCGGTCGGAGCGCATGATGGCGTTGAACGCGACCTCCAGCACGACCTGCGGCTCGACTTCGCGCCAAAAACCGTGGTCGGCCAAGGTGTGCGCCAGGAACCACTCGGTTAAGCTGCCGATCTCTCTGTCGGTGAGCCCGGAATAAGCTTTGCCGATGTTCACCAGGCGGTCGCCGTCGCGAACTGCGAAGGTGTAGTCGCTGAGCACGTTTACGCGCTTGCCGTGGCCGTATTCGACGGAAGTGACGACGACGTCGAGAGTGGCCAGTTCGCGCTTCAGCTTCACCCAGGACTGTCCCCGGCGGCCGGGCGTGTAGGACGATTCCACATCCTTGATCATGAGGCCCTCATTGCCGCGGGCCTGGGCGGCGGCGAAGAGTTTCTCCAGATGCTGGGGCGAATCGGCGCGCAGCACGGGGGCGCGGATGACCTCGGAGGCCGGCTGCGTCTCCGCCTCCACTGCCGGTTCGAAGGTCAGCCGTCCCTGAAAAGTGGTGGTGCGCGCCACGCCCAGTCTGCGGGTGCGACTGAATATTCGGTCGAGGATGAGGGCCCGCTGGCGCAGCGGTTGATCTATGACCAGTTCCCCGTCGGTATAGAGGACATCGAACGCCGCGTAGGCGACGGGCACGTTACGCATCATGGTCTCCGTCACCGTCTTCCGGCCCAGGCGCTTCTGCAGCTCGGAGAAGGGCAGAGCATGAGATTCTGTCCCCTCATTGGCGGCGCGCTTCCAGGCCACAATTTCGCCGTCGAAAATGACTTCGCCGGAAAATTCCCCAAGCGCCTCCGCCAGTTCAGGAAACGACTCGGTCACTTCATCCAGCGTGCGGGAGAACAGCCGGGCTTCGCCGTCACGGCAGTGAGCCTGTGCCCGGATGCCGTCATACTTGTCTTCCACTTGCGCATGCTGGAAGAAGGTGAACGCTTCCTCGACCGACTGCACCGGGCTGGCCAGCATGAAACCGATGGGGTGGAACAAGCGCATGCGGGCGTCTCCCAGACGATCAGCAAGAGCCAGGCGGCAGGTTTCGCCGATATCGCCCAACATCATGTTGGCGCGCTGCACTGCGCGCACTTCCCTGCCAAAGGTTTTGGCGATGGCCTCTTCCACCAGGCTTTCCTGCATGCCGATGCGCAGGTCTCCGGTCATGATCTTGACCAGGTACTTGGCCTCAAGCGGCGTGGCTTTGGCCAGGAGGTCGCGAACCAGCTTGAGTTTGGCGGCTGCGCCGCGCGTGGTTGCGATGCTCCGGAAGCCCTGCTCAACCTGGATGACGTTGAGTTTTTCGCCCGCTGACCCGGTGTGCTTCGCTGAAAGAACGTCATGCGCGGCGGCACCCAGATCACCGTGACGACGATAGGCGGCGGTCATGGCGATCTCGCTTTTCCCGGACAACTCCTGCAGCGCGCGCCACAATTGCGTGCCGCCCACACCCAGCGTGGCCTGCTCGTACGCCGGGAAGGGGCGGCCGGAGAGAAACACTGCTGAGATTGCCGCTTCATCCACACTGCGCGAGCGCAGGTAGTCGGCTACGATCTTCTTTTTTTGCAGCTTCTTAGACGTGCGGGCAATAGTCTCGCACGCCGGCGCCAGCAGGTACATGCAGTGGGTTCGATGCCGCAAGTTGCTGACAAGACTCGGAGAGCTGCGTATAAAGGATCAGGTTTTCTGCAGCAATGCCGCCTGGCTGCGGCGAATGTTGGGACGCTCCAGAACCTCAAAGCCGGCCTGGGCGGCTGGCCGCAATTCCGCCTCGAATTCCTCGGCCCCTACCTGGCCCGCAGGCTCGACCAGAAGGAGGCGGGCGCCAGGTTTGGAAGCGGCGGCAGTCTCGGCAAAGAATCGGGCCGCAGAGGGCATCTCGTGCACCATGGCGAAGGCGAGGGTGAAATCCACCTTGCCGGCAAGGCTGGAGACGCCAAGGGAATCCGCTGAACCGGGCTGCAAGCTGTGTTTATGAAGTGCCGGCTGCCCACCAACCGTCACCCCCACAACCCGTAATCGTGACTTTTGGGCCCTTCTGCGCTAGGCTAAAGTCTCCTGGGGATGTTTCCCCAAGCCATCCGGAGTCATCTAACTATCATGCAATTCTTGCGGCAGATGTGGCGGTTTCTGGTCGCGGTCCAGCTCCTGCCCGCTTTGGAGAGCGGCGAGGAGACCCTGGTAGGGGGCCAGGCGGTTCTCGAGGGCGTGATGATGCGCTCTCCCCACGCCTGGGGCATCGCCGTGCGCAAGCCCTCGGGCGAGATCAGCACCCACACCGAACCGCTGGAGCGGCTTTCGGAAAAACACAAGTGGATGGGTTGGCCGGTGGTTCGCGGGGTTATCACCTTGGGACATGCCATGACCTTGGGGTTCCGCGCGCTAAAATTTTCCGCCAATGCCGCTCTGGCCGAGGCGCCGCAGCCGGAGAATGGCAAGAAAATCGAGTTCAGCGGCTGGCTGGCGGCGGTGAACGTGGCTATTTCTGTCGGCTTCTTCATTTTCATGTACAAGTTCCTGCCCCTGGTGGCAGCGACCGAACTGAAAAAAGTGTCTCCGGTTTTCGGCGAGCAAGTAATCTTCAATGTGGTGGATGGCGTCATCCGTATAGCTCTTTTCCTTTTATTCATCTGGGGCACGTCACTATGGAAGGACATCCGCCGGGTTTATGAATATCACGGGGCGGAGCACAAGACGGTATTCGCCTTCGAGTCGGGCGACTCGCTCAGCATTCCCGAGGCGCAGAAGTACTCCACCTTTCATCCCCGCTGCGGCACCAGCTTTTTAATGACGGTGATGTTGATCTCCATCGCCTTCTACACGGCGGTGCCGGTTTACACCTTCTGGGCCCGGTTCGCCATTCGCATTGCCCTGTTGCCGGTGATTGCCGGCGTCTCCTATGAGATCATCCGCTTCGCCGCCAAACACCGCGGCTCCCTCTTCGCCCTGATGACTGCTCCCGGGTTATGGCTGCAACGTATTACGACCCAGCCACCCGCCGACGACCAGGTGGAATGCGCCATCGTGGCCCTGAACGAGGCTATGGCCGTGGAAGCGCAGCGGGGCGGAGAGCTCGTCATAGCCTAGGACCAGCCAGAAACTGTACACTTTCAAGTTAGCCCTCTCGTGCAGTTATTAACGGCCATACCCATGTTTGAACGTCTCGACCAACTTGAAACCCGTTACCTGGAACTGGAGCGCTCGCTGGCCTCGCCGGAGGTCATCTCCGACTCGGCCAAGTACCAGAAGGCCGCGAAGGCACACAGCGAGCTCATGCCGGTGGTGGAGAAATATCGCGAGTACAAGGATCTGAGGCGCGGTATTGAAGAGAGTAAGGCGGTGCTGGCGGAGGAGAAGGACGCGGATATGCGCGCCTACGCCCAGGAAGAGCTGGACAAGCTGGAGGAGCGCGCCCGGCTGGTGGAACAGGAACTCAAGGTGCTGCTGCTGCCCAAGGATCCCAATGACGAAAAGAACATTGTGCTGGAAATTCGGGCCGGCACCGGCGGCGACGAAGCCACGCTTTTCGCGGCGGAAATGTTCCGCATGTACACCCGTTTCGCTGAGACCCAGCGCTGGAAAGTTGAGGTGCTTTCCACTTCAGAATCAGGCGTGGGCGGGCTGAAAGAAGTGATCGCCATCATCGAGGGCGACCGCGTCTACTCGCGGCTGAAATATGAAAGCGGCGTTCACCGGGTACAGCGGGTTCCCCAGACCGAGCAGCAGGGTCGGGTGCATACTTCCGCGGTCACCGTGGCGGTACTCCCAGAAGCAGAAGACGTGGACATCAAGATCGAAGCCAGGGATCTGCGCGTTGACACTTTTTGCTCCTCTGGTCCGGGTGGGCAGTCGGTGAACACCACTTACTCTGCCGTACGCGTCACCCATATTCCCACTGGCGTGGTGGTGAGCTGCCAGGACGAGAAATCGCAGATCAAGAACCGGGAAAAAGCCATGCGCGTGCTGCGCTCCCGCCTGTACGAAATAGAACTGCAAAAGCAGCAGGAGCAGCTGGCCAAAGAACGGCGGGCCATGGTGGGCACGGGTGACCGCAGCGAAAAGATCCGTACCTACAATTTCCCGCAGAATCGCGTCACCGACCACCGCATCGGTCTGACCCTGCACCAGTTGGGCGACGTGATAGATGGCAGGCTGCAGCCCATCATTGATGCACTCGTTACCCACTACCAGTCGGAGAAGCTCAAGCAGGAAACTGCCTCAGTGGGGTGAAGTGAGTACCCAGTGCCAAGTACCCAACACCCAGAAAACCTGCATTGAGTGACTGGGAACCAGGTGCCGGATACTGGGAACTGATTCCATGCAGCTTCGCGAGGCCATCCAGACCGCCGTGCAACGCCTGCAGGACGCGCACGTAGGCTCGCCGCGAATGAACGCCGAGCTGCTGGCGACGTTTGTGCTGGGTTGTGACCGCGCCCACCTGTATGCCCATGGCGATCGCGGGCTGACCAAAGACGAAATCGCACGCTACGATGAGGCCCTGGCCGAGCGTGCCCGTGGCGTGCCCGCCCAATACATCACCGGCCACCAGGAATTCTGGGGCATGGACCTGATTGTGTCGCCTGCCGTACTTATCCCCAGGCCGGAAACTGAGCACCTGATTGAAACCGTTCTGGAGCTGGCCCGTGAACATGCGCCGCAGCGGGTTGTAGATGTGGGGACCGGCTCCGGCTGCATCGCCCTGGCACTGGCCAGGGAGTTCTCCAAGGCAGAACTCCATGCCACCGAGCTTTCTGCCGAGGCTCTGGAAATCGCGCGCGCTAATGCCGCCCGCCACCAACTGGAGCAGCGAGTCCAGTTCCATCAGACCGATCTGCTCGCCGGCATGGAGGAGGCCGCCTTCGATTATGTGCTTTCCAATCCTCCCTATATCGGTGATTGGGAGGCTGACTCTGTGGAGGCGCAGGTGCGCGGCTTCGAGCCGCGTCAGGCGCTTTTTGCCGGCCCTAGCGGTCTGGAAGTGTTCGCCCGGCTCATTCCGCAGGCGCAAAAAGTTCTGCGGCCGGGTGGCTGGCTGGTGATGGAAATAGGTCATTCCAGCCGCGACCGCGTTTGCGAGCTGTTGCTCGAATGGAGAGAGATTCGCGTCACCAACGACCTGCAGGGGATTGCGCGGGTGGTGGCAGCGCGGCGGTGAAGATGTCAGGTGGCGCCCTCGCTTGCGCGGGCGGGCCCACCCCGGCTGTCCCCACGCGGATGTACTAGGGCAGATGGTCCAGGTAGCACACGCCATTGGTGGGCTGCACGGGCGGCGTGGGCGGCGTGAGCCAGTCGGGATGGCTGAAGTCGAAGAACTCGGTCATATCCGGCTGGTTGGCATCGCGGAGAGTGAGGCTGGGCAGGTGGAAACGGGTCTCAATGAACTTAAGCATGGCGGTGGAGTCCATCACCGAGTGCGAGACGAATCCCTTGCGCGCGTAGGGTGAAACCACAAACATGGGCACCCGGTAGCCGGTGGAGGTGAAGTCGCAGGTGCGGCCGCCGCCGCTGGTAGTGCAAATGTCACCCGATCGGAGGTCCTGAGGCGGAATGCCGTCGGGGTTCACCGCTGCTTGCGGTGGCACATGGTCGTAAAATCCGCCACCTTCATCCGTGGTCCAGATGAATGCGGAGTGCGGCCACGAGGAACTCCCCATGAGCGCATTGATGAAGGTGGAAACATACGCCGAGCCCACCTGTACCGAGGGGCCGGTCGCGTTGGGGGCCTCCGCCGGGTGCTCATCCAGGCCGCTGAAGTAACCGCTTTCGATCAGAGAAACCTGGGGCAGCGTACCGCTTTTGAGATCGGCAAAGTATTGCGCGACAGGTACGACGTTCTGCGCATACTTCTTTCCCGCGGCGAACATGCTGATGTAGCTGCCCTGCAGCAGCGACCCGTTCACCTTGTCAGTAACGTAAATTTTCCAGGACACGCCCGCCGTCTGCAATTCGTCGAAAATGGTTGGAATATCCAGCGCCGTACCCGCGGGCAGCCCATATACGTGCCCCGCCGAAGTTGCGGAAAGAATGTACATGCGGTTGGGCTGGGTGCGCGACATAACCGGCGAGAACCAGCGGTCGGAGGTGGCGAAGTAGGTAGCCATGAAGTAGTAGTAGGGCAGTTCGGTCTGGTCGTAATAGCCCATCACCCGCCGCCCCTCGACATCGTGAAAATGCTCTCCCTGGGCATCCTTGGCTGCCGTCTGCACAAAACCGTCCAAGGTAGCGTCATTGGAAGTGGGGTTCTGACGGTTGAAGTCCACATGGCTCTCATTCCAGGAAGGGCTGGGATTTTCCACGCAGGTGGTGAGCAAGTGAAAGGCAGCCACGCTGCCAGCGCCGGAAGGCAACGGGTTGGAGGCGTTGGCCGGCGGGCCATCCACGTTGCCGGGAAAGCCATTAACCACACGATACGCGTTGAGGTGGCCGAAATAGTGGTCGAAAGAGCGGTTCTCCTGCACCATGATGACGACGTGGTTGATGGCAGCGTCCAGGGCAGGATTGTCCGCAGGAGGCGCCTGGCTGATCCCTACTAACCCCTGGCATCCGCTGAGGATAGCGACAATCAGCAGAGTGAGACACAGAGGAAGGAACTTCCGCAGGGCGGGGGCGGTCGGGCTCGTAATCATCTCCGTCAACCTGAGATGAAGGATTGCGAGCCGCTGTTGGCTGGGTATCCATCGCCTTGCACCTTGCCTCCTCCCACCAACCTCGTTTCCTACAGACGGCAGCGCAGAGGCACCCTGGACGGGGTGTGACAGACGGAACACGTGAGGGGCCAAGTTCTGAGGTGAGCCGGTTTCATCTGTTCTTCTAGGTAGAAGGGACCTCCAAAGTAAACACCCGCTAAGGCCGAAATCTCAGAAGTACTACGGCCTTTTGTGTAATACGCTTTCACTCATTTCAGCCCTACAATCCAGCAGCTACTCACAAGAAAGACCCTGCCCGGGCAAGTTCGCCGGAGCACAAACCGTTTTCCCCCCGACGGTTTCGGAGGAAAAGTTTGCGCCGAACGCTCACTTGCCTGCTGCTGTTGCTTTTTCTGCTTTCATACCTTTCGGTTGCCGGAGCGGCCATTCACCCCACCACGACCCTGGCCGCTGAAACCGGCAACAACACCAGTGGTGCCAACAGCTTCCACAGCCAGTCCAACGGCAATCTCGCCGCGGGAAACGTCAGCAAGGTGGACATCCACTCCCTGCTCTACCCCGGCACGACCACCAAGATTTACGCCCACCTCGTGCCCTGGTTTGGGGGATCGAGCCACATGAATGTTGGCTACTCCTCCACCGACCCTGCCCAGGTGCACCGCCAGGTGGAGGATATGGTCAGCCGCGGCATTGATGGAGTCATCATTGATTGGTACGGCCCCGGGTCGAGCGAGGACACCGCCACTAGGCTGATCATGGCGGAAGCGGAGAGGCATCCCCACTTTACTTTCGCCGTCATGGTGGACAAAGGCGCCATTCCGCATGCCGGGTGCGGCAGTTGCAGTGCCCAGCAGGCGCTCATTGACGAACTGAATTACATCGCCCGCGCCTATTACGGCTCGCCGGCTTATATGCGCTGGCAGGGGCGGCCGATGGTGACCAATTTCGATCTTGACATACACTATTCCATTGACTGGAACGCGGTGCGCAGTGCGGTGTCCGGAGACCCGGCGCTCATCTTCCAGCATGCCGGCGGTTTTACCCACTCCCAGACCAGTGGCAGCTATTCCTGGGTCATCCTCTCCAACGATTACGGCATGTCCTACCTGGGGGGGTTTTACAACACCGGCTTAGGTCACCCCTCCGAAGACGCCTACGGAGCTGCCTACAAGGGCTTCAACGACAGCCTGGCCGCCTGGGGTTCGGGACGAGCTATGAGCCAGCAATGCGGCCAGACCTGGCTGCAGACATTCCACAAGATCAACGGCATGTACAGTTCTTCGCATCAACTGGATGCTCTGCAACTGGTCACTTGGAACGACTACGAAGAGGGCACGGAGATCGAAACCGGAATTGATAACTGCGTCAGCATTTCAGCTTCCCTGTCCAGCGGAACTCTGAAGTGGGCGGTACACGGGGACGAAAACACACTGGACCACTACACTGTCTTCATTTCAACGGACGGACAGAACCTGATGGAATTGACCCAGGCAGGTGCGGGCAACCACTCCATTAATCTGGGCTCCTACTCGCTGGCAGCAGGCAAGTACAAGCTGTTCGTGCAGGCAGTCGGTAAGCCGGTTTTCCGCAATCACATGTCGAACGCCGTGACTTATACGGCCACCGGGGCCGGGAACACGTCCTCGGCCGGCATCACGGTGGGCGCTTCGCCTTCCTCCCTTACCTTAGCGCGGGGAAAGAGCGCCAATCTGCAAGTTACAGTGACCGCGACGGCGGGTAATGTGCCGGCAGTTGCGCTGGCGTGCTCCAATCTGCCTGCCGGCGCCAGTTGTGCGTTTTCGCCGAACTCGGTGATTCCGGGTACAGGCAAGGCCTCGGCCACTTTGACCATCAGCGCGGGGCAGATGACGGCCACCACCCAGCGGCCGGCGGGACCGGCCTACGCATTGTGGATGCCAATGTTTGGATTCGCCGGCATTCTTCTGCTCGATAGCGGCAAGTGGCGCCGGCCGGCTCTCGCATTTCTGGCCGGGGCTTTGCTGCTGCTGGCCTGCTCCTGCGGTGGCGGAGCATCCCCGGCTTCTCCCAGCAGCACGAAGCAAGTTGGGCCGCAGGGCAGCTATGCGGTGGTCGTCAGCGGCAGTTCTGCCTCAGCGCAAAACTCGACTACCGTGGTATTGAACATCCAATAGCCTGAGCCTCCGGTAAACATAAGTGGCTGGGAGTGATCCCAGCCACTGGTTTTTGCGCGCAGAATCAGAACGAGACCGGGGCCGAAAGATGGTTGGTCAGGCTGGGTTTTCCCACCGCCTGCACGTACACCTTCACGCCACTGCCGGGGCGGATGTTCACCGATGAAAGGTCGGCGGAGTGCGTACCCGCCTTCACCTCCGCGAGATGGGTGAAACTCTGTCCATCGCTGCTGCTCCAAATCGCGTAATGGTCAACCGTGTTCTCGTCGCCCTTAATCTGCCACACGATGGAGGTGCCAGACCCTTTGGCGTTAACACTGACGCAGTTATCAATTCCGCTTTCGATCTCGGTGCCCTCTTCGTAATCGTTCCAGGTGACCAACTGGACACCGCTGAGGCCGGGATTGCCGCCGTAGTTTTGGCCGATTTCATCGAGGGTGGCCAGCCAGGTCTGGCCGCAGTTCTGGTTGAGGATGCGGTGCGTGCCCCACCCCGAAAGAGTGTCGTTAAATCCCTTATATCCGCTGCCCACCACCGCATCGTTACCATGTTCCTTAGCGGTGGCATAGAAGGAATCCAGGTACGACTGGCCCCAGTCATTGGCGTCGGCGGTGTTGACATTGACCCAGCTAAATCCGCCATTGGTTTGCGGAGCCTGGAAAGCGACAGCGTTGCGAAAAATGAAGACCGGGCTGCCCTGTACCTTGGCTCTTACTTTGTTCCAGTTCACCGGGTAGATCTCCAGGCCGAAGAAAAAGATGGCAGGATGGCCATTGATCTTGATGTAGGCCGGGGACTGCGCGTAATGGCTGATCACGTAATTCAGGTCGTTGATAACCTGCTGGGTCACGTCGCAACCTGGCCGCTGGGCGCAAAGCTGAGGTCCGCCGCCCGCATCCTCCATGATGGCGAACTGAAATCCACCTCGGTCCTGTGCGTCCTGCATGACCGTGGTGGCGGCGGAATCTTCGTGGGCTTGGCTGGAATCGGTGCCGTACCAGTCAACGATGGTGCCTTGGATGCCGCGGCTTTGCATGTCGTCCAGTTGCTTATGGACCTGGTTGGGGTCGGCCGAATCGTAGCCGACGTTCATGTGGTTGGGCTGGCCGAACCAGACCATGAGGTGGGCCCAAATGGGAGTGGAAGCGGGTAGCTTGAGGGCGCTGCGAATGGAAACCTTGCTCACGTTGCCCGCGCCCGTGTTGCCGTTCTGCTGGGCCACAAAAGAGTCGGCGGCACTGGTGTTGTTGTTCATGGCCGACTCAGGGCTGGCCGGGCTGCCTTGCGTGGCTGAGGCCGCATGGGGTGGCATGGAGCCGCCGCCGCAGGCCGCTAATCCCAAGGTTAATGCGGCCGCCAGTAGCGCCCCGCCTCTGTAAAAATTCGACACGTCTCCCCCTTTCGGGCTGCTTGTTTGTTGGGGGAAACGAAGCTGCGAACGTCACTAATTGGTCCCGGCTTTGCCCGGCCGAGGTATGTACTTGCCTTGAATTAACTCAATGGTAAACATGGGGCCCGGCTCTGCCATTCCGCCAAAGACAGCATTTATCAGCTGTTTTCACCTTAGGAAGCTTGGGGAAGTGGCCTTAGGTGAGAAGGTGTTCTTTGCAGGCTGAGCGTGAGTAATTTGACGGGCGTTTGCCTTAGAAGGGCTTGGCGGGTTGGCCTGAGCCCTAAGGCAGCGGTTACATCCAGGGGGCGGTGCGGGCGGAAACGGCGCGAGCCAATGCCGAACGAGTGGAGATCCAGGTGGGAATGCGGCGGAAGCGGCGCAGCGGTTCCAGGGCCCGGGTGCGCTGATGAAGGTCGAAGGCGCGCAAGTACTGGCGAACGATCTGGGGCATGGTCATGCGCATGGCCGCGGAGAAATTCTGCTCCGACATCTGCCGCTGGCGCTCGGGCGACTGCAGCAGCTCGGTGAGCTGGTCCGCCAGGCTATGCAGGTTTCCGGTTTCGTAGAATGCGATGGCCAGGTTTTCGTTTTCGGCCATCTCGCGAAAATCGGTAATATCGGCGCAAACGATAGGTAGCCCGTATGCCGCAGCCAGGTGGGCCACGCCGCTGGAGCCGGCGGCGGAAGAATAAGGCATCACTGCCACTGTCGCTCTCTGAAAAAGCTCAGGAATCTCGTTTTCCCGGACGTAGCCGGTAAACACGATGCGCGGATCGCCCTCATACTTTCGCGCCACCGAGGCCACATAACCCGGCATCTTGGGATGATCGCCGCCGGCAACCACCAGCTGTGCATTGGGCACGCGATCCGCCACTGTGGCGAAGATCTCGAGAATCGGTTCCAGACGTTTGTAGGTTCCCCACTTGCCGAAAGCGAGGACCCGGTGCATCGGATTTCCCCGGCGGCTGAAGTCAGGGTACTCCGGACGGCTGGAAAGAATGCCATGCATGCGCACGTGGACGTTAGCGCCGCGATATTTCTCGCGCAAGGTGCGACGATACGCCGGCAGCAGTACGGAGATGGAATTCGACATCAGCACCAGGCGGGTGGCGACATATCCGGCGGCGCGGTACAGGCGAGGAAAGCGCACGCCCGCGTCCTTCATGGAAACATAGTCAATCACCTGGTGCAGGGTGACATGGGTGTAGTAACCGCCTATGCGGGTCAACGCGGGAGTACATATACCGGCGAAAGCGGCCGCCGGACGGTCGCCATAACTGGAAAATCCCAGGTTAAACCAGACCACGTCGGGCTTGAGTTCGCGGATGTGGGAGAGGACTCGCCGGGCGTTGGAGAGCTCGTTGAAACGCCAGCAGCGAATCACGCTGTAGTCTTCCAATTCGGGCTCCGGCGTCTCCAGTTGATCAGCCAGAATGGTGAGGCTGAGTAGCGGGTTCTGCTGCAGCTCGCGGGCGATGTGGAATCCGTACTCGGCCAGTCCGCGGCGGCTGGGCGGGAAGGTTGTGACCAGGCAGATCTTCATCAGGAGCCCAACTTAAAAAGGGAGTCCAGGGACAAGCGCCCCAGCAGGGAAAAATAGTCGAGCGCCACTTTCAGGCTGGCCTTGCTCTTACCCGCGTAGCGCAGGCCGAACAGAAAGGGAACTTCCGCTGCCGAGCGGATCCGTCCTCGCACCAGGATTTCCAGCAGAATTTTGAAACCCTGGGAGTGCAGGGGAATCCCGGCGATGCAGGCGCGCCGCACGACAAAGAATCCGGAGAGCGGATCCTTGATGCGAATGTTCCGCTTTTGCAAGGGAAGAGTCACCCAGGTGCCCAGCATGGAAACCAGGCGGCGAAGGGGATTCCAGCCTTTCACCGCCTCCTCAGTAACGTAGCGGCTAGCCACAGCAATGTCATAGCCCTGGTGCATGGCTTTGAGCAGATCGGACAGGAGCTCAGGGGGATGCTGCAGGTCGGCATCCATTACGGCCAGGAGTTCGGCGTCAGTGTGCTGCCAGCCGTAAATCACGGCTCCCGCCAGGCCACGTTCTCCCCGGCGCACCAGCAGTTTTACTCGCGGGTCTTGCGCCGCGATTTCCTGCACCACCTGTGCCGTGCCGTCACGGCTGTCATCGTCCACTACCGTGATGTCGTAGGGTGCGCCCAGAGGATCCAGGCTGGCCCGTACTCGTTGCAGCGCCGCCGCTATATTGCCGGCTTCGTTTAAGGTGGGAATGACCAGGCCCAATTTTTCCGACTGCTCCATAAGACAACACCCGTGACTCGTTCACGATTTTCCGATACTTAGGATGGGTTGGAGCGAGAGGATGTTGGCTGGAGTTGCTGCGGAAATTGCCGTAATTTATTCATGCATTTTTTTGGAACCAAAGTAGCTCAATTCTAAATTGTGTATATCGTCGCGCGCTGTTCGCTCAAACAGCAAGACGCACCCCGGGGCCGTCGGGCGGGCTCGTCGGCGAGCCAAAAGCATGTGTCGCGGCCACCTCCTGGAAGCGGCTCAGCATTTCACGTTGGGCTTGAACCAGAGGAATCGGGGGCACGACCACCATGCCCATCATCTCCGCCAGGCGGAGATAGGTGTCGCGGCAGCGGCGGGAGAACTCCAGGGGATACTCGGGCTTGCGCGCGCAAGCTTCCTCGGGGTTAGCGTCAATCACGTAAGCCAAATCGGGACGCGGACTCAAGGTGCTGACGCAGCGCAGGAAGCCTCGTGCCAGGCGGTTTTGCAGGGGAAGGTTGGCCAATTCGTCGTAAATATAGCGGTCGAAGATGACTACCGCGGCACCCGACCGGCGCGCCCGGGCAACCACCCGGCGCAGGTGGAGGGCGTCCAGCAGGTAAAGCGCGGCGCGCGCCAGGCTCAGGTACCAGGAGCGCACATTCTTGTCGCGCCTGCGCACCGGTTTTCCGGGAGCGCCTATACCTTTTTCACTTTTGAAAACCTTGAGTGTAACTCCTTCGCGGAAGCGGGAGAAGACCACCACATCATCCCAAAATGCCAATTGCGCGACCGGACAGCCCGCTGCGGTCAAAAAGTCGCGGAGGTGGCCGATTTGGGTGCTTTTGCCGGCGCCGTCAATACCGGAAAAACTGACCAGCAACGGCGTTGGAGCGGCGGGAGATCTCATGGCAGCCGGGGTGAGCATTTACTTGGCGCCCGGCGGACGACTGGGGCTGCTGCGGGAGAGCGCGTACACCGTACCGAATGCAATAGCGCCTCCGGCGATGGCTCCCAGCTTGATCAGAAAGGAGCGTACCTGGTGCTGCCTGGCGGGAGCGATTGCCATGCCCGCGGGCCTGGAGCCGGCTCCGCCGGCGGTGGGGCCAGCTTCCGCGGCTCCGGTTCCCGCTGGCGCCTGGGCTGGCTGCGACGGCGGC
>Ga0075276_10000016_pt1 | contig 49605 bp, 49 predicted proteins | sample SF_Rice_5C_80N_4_FD_69770 | JGI IMG/M metagenome (GOLD analysis project Ga0075276, IMG submission 69770) | Rice paddy soil microbial communities from Twitchell Island, California, USA - SF_Rice_5C_80N_405 | ecosystem: Environmental > Terrestrial > Soil > Paddy field/soil | place: USA: Twitchell... | reverse complement strand
GCTTCTCGCTGGCCGCCTTTGCCGGGGCAGGCGTGCGCATCAACGATCCCGGCTGTGTGGCAAAGACTTTCCCTAATTATTTCAATGAGTTTGTGAATGTGACTACATCGGTTCCCGTCATTGCCATAGACGGTCCTTCCGCCTCGGGCAAGGGCACAGTAGCCCAGCGCGTGGCGAAAGTGCTGGGTTTCCATTTCCTGGACAGCGGCGCGCTCTACCGCCTGCTGGGGCTGGCGGCCCAGCGCCGCGGCGTGGCGCTGGACGATGAGCCGGGGCTGGCGGAGCTGGCCGGCGAGATCGACATCCGCTTCGAGGGTGCCGAGATCTGGCTGGACGGCGCCCGCGTGGGCGATGAATTGCGCACCGAAGAGGCGGGGGCTGCGGCCTCCAAAGTGGCTGCGCTGCCCATGGTGCGCGCGGCCCTGCTCGACAAGCAGCGCGCTTTCCGCCGCGCGCCGGGCCTAGTGGCCGACGGGCGCGACATGGCCTCGGTGGTGTTTACCGACGCGGTGCTGAAAGTGTTCCTCACCGCATCGGCGGAAGCGCGCGCGGAGCGTCGTTATAAACAGTTGATGGAAAAAGGAATGCATGCTAATATATCCGCCCTCTTGCAGGATATACGCGCACGCGACGAGCGGGATACGCAGCGCGGCGTGGCTCCCCTGCAGCAGGCGCCGGGCGCCGGCTTGCTGGACACGACACCATTGACCATAGAACAGGCGGTGGATGAAGTGCTGGCGCGCTACCGCAAAGTAACCGGCGAGGGGGCAGTGTAATCGCGTTGCGCAGTGCCGGTGCAGTCTGGCCACCCGCTCAATTCGCTACGCCGCCCTGAGTGGCCCCGTGACGAGCCCTTCGTCCCGGGTTGTTTAACGAACCCCCGTCTGCGGGTACACCGCATGAACGGATTTTTAGGTACACCGAACACATGAACGCACAAGCAGCAGTTGCCGAAAGTTTTGCCTCCCTGTTTGAAGAAAGCCTGTCGCGCAAGGAAATGCGCGCCGGCGAACTGATTACCGCACAAGTCGTGCGCGTCGACCAGAACGTCGTGGTCGTCAACGCAGGACTGAAATCCGAAAGCCTGATCCCGGTTGAAGAATTCCTCGACGCCAAAGGCGAAGTCGAGGTCAAGGCCGGCGATTTCGTCACCGTAGCGATCGAATCGCTGGAAAACGGTTACGGCGAGACCAAGCTCTCGCGCGAAAAGGCCAAGCGCCTGGCCGCATGGCACGATCTGGAAGTGGCCATGGAAGAAGGCAAGGTCGTCGAAGGTTACGTCAACGGCAAGGTCAAGGGCGGCCTCACCGCCATGGTGAACGGCATCCGCGCCTTCCTGCCCGGCTCGCTGGTGGACATCCGTCCCGTCAAGGACACCACCCCCTACGAAAACAAGACCATGGAATTCAAGGTCATCAAGCTCGACCGCAAGCGCAACAACGTCGTTGTGTCGCGCCGCGCCGTGCTGGAAGAGACCATGGGCGCCGATCGCCAGGCCATCCTGGAAAACCTGAAGGAAGGCGCAGTGGTCAAGGGCATCGTCAAGAACATCACCGACTACGGCGCATTCGTGGACCTGGGCGGCATCGACGGTCTGCTGCACATCACCGACCTGGCATGGCGCCGCGTCAAGCACCCCTCCGAGGTGCTGGCCGTGGGCGACGAGGTTGAAGCCAAGGTGCTCAAGTTCGACCAGGAGAAGAACCGCGTTTCCCTGGGCATCAAGCAACTGGGCGACGATCCCTGGAACGGCCTCGCACGCCGCTACCCGCAAGGCACCCGCCTGTTCGGCAAGGTGACCAACCTGACCGACTACGGCGCGTTCGTCGAGATCGAGCAGGGCATCGAAGGCCTGGTTCACGTGTCCGAAATGGACTGGACCAACAAGAACGTGCATCCCTCCAAGGTCGTTGCCCTGGGCGACGAAGTGGAAGTGATGATCCTGGAGATCGACGAAGGCCGCCGCCGCATTTCGCTGGGCATGAAGCAGTGCCAGTCCAACCCGTGGGATGACTTCGCGCAGAACCACAAGAAGGGCGACAAGGTGAAGGGGCAGATCAAGTCCATCACCGACTTCGGCATCTTCATTGGCCTGGAAGGCGGCATCGACGGCCTGGTGCACCTGTCCGACCTGTCGTGGGCGCAACCCGGCGAGGAAGCCGTGCGCAACTACAAGAAGGGCGACGAAGTGGAAGCCGTGGTGCTGGCCATCGATGTCGAGCGCGAGCGCATTTCCTTGGGCGTGAAGCAGCTGGACGGTGATCCCTTCAGCGGCTACGTGGCCGGCCACGACAAGGGTGCAGTCGTCACCGGCGTGGTCAAATCCGTGGACGCCAAGGGCGCCGTTGTCGCGCTGGAAGGCGACGTGGAGGCCTACCTGAAAGCCTCCGAAGTGTCGGCCGACCGTGTCGAGGACATCCGTTCGCACGTCAAGGAAGGCGATACGGTGAAGGCGGTCATCATCAACGTCGACCGCAAGAACCGCGGCATCAACCTGTCGATCAAGGCGCTGGACCGTGCCGAGGAAGCGGCCGCAATCCAGAAGTTCGCCTCGGAGAAGACCGCCACTGCCGGCACCACCAACCTGGGCGCCCTGCTCAAGGCCAAGCTGGACAACAGCAAGGCCGAGGGACAGTAACCCACAGGAAAGGCTAAACGATGACCCGATCCGACCTCATTGCGAAACTCGCGGAGCGTTATCCCCAGTTGCTTGCCCGGGACGCGGAATTGGCCGTCAAGGTGATCCTTGAGACCATGTCCGCCACCCTCGCGCAAGGTGGGCGCATCGAGATCCGCGGTTTCGGCAGTTTCGCGCTGAATTACCGTCCGCCGCGCGTGGGGCGCAACCCCAAGTCCGGCGAGAAGGTGCAGGTTCCCGCCAAGTATGTGCCTCACTTCAAGGCGGGCAAGGAACTGCGTGAGCGGGTCGATCAACAGCCGGTCCGGAATGCGGAGGCGTCGGGCGCAGCCGCAAGCTGAAGCGTTACATAAACCCCGAAAACTGGCGGCCTGTCGCAAGATAGCGCCGCCAGTTTTTTGTCTGTTGTGTTATCGTTGAATGCCCTATTTGCCGCGATTCCCACGCTACGCCGGGATTGCCGGGATAAGCGGATTTTTTGGATAATAAGCTGTCATGGAATTCGAACCCTGGATGCTGCTCGCCTTCCCCCTGTTTTTCGGCATGGGCTGGCTGGCCGCACGCATGGACATCAAGCAGCTCGTCGATGAATCGAGCGCACTGCCGCGCTCCTATTTCCAGGGCTTGCAGTTCCTGCTCAACGAGCAGCAGGACAAGGCAATCGACGCCTTCATCGAGGTGGTCAAGGTCGATCCGCAGACGGTGGACCTGCACTTCGCGCTGGGCAGCCTGTTCCGCCGGCGCGGCGAGGTGGACCGCGCGCTACGCATGCACCTCAACCTCGCCGAGCGCGCCGACCTCGACGAAGGCAAGAAGGAGCAGGCGCGCTTCGAACTGGCGCAGGACTACCTCAAGGCCGGCATTCTCGACCGCGCGGAGTCCATCTTCCTCGATTTGCAGAATACGCCTTACGGGCGGCAGGCCCTGGAATTCCTGCTGGAAACCTACCAGAAGGAGCACGACTGGCTGAAGGCGGTGGACATTACCCAGCGCTTGAGCGCGCTGACCAATCAGTCGCACGCCAAGGAAGCCGCTTTCTTCTACTGCGAACTGGCCGAGGAAGATCTTGCGCGCCAGCGTTCCGACGCGGCGCGCGCCCATCTCGAGCAGGCCCTCGACACCTGGCCGCACCTGACCCGAGCCACCATCATGCTGGGCGACATGGAAAGGACGGCCGGCAATCCAGCCCGCGCCATCGAGACCTGGCGCCAGATCGAGCAGCACGATCCCCAGTACCTGCCGCTGGTGGCCGAGCGTCTGCTCGATGCCTACCGCGAGGGCGGCCATCTGGATCAAGGCATAGACGTCCTGCGCGGTTATCTCACCAACCACCACTCGCTGGACCTGATGAACGTGGTGGCGGGTGCGGTGATGCAGCGCGACGGCGCGGACGCGGCCTATCAGTTGATCCGCGACGAGTTGCAGCTCAATCCCACACTGCTTGGCCTGGACCGGCTGCTGGAGACGCGTCTGCTGAGCGTGGGCGAGGAGCGGCGCAGCGATGTCGAACTGGTGCGCAAGCTGCTGCACCAGCGCACCAGCGCGCTGTCCATGTACCGCTGCTCCAGTTGCGGATTCAAGGCGCGCCAGTTCTACTGGCACTGCCCTGCCTGCTACGGCTGGGAAACCTACGCGCCGCGGCACACCGAAGAAAACGGCAAGCTACACTGAACCCGAGGGCACGACTTGAACAACAATAACGACCCCAAAATCATCATTGCACTCGACTATCCGGAATCGGAGCCCGCGCTGGCGCTGGTGCGGCAGCTTGACCCCGCGCTGTGCCGGCTGAAAGTCGGCAAGGAGCTGTTCGTCAGCGCCGGTCCGGCACTCGTGGAGGCGGTGATGAGGCAGGGCTTCGAGGTCTTTCTCGATCTCAAGTTCCACGACATTCCCAACACCGTGGCGCAGGCCTGCAAGGCGGCTTCCGCGCTGGGCGTATGGATGGTCAATGTGCATGCGCTGGGCGGCCGGCGCATGATGGAGGCGGCGCGAGAGGCGCTGGCCCATGCCGTGCGGCCGCCGAAGCTGATCGCCGTCACCGTGCTGACCAGCATGGGGCAGCCGGACCTGGTGGAGATCGGCATCGAGCAGAGTCCGGCCGAGATGGCGCTGCGCCTGGCGAAGCTGGCGCATGGCTGCGGGCTGGATGGCGTGGTATGCTCCGCGCAGGAAGCGCCGCTGCTGCGCAGCACGCTGGGCGGCGGCTTCCTGCTGGTCACGCCGGGCATACGCCCGCCGCAGGCGGTGGCGGACGACCAGCGGCGCGTGATGACGCCGCGTGCGGCGCTGGAGAACGGTTCGTCGTATCTGGTCATCGGCCGTCCGGTGACACAAGCGCCCAACCCGCCGCAAGCGCTGCGCGAGATCGTGCAGGGGCTGGAAATTCAGGGAACAGGAGAGGGAGCGTGAACGGCCTGCCGTCGTTTGAAAATTCGAAAGTGCTGGTGGTCGGCGATGTGATGCTGGACCGCTACTGGTTCGGCGATGTAGACCGCATTTCGCCCGAGGCCCCGGTTCCGGTGCTGAAAGTGTCGCGCACCGAGGAGCGCCCCGGCGGCGCCGCCAACGTCGCACGCAACATCGCCGCGCTGGGCGCGCAGAGTACGCTGCTCTCCGTCGTGGGCGACGATGAGCCCGGCTTCCTGCTTGAACGCCTGCTGGGTGAGCAGCACAACGTCAGGGCGCTGCTGCACCGTGACCCGACGATCGCCACCACCGTCAAGCTGCGGGCCGTGGCGCGACAGCAGCAACTGCTGCGCATCGATTTCGAAACCACGCCCAGCCACGAGGTGCTGCGCGCCAAGCTCGCCGATTATTGGGACAGGCTGCAGGAGGCCGATGTGGTGGTGCTCTCCGACTACGGCAAGGGCGGACTGACGCACATCGCCGAAATGATCCGGCTCGCGCGCAAAGCGGGCAAGCCGGTGCTCGTCGATCCCAAGGGGGAAGACTACAGCCGCTATGCGGGAGCGAGCGTGCTCACCCCCAACCGCAGCGAGTTCCGCCAGGTGGCGGGTTCCTGGGGCAGCGAGGAAGAACTGACCCGAAAGGCAGAGCAGCTCCGCGTGGACCTCAAGCTGGAGGCGGTGCTGGTGACGCGCAGCGAGGAAGGCATGAGCCTCTATACCGGAGACTCCCAGCCCTTCCGCGTGTCGGCGCAGGCGCGCGAAGTGTTTGACGTCAGCGGCGCGGGCGATACCGTCATCGCCACCCTTGCGGTGATGCTGGCCGCGGGCGCCGATCTGCCCAAGGCGGTGATCTACGCCAACCGAGCCGCCGGCATCGTCGTCGGCAAGCTCGGCACTGCCGTGGTCACGCGCGAGGAAATTATTCAGAGCATGGGTGAAGGCTGAAGCGGGGAGGGCGCGCGCGCTGCCGCTTACCCTTCTCTCTTGCCCTTCCCGGATTTAAGGAGCACACATGTACTATATCATTACCGGAGCCGCCGGTTTCATCGGATCCAACCTGGTCAAGGCGCTGAATGACCGCGGCGAGACCAACATCATCGCGGTGGATAACCTGAAGAACGCGGACAAGTTCAGGAATCTTACCGATTGCGAGATCGCGGACTACATGGACAAGGAAGATTTCCTGGTCCACCTGCGCGAGGGCTTCTTCGACGGGCTGGTGACGGCGGTGCTGCACGAGGGCGCGTGTTCCGACACCATGGAAACCGACGGCCGCTACATGATGAAGAACAACTACCGCTATTCGCTGGAGCTGCTGGATTACTGCCAGGAAGAGGAAATTCCCTTCCTCTATGCGTCGTCCGCCTCTGTGTATGGCGCGGGGCCGATGTTCAAGGAAGCGCGTGAACACGAGTCGCCGCTCAACGTCTACGCATATTCCAAGTTCCTGTTCGACCAGGTTGTGCGCCGCCGCTGGCACAAGCGCACCGCGCAAATCGCGGGCTTCCGCTACTTCAATGTGTACGGCCCGCGCGAGCAGCACAAGGGGCGCATGGCCTCGGTCGCCTTCCACTTCTTCAACCAGTTCCGCGCCGATGGCTACGTGAAGCTGTTCGAGGGCTGCGACGGCTACGAGAACGGCGGCCAGTTGCGCGACTTTGTTTCAGTGGAGGACGTGGCCCGGGTCAACATGCACTTCCTCGACCATCCCGAAACTTCCGGCATTTTCAATCTCGGCACCGGGCGCGCCCAGAGTTTCAACGACGTGGCCGTTGCCGTCATCAACACCCTGCGCGCCGAAGAAGGCAAGCCCGCGCTTGACCTTGCGGAAATGCACAAGCAGCAGCTCATCCGCTACATACCCTTCCCGGATGCGCTCAAGGGCAAATACCAGAGCTACACCCAAGCCGACATGGATGCGATGCGCGAGGCTGGTTACGACGCCCCCTTCCTCACCGTGGCGGAGGGTACTGAGCGGTATGTGAAATATATGCTGGGGATGTAGGCGGGACTTTCTGAGTGGTTCGGTGGCATTCATAGGAGGTTGCCGGGGGTTGCCCGGCAGCAAGTTACTTTTGGTTCCGACTAACCTAAAGGTAAGTCTACATCGCAACTCCGTTGTCTTGCCTTGCCAAGAAAAGTAACCAAAAGAAGGCGCCCAATTCCCGCTCGGCTGCACCCGATCGTCGGGACGGCGCACAGGGGAAGGGGGCAGTTGCGGCCTTTAGCGGTTGTAAGCCTATTGGACCGCGTATCTGAATAAATGCATATTTGCGACAGCCCATGAACATCGAATATCGCGACTACGCAGCCATTTCCGCCGAGCAGGCCATAGACCTCTACAATCGCTCCACGCTGGGCGAGCGGCGTCCGGTGGACAGGCCGGACATCTTCGAGAACATGCTGAAGCAGTCCAATCTCGTCATCTCCGCCTGGGACGGAGAGCGGCTGGTGGGCATCGCGCGCTCGCTGACGGATTTTTCCTATGTGGCCTATCTGGCGGATCTGGCTGTGGATGCTGAATACCAGCGGCAGGGCATAGGCCGCCGGCTGGTGCAGGAGACGAAGCAGCGGCTGTGGCCGGAGTGCATGATTGTGCTGCTGTCCGCACCCAAGGCCAACGATTATTACCCCAGGCTTGGTTTCGAGCCCAATCCGCGCGGCTGGGTGCTGCGCGGCGCCGGCGAAAAACCGAAAACCTGACATCAACCCGCCCATCCATGCAGACTGCCCCCGCCGTTCCGCGCAAGGTCCTGTTCGCCGCCAGTTTCGGCACCTTCATCGAGTGGTATGACTTCCTCGCCTTCGGCGTGCTTGCCGCCTACATCGGCAAGCTGTTCTTCCCTCCGGACAACCCCACCGCGGGCCTGCTGGCCAGCCTCGCCACCTTCGGCATCGGCATGCTGGTGCGCCCGCTGGGGGCGGCAGTGTTCGGTTCCCTGGCGGACCGGCATGGGCGCCGGCCGGTGTTCATCGCCACGCTGCTGGTGATGAGCGCGGCCACGCTGGGCGTGGGCGTGCTGCCCACCTATGCGACCATAGGCATGGCCGCACCCATCCTGCTGTTGCTGCTGCGCCTGGTGCAGGGCTTCGCCATGGGCGGGGAGGTCGGCGGCGTCGCGGTCTACCTCACTGAACATGCGCCCGCGGGCAAGCGCGGTCTGGCCACCAGCGTGCTGCAACTGATGGGCGCGCTCGGCGTGGCGGCCGCGCTGGCGCAGATTGCGCTGCTGCAATCCTGGGTGGGCGATGCCCGCTTCATCGGCGGCTGGTGGCGCGAGCTGTTCGTGTTTTCCGGCGTGCTCATGCTGATCTTTCTGGTGCAGCGCATGTCGCTGCAGGAATCGCCCGTGTTCCTCCAACTCGCCGAGAGCAAGCGCATCGCCCACACGCCGCTGCGCGATTGCCTGACCGACCGCCGCACCTTGGGGCGCATGGCGCTGCTTTTCTTCTGCGTCACGGCGGGCGGCTCGCTGCTGTTCTTCTCCTCGCAAATCTACACCAAGCTGTTCCTGGAAACCGTGGTCCGGCTCGATGGCGCCGTGGTCGCCGGGCTGGTGATGGTGAGCACCCTGGCGCTCATTCCGCTCACAGTGCTTGCGGGCTGGCTTTCCGACCGCATCGGGCGCAAGCCGGTGATGCTGGCCGGACTGCTGCTGGGCGCGGTGTGCATACAGCCCGTATACAGCGGCCTGCTGCACTATGGCAACCCAGCCCTGGAGCGCTTCAGCCGCGACATCGCGGTCGTGGTCTACGCCGATGCCTGTCGCTACAATCCTTTCGTCAAGCCGGACAACGACTGCGCGCGCAGCCTGGACTTCCTCACCAAGCATGGCGTGTCCTATACCCTGCAGCCCGCCCAGCCCGCCCAGGCCCTGAGCATCAGCATAGGCGGGGTGAACGTGGCCGGGTTCCAGCCCCAGGCGCTTTCCGCCGCGCTCAAGGCCAAGGGCTGGGCGCCCGCCGCCGACCCAAGCGCGGTGAACCGTCTGGCGCTGGCGCTGCTGCTGCTGGTGCCCACCCTGGCGCTGGCGCTGGTCACCGGGCCGCAGACCGCCGTTCTGGCCGAACTGTTTCCCGCGCGCACCCGCTACACCGCCGCCTCCCTGCCGCACAACCTTTCCGCCGGCTGGATAGGCGGGCTTTCCCCCTTCATGGTCACCCTGCTGAGCGTGCAGTTGGGCAACGTCACCGCCGGCCTGTGGTACCTGGTAATCTTGCTGGCCGTGGCCTTCGGCATCGGACTGATGTTCCTTCCGGAAACGCGCGACGTCCCCCTGCACGAGTGAGCGGCGGGTCGCCGCGGAAGTCGATTTGAGGTAAAATTTCGCGCTCCGGAAGCGTGGCCGAGTGGTTGAAGGCACCGGTCTTGAAAACCGGCGACGGGCAACCGTTCGTGAGTTCGAATCTCACCGCTTCCGCCAGAACAACCGGCCGCTACCGTCAGAAATGGCCTCCATTCCTGCGAATGGCCTTCCCGAGTTTTCCCGGCATGACGCCGGCCAGAAAGCAGCGCGCATGCAACTGAACAAGCCCGTCATCATCACCGGTTGCCACCGCAGCGGCACCACCTTGCTCGGCCTGATGCTGGATTCCCATCCGCAGATCACCACGGTGGACGAGGACAAGTTCGACAACAGCAAGCTCGGCGATTACATGCAGCACCCGGACTACGCGCCCTGCGTGGCGTTCAAATTGCCCGCCGAAGCCACTGCCTTCCGTCAGTTCGGCACGCTGCCGGGGCTCAAGGTGCTGTGGTGCGTGCGCGACCCGCGCGACCAGGTGCTGTCCTTCCGCAAGCTGGCCTATGCGCTGGTGGAAGGCCAGCCCGGCGTCGCCGGCACCATCTATGACCACGGCGCGATGCATGAGATGGGCCGCTATCTTTCCATCATCGACCCGCAATGCAGTCATCCCGGCGTGGCCGAGTTCCGCCGCATTGCCGCCATTCCAGCGCTGGAGCGCACCCGCCGCGATTCCATCCTCATGGGCGCGCTGTACTGGGAGCTGAAGAACATGCTGCCCGGGCTGTATGCGGCCGAGGGCTTGCCGGTGCATGTGGTGTCGTACGAGGCGCTCATCAGCCGCTCGCGCGCCGTGCTGGAGGAAGTGCTGGGCTTTCTCGGTCTGCCCTGGCACGAGGACGTGCTGCGCCATCACGAACTGCATTCCGGGCAATGGGCGGGTTCAACCATGGGCGACCGTCCGGTGGACGCCAGCAATGCCGGGAAATGGAAGGGCGAACTGAGCGCCGAGGAAGTGGACATCATCGAGGGCTATTGCGCCCAGGGCATGGCGCATTTCGGCTATGCGCCATCCGCGCCGGCGGGCGCCACCCCACGCTCCGCCTACGCCCTCATCCCGCCCGGCGGGCGCTAGCCGGTTCTTTGGGGGCGGGGCGTCAGCCCGCCTTGAAGCGCATGGAGAGATCCGCCGCGCGCACGTCCTTGGTCAGGCTGCCGATCGAAATGCGGTTCACCCCGGTTCGCGCGATGCGATCCACGGTTTGCAGGGTAATCCCCCCCGAGGCTTCCAGTTCGGCGCGGCCCGCGGTCAGTGCCACTGCATCGCGCAATGCCGGCAGATCGAAATTGTCCAGCAAGATCAGTTTTGCGCCCGCGTCCAGCGCCTCCTGCAATTGCATTTCATTCTCCACCTCGATCTGCACGCTTGCGCCCTCCGGGGCCAGCCTATTGGCCGCGACAAGCGCGGGGCCAATGCCGCCGGCCGCCATGATGTGGTTTTCCTTGATGAGTATGCCGTCGAAGAGCCCGATGCGCTGATTGTGCCCGCCGCCGATCTTCACCGCATATTTCTGCGCATGGCGCAGGCCGGGCAGCGTCTTGCGGGTATCCATGATCTTCGCCGCCGTGCCGTTCACCGCCTGCACATAGCGGCGGGTTTCGGTGGCCGTGGCCGAGAGCAATTGCAGGAAATTGAGCGCCGGGCGCTCCGCGCTCAGCATGGCGCGGGCATTGCCGCGGATTTCGCACAGCACCTCGCCCGATTCGGCGGTTTCGCCCTCCTGTGCCTTCCACTCGATCTTGCAGCCGGGATCCAGCGCGCGGAAGCAGCCCTCGAACCACGCCACGCCGCACAGCACCATGGGCTGACGGGTGATCACCGTGGCCTGACCGGCGGCATCTGCGGGGATGAGCTGCGCGGTCAGGTCGCCGCCGCCCATGTCCTCTTCCAGCGCAAGGCGCACGTTCCGCTCTACATGAGCGGCAAGGTCGGTCACGGAATGGGCGGGTTCGTGGTTCATGGGCGGTGGGCGGCTGCGCTGCGTTAACGATGGCAGCAACTTACCAGATGTTGGCGGGCTTGTCTGCACCTGCGGGCGGTGGCAGGCGCGCCTACTGTTTCACGCCGCCCAGCAGGTTGGCGGGCACGGCCTCGTGCATGCGCTTCGGGGTGGACAGGTTCAGGTTGTTCATGATGTGCACGAATTCCGCCTCCGACTTGCCCGAGATGCGCACATTCAGCACCTTTTCCTCGGCTATGCTGGAAACGCGCCGGCCCTTGTAATCGTGGCCGGGGAAGATTAGCGTCTCGTCCGGCAGCGTAAAGAGCTTTTCCGTGATGCTGTGGTAGAGGTCCACCGCGCTGCCCTGCTGGAAATCGGTGCGGCCGCAACTGTTGATCATCAGCGTATCCCCGGTGAAAACCCGGTCGCGCCAGCGGTAGCACAGGCTGCCCGGCGTGTGTCCGGGCGTGGCGATCACGCGCAGGCGCTCGTCGCCGAAGGTGAGGGTGTCGCCGTCTTCCAGCAGCCGGTCATAGCCGGGCGCGGCGCAACTTCTGGCGATGGCCGTGGTCGCCCCTGTGCGCGCCTTCAGCGTTTGCGAGCCGGTGATATGGTCCGCGTGCACATGGGTGTCCAGCACCAGGCGCAGCGTCAGGCTGTCCTTGGCCAGCAGCTTGAGGTAATCCTCGACCCGTTCCACCACCGGGTCTATCAGCACCGCATTGCCTTGCGGGTCGGCAATCAGATAAGTGTAGGTGGAGGAATCGTCATCGAAAAGCTGTCGGAAAATCATGGTGTCCTCCGTTTCAGGGGGCTGTTTCAATTCATATATTGGGGCGGCCCGGGGGGAATGCAAGGCTTGAAATCCCGCGTCTGCCCCCCATCTAGCTTGCAGACCATACTATCAGCAAAGGATTCACCATGCGCTTCGACAAAATGACTACCAAGCTGCAGCAGGCGCTTTCCGACGCCCAGAGCCTGGCTGTGGGCGGCGATAGCCAGTTCATCGAGCCGCAGCACCTGCTGCTGGCCCTGCTCAACGATGCCGATAGCGGGGCGGGGTCGCTCCTGGCGCGCGCCGGCGGAAACGTGAACGCCCTGAAAACCGCCCTGCAGGAAGCCGTCTCCCGCCTGCCCAGGGTGGAAGGCCATGGCGGCGAGGTGCAGGTGGGGCGCGACCTCGGCAACCTGCTCAACCTCACCGACAAGGAAGCGCAGAAGCGCGGCGACCAGTTCATCGCCAGCGAAATGTTCCTGCTGGCGCTCACCGCCGACAAGGGCGAGACCGGCCGCCTGCTCAAGACCCATGGCGTGAATCGCCCTGCATTGGAGCAAGCCATCAACGCCGTGCGCGGCGGCGAATCGGTGGGCAGCCAGGAGGCCGAAGGCCAGCGCCAGGCGCTGAAAAAATACACCCTGGACCTCACCGAGCGCGCCCGCATGGGCAAGCTGGACCCGGTGATTGGCCGCGACGACGAAATCCGCCGCGCCATCCAGGTGCTGCAGCGCCGCACCAAGAACAACCCCGTGCTCATCGGCGAACCCGGCGTGGGCAAGACCGCCATTGTCGAGGGCCTGGCCCAGCGCATAGTCAACGGCGAAGTGCCCGAAACCCTCAAGGGCAAGCGCGTCCTTTCCCTCGATATGGCGGCCCTGCTGGCCGGGGCGAAGTATCGCGGCGAGTTCGAAGAAAGATTGAAAGCCGTGCTCAACGAGCTAGCCAAGGACGAGGGCATGAACATCGTCTTCATCGACGAGATCCACACCATGGTCGGCGCGGGCAAGGCCGAAGGCGCCATGGACGCCGGCAACATGCTCAAGCCCGCGCTCGCCCGCGGCGAGCTGCACTGCATAGGCGCCACCACCCTGGACGAATATAGAAAGTACATCGAAAAGGATGCCGCGCTGGAGCGCCGCTTCCAGAAGGTGCTGGTGGACGAGCCGAGTGTGGAGGCCACCATCGCCATCCTGCGCGGTTTGCAGGAGAAATACGAACTGCACCACGGCGTGGAAATCACCGACCCGGCCATCGTCGCCGCGGCCGAACTCTCGCACCGCTACATCACCGACCGCTTCCTGCCGGACAAGGCCATAGACCTCATAGACGAGGCCGCCTCGCGCATCAAGATGGAAATCGACTCCAAGCCCGAGGTGATGGATAAATTGGACCGCCGCCTCATCCAGCTCAAAATCGAGCGCGAAGCGGTGAAGAAGGAAAAGGACGAAGCCTCGCAGAAGCGCTTCTCCCTGATCGAGGAAGAAATCGCCAAGCTTTCGCGCGAATACGCCGACCTGGAAGAAGTGTGGAAGGCGGAGAAGGGCGCCGCCCAGGGTGCTGCCCAGGTCAAGGAAGAGATCGACCACATCAAGGCGGACATCGCCAAGCTTCAGCGCGAAGGCAAGCTGGAAAAGGTCGCCGAGCTGCAATACGGCAAGCTGCCCCAGCTCGAGCAAAAACTCAAGGAAGCCGCCCAGCGCGAGGCGGAAGGCGGCGAGCACAAGAACAAACTGCTGCGCACCCAGGTGGGCGCGGAAGAGATCGCCGAAGTGGTCAGCCGCGCCACCGGCATCCCCGTCTCCAAGATGATGCAGGGCGAGCGCGACAAGCTGCTCACCATGGAAGACAAGCTGCATGAAAGAGTGGTGGGGCAGGACGAAGCCGTGCGCCTGGTGTCGGACGCCATCCGCAGATCAAGGTCCGGCCTTTCCGACCCCAACCGCCCCTATGGTTCCTTCCTCTTCCTGGGCCCCACCGGCGTGGGCAAGACCGAGCTGTGCAAGGCGCTGGCGGGCTTTTTGTTCGACAGCGAAGACCACCTCATCCGCATCGACATGAGCGAATTCATGGAGAAGCATTCCGTCGCCCGCCTCATCGGCGCGCCGCCGGGGTATGTCGGCTATGAGGAAGGCGGCTATTTGACCGAAGCCGTGCGCCGCAAGCCCTACAGCGTCATCCTGCTCGACGAAGTGGAAAAAGCCCACCCCGACGTGTTCAACGTCCTCCTCCAGGTGCTGGACGACGGCCGCATGACAGACGGGCAGGGCCGCACCGTGGATTTCAAGAACACCGTCATCGTCATGACCTCCAACCTGGGTAGCGACATGATCCAGAAGATGGAAGGCGACGACTACCAGGTGATCAAGCTCGCCGTGCTGGGCGAGGTGAAGAACTACTTCCGCCCCGAATTCATCAACCGCATTGATGAAGTCGTCGTGTTCCACCCGCTGGACGAGAAGAACATCAAATCCATCGCCCGCATCCAGATGAAGGGCCTGGAAAAACGCCTCGCCAACATGGAGATGAAACTGGACGTCACCGAAGCCGCCCTGGCCGAGGTCGCCAATGCCGGCTTCGACCCGATCTACGGCGCAAGGCCCTTGAAGCGCGCCATCCAGGCCCAGATCGAGAATCCGCTGGCCAAGGCGATATTGGAAGGCAAGTTCGCCGCGAAGGATACGGTCAAGGTGGATTGTAAGGGTGGGATCATGAAGTTTGATCGCGGTTAAGGTAAGGCCTGATGCAAAGAGAAAGCCCGGCTAGGCCGGGCTTCTTCTTTTCGTAGGGCAATAACCAACGGGCATTGCGCCGCATGGTTTTCTACATCCGGCGCAATGCGCTGCGCTTATTGCGCCCTACGCGGGCTGGCTGCTATTTGGTGGAGATGTCAAATAACTGTTTGCTGATGCTTGGATTCTTGAAGAGCACTGCTAGGAATTTTCCTTTGTAGTTGTGTTCAATTTCATCGGCAATTAGTTTCAGTACGACCTCGCAATCCAATTCTATGTCTGAAGGGGATAATTCAGCGGCGAAATCAGCAATCGGCTGGGAGAGCTTAGGGATTCCGAACTTCTTAAACACTGCAGCGGCGAGAATTCGATTTCCATGTACTAGAACTCCCCATTGCGCGCCACTCTTCTTAGATAGCTTCTTCTTTCTGCGCTCAATCCATCCCTCGATTTCTCGAAGCGTTACTGTGGCATTAAACGCCTTCGCGCCGCTCACAGACGAGTTAATGACGGCTTTGTATGGCGTCTTGGTTAGGTCCGCATAAAAGCGGCCTATACCAGTTTTCACCTGGACGGCCAAACTTGCATCGCCGGATGCGCAAGCTAACGCGGTCATAACCTCCGTCAGCTCACATGTTGTTCTTGTGGGTACTATGTCTTCGCTACGGACAAATTGGTAATCGATGCCCTCAATTGCCATCTCTTGGCGAAGTCTTTTTTGCTCAGGGTCTTGGGCAACAAAGTCACGTAGCTCCACTCGGTTTTGAAGGTTGTTGGTACGGGTAACCTCGCTACCAAATTGATGTGGCGCATCTTTTAATAGGATTACGCGAATTGGCACCCTGACTTTCCCGAGGCTGGCGTCATTATCGACTTTGGCAAGGGAACTGACCGTTTGCGCGCCATTGACGATAGAGGTTCCCTTGAAGGAGAAAATTCCGGAAGATCGCGAGGCGGCACCGACTGGCGCTTTGATCTTATCCTCCGCGACTAACGTAATACCGTTGTTGAAATACCAGAAGTTTTCTGGATATGAGCTGGCTGTAAGGCGAATCTCATTGTTTACCTCTGTGCTGCCGAGGGAGTGGCGAATATTAGCCGAGAGTAGTCCTTTTCCATGCTTCTTCCACCATGTCTTTAGCTGTAATCCATCTATCAGACCAAAGTACGCTGCATACGGTGTCGATATGTAAGACCAATCCAATATGTTTGCATCGATCGCAACATTGTTCTGCAGTGGATCATTGGCGAGTCCGGCGTATACTTCAGACAAACCTAGGATCTCCGATGACGCAATTGGATCCGGCTCTTCCCCGTTTAACTCCTTCATAAACTCGGTAAGTGCATTGCTACCGTGTTTGGCTAACGTACTATTTCCCGTAGACACTACAACCAGATGAACGCGCGTTCCCGGCGTATTGAGCCTTAACGCGATGTCACTAAATCGTGGGCGAAGTCTCTTATGGAATGGGGTTTCATCTTGCTCGATTACGTCTCTGACGCCGTGCAAGAAGGTCCGTATGTCCGCAGCCTCTGGTTCGCCGGATCCTTTGTTAATCCACTTGGATTGAGATAGGATGACGCGCATGTCTGAGGCGTCAAAATACGCCGCGTCAATTCCATTATCATCGCTGCCATCCCACACCGCCTGGGCGGCTTCCTTTTCGCTGCATCCGGCTTGGAGGTATATGGAGAGTGCGGCTAAACACCTGGTCAGAACTTTTTGCTCGCGTTCGGCATCCTTTTCGCTGATATCTCGAAGGTCGAGATGCTTTTCGAACATTGTTAAGAGTTTCCCCTTAATTTGTTTTACTTTTAGCGAAGACACGTGAGTTTTCCTTTTCAATCGATGGGGTCAGACTCGAGTGATTCCGAGCTCGACAATTTGACCCAGCCGATACGGGCGGGGCCGTCGAGATCTCCGCGCTTGTCTTCGATATACATGATGCGTTTCATGGGCTACCTCTGCGTAATGGCCTTGGGGCGGCGGGTGCGCCAGCCACCCGGCTGGCCGGCCGTCACTTCGTTTCCGCCAGTTTGCATTCGCGCACGCCCTGCTGTCCCGTCTGTTCGTCCACGAGGTGGAGCTTGCTGCGGGCGCTGGCGAAGCCCATTTTGACTTCCTGCCACACGTAGAGGTTCTTGCCCGGCTTGGCGTCTATCACGAGGCCTTGGTCGTCCCCCTCGGAGGTGAGGGCGTGTTTGCCGGGGGCCACTTCCTTGTACAAATAGGTGTGGGCGGCGGTGTCGCCCAGGGGGGCATTGTCCAGTTTCACCTGCAGCCTGATGGCGGAGCCGAAGGTTTCGTTGCGGTAGACATACAGCCCGGCCTTGTCTGCGGGGGCGTGGAATTGCTTGAGCCCGGTATCCTGTTGCGGACTGCCCATGGGCACGGAGGCGCAGCCTGCGAGGCTGGATAGGACGATGACGGCGAACAGTAGCTTCTTCACGATTAACTCCCTTTTTTGTGTTGAGCAAACGATAGCGTTTTTTTTGCATGTATTATGCACCTGAGGCAGCAAATTTCGAAGCGTTATGCTCTTCGCATAAGGGGCGCTTTGTCTGCGGGGAGACAGGTGGTGAGCTTGCTGCAAAAATATAATGCCGGGATCATTGCGAGCGTTTTCTGGCTGGTCAACGCGGGGCTCGCGGTCCATTTTTCTCGCGTAGTGGGCTACTATCCCAAGGGGCTCCGGGCGCGGGCGCAGGCGCGCGCGTATGCGGAGCCGTATCCATGGCCGGAAATTCTGGCGGTCTGGCTAATCTTCGCCTTGGCGACTGTGGTTGTTTACCTGATCCTGCGCAGGGCGGCCTACAAGGCGACCTGGCTGGTGCTTTATTCGCTTGCGCTGCTTGCCGTGACTGCGGTGTTCATTCCGGCAGATAGGGGCGGGGCGTTTGGCGGGATGATGCTCTTTCCGTTCCTGGTGCTTTTGCTGGCGTGGCTGTTGCGCGTGGGGGTCTTGCTGGCGTCGGTATGCGGCAGGCGGGGGAAAACAGCAAGGCTGCGGTGAGGGACGAACGGCATCGTTCGCGGGATTTTATGAGGCGCACACGACCGATGCGGTTCATTTCATTCACCGCATCCTGCCTGCTGGCGGGAGAGGTGGTGCGTCGTGTATGGATGACGCCGGTGCATGCGAGGCGCAGCCGGCAGCGGGCGGCGCCCACCAGGTCAGCCCCCCCCGAAATCTCTGATTGCGGGTGGCGCTGGTTGGGGAGGGTTACATCAGTATCTGCGGCGCTGAGGGGCCGGGCCGCGGTTTTCGATGTGGCGGAAGGTGATGCGGCCCTTGGTGAGGTCGTAGGGGGAAAGCTCCAGCGAGACCTTGTCGCCTGCGATGATGCGGATGTGGTGCTTGCGCATTCTGCCGGCGCTGTACGCGGTGAGGACGTGGCCGTTTTCCAGCGTCACGCGGAAGCGCGCGTCGGGCAGCACTTCATCCACCACGCCATTCATTTCGAGCAGTTCTTCCTTGGCCATATGGGTCCTTTCAAAAATATGTTGAAAAGAAAAAGCCCGGCTTGCGCCGGGCTTTTCCGGTAGAGGCTAGCCCGAACCGGGGTTCGGGCGGCTGCTTGGCGGCCGGTTTACTCCGCAGCGCGGATGTTGGCTGCCTGCTGGCCCTTGGGGCCGTTGGTGACGTCGAAGCTGACGTGCTGTCCTTCGGTCAGGGTCTTGAAGCCGGAGCCCTGAATCGCGGAAAAATGGGCGAAGAGATCATCGCCGCCGCTTTCGGGGGTGATGAAGCCAAAGCCTTTGGAATCGTTGAACCACTTTACGTGACCTGTTGCCATATCTTGAATCTCCTGAAAAAAACAAATGGGGATTATGCCCCCGTGGGGCGATGGTCAAGACGGCAGGTGATGCAGGGAGAAATACCGCGAGTGGCGGATATAGAACCGAACAGCTAGGGCAGAACTTGAAAATCGCTGAAACGCACTATCCCCTAAATTGACAACAATAGCAACATATATTTATTTCGGCGATCGGGGAACTTTTTGCGCTGCGCCGCCGGGACGTTCTCATCCCGAACAGAAACCCCGCGCAGAACGCGCGGATTCGCGGCGAGTATTACGCTTGCGCGCGCACTGCGCTTTCGCTACTCTGCAGGTGTAGTGCCCGTATTGCGGGATGCGCGGCGAGTCGTCAGTTGTGAACCGGAAATGGAGGTGCGCGATGATGATCAGGAAGAGTATCTCTGCCTTAGCCTTTCTCCTGGCCTGCCTGCTGCCTGCGGGCGCGGCCCTTGCCATGAACACGGATGTCGAGTTTCGGGCGGGGCTGGCCAAGCGAACGCCGGATGGCGCGTTCGTCATCTACAAGAACACCACCACCATTCCCTTCGTGCCTGAATCTGCCGACCCGAATTATTATTTCGGCGTGGCGGCTTCCACCGCTACCGGCAGGGACTTGAAGTGTCATGTCGTTCTGTATCTGCCGAACCCGAACCAGATTCATGGGGCAGGGGATGACGACGTGGGGGATGCGCTGATCGCCAGCGTGCCTTACCACGTGGTGACGCTGGAGGATACGGAAGTGCCCGTGTGCCAGACCTATATGAGCCTGGACGACACCGATGCGCCGGGGAACTACATCGTGGAGATGTTCATCGGCGGGAGGATGGCGCAGCGGGTGGTGTTCAACGTACGCCCGAAATAGCGCTATGCGGCCGGCGCGGGCGGGGGATTGCGCGCGTGGCCGTTTGCCCGCGCTGCCCCGCTAGTCGTCCAGTCCCTTGCGGGCGAGAATCCGCGGCAGGCATTTTTCGACGCGCGAGATCCGTGTTTTGGCTAGCTTGGGCGCGGAGAAGTGGAGCAGGTAGGCGCGCTGCCGCCCGGGTGTCAGCGCTTCAAAGGCGGCTTTCAGGGCCGGCTGTTGGTCCAGCCTGGTCTGGAATTCTTCAGGGCAGGCAAAGTCCTTGGTCTGCTTGAAGTTCACTTTCAACCCGGCCGTTTCCACGTCCATGGCTTGCCGCACGTAGGCCCTGATTGTGGGCGCCATTTTCGCGATTTCCTGCGCGCTGGTGAAGCGGATCTGGCGCGTGGCCTGGGTGTTGTCCGATTGGGCGACGAGGATGCCCTTGGGGTCTTTCAATAAGGCGCCCTTGAAGAATAGCAGGGCGCAGTATTCCTTGAAGCCATGGATGAGGACGACGTTGCCGTTCTCAAGGGTGTAGCAGGGCTTTCCCCATTTGAATTCTTCGCTGAGCGGGCTGTCGAGCATGATCTCTCGCAGGCGGGTGAATTCTTCCCGCCATTTCTTTTCGCTGGCCAGGAATTCGTCGACCTTGGGATTTGCACCGGCCATTTCAAATATCCTCCCTGAATATTGAACGCGCGCCGTTGCGCGGCAAGCCGCAAGCTTAGCGCGGCGCGGGCGCGCGGGCAATGCGGGGTTATGGCTTGGGGGGCTGGGGGTTGATGGGTTGCGCCTGGGCCGGTTGCGGTGTTGCGGGTCGGGCAGCCGTTGCCGCCCGGGTTTGTGTGGCCGGGGGCGGCGCGCTCTTGCGCTGAAGCACGAACACGAGGCGGCCTTGCTCGACGTTGATCGCGCTGCCGTGCTTGCGGAACCAGGATTCGGCAAAGGTCTTGTCCTGCACGGTATAGATGGGGCCGGTGGTGAGCTGCGTCAGCAGGAGCTGCCGGGCCTGGGCGGTGGTGGCGCGGTACCACTGCGGCGGCAGGATTTGCGAGAGGGTCTTGAATTCGAGGCTGGAGATCTTTATGTCCGTCAGGTAGATGCCGCGGTCTTGCGGATTGAAGCGTATCTTGCCGGAGAAGGCGCAGTCGTATTGGTCGTCCAGCTCGAACAGGCCCGTGGGGACGGAGATGGAGCCGGTGACCGTGAGAGCGACCCGCCCCGGGTAGGCACGGCCGATGTCGAGCTGGGCGGTTTTTGCGAGCAGTTCGCCATTGGCGCCGGAGAGCGTCAGCTCGCTCTTCACCGGCAGGCGCTGGTCTATGCTGCGCTGCAGTTCTTCCTGGGTGACGGTGTATTGCGTGGCGCAGCCGCCGAAAAGCAGGCTGACCAGGACAATGAAGGATATGCGGGAGAGGGTGCGCATGGGACTTGGCAGTTTGTGCGGGTTGATGCGGTTCGATAGGCGAATCTATCAGCCGGAGGGCGGCAATTCAAGGTTGTCTCGCGAGGTGTGGTATCCGGCGCAGCGGGGCTGTGCCGGACGGGCTGCTTCCGCGCGCTATTTCCGGGTCAGCATGAAGATGTTTTCGTGCAGCGCGTTCAGGCCGCGCGCCTTGAAGCGTTCGTTTTGCGCCAGCACGTCGGCGCGCTCCAGCAGTTCCACTTCCGCACCTTCGCGGTAGAGCGCATGCACTTCATCGGGGGTGACGGCGAAGGGCGGGCCGGACATTTTGGACTGGTCGTATTCGAAGGTGACGAGCAGGGTGCGCGCGCCGGCGGGCAGGATGTGCAGCATGTGCTGCGCGTAGCGCTGGCGCATTTCCGGGGGCAGGGCCACGAGGGAGGCGCGGTCGTAGACGGTGGCGGCGCCGTCGAGGTCGGCCCGGGTCATGTTGAAGAAGTCGCCGCATAGTATGCGGATGCCTTCCGCCTCGCATTGTTGGAAGTGTCCGGTCTGCGAGGTGGCGGGAGAGATGCCCTGTTCGTCGAAGAAGGCTTCCGCCGCGATCGGGCTGAGTTCGACGCCGACCACGGGGTGGCCGTTCTTGCGCAGCCAGGCCATGTCCAGGCTTTTTCCGCACAGGGGCACGAAGACTTTGCTGCCGGGGGGCGCGGCCAGGCGGGGCCAGTAGCGGGCGAGCCAGGGGTTGATGTCGTCCTGGTGAAAGCCGATCTCGGCGCGTTCCCAGCGCTCCAGCCAGAATTCCTTTTCCATGCGGCTCTCCTTAAAGCGCTCATTATACGCGCGGCGCCGGCGCGTTGCCGAGGGCGCTGATTCCGGGACGATGGACAGGGTTTTGCTGCCGGCGCGCGGTAGCGTTTGCCGTCGATGATGGGATTAAAGTAAACTGTAATCGCGGCGTGGCGCATTTCAAAAAGCATAAGCAAACACTCAAGGGATAGCCTCAGCATACGCCGCCGCGAGTGAGCCAATCCGCTTGATGCAGGGCGCCCGCCTGAGGTGCGTAATAATCCGGCGGGCCTTGGAAGATCAACAGGAGGCATACCATGGCAATCGGTGAAATCTGCAATCGCGAGGTGGTGGTGGTCGAGGCGGATGCCTCGGTTGCCGAGGCGGCCAGCCTGATGCGCCAGTTTCATGTGGGCGACCTGGTGGTGGTCCGCGAGACCGACGGGCGCAACGAGCCCATCGGCATCGTGACCGACCGCGATCTGGTGCTGGAGGTGCTGGCCGAGGAACTGGATCCCGGCGCGCTCAGCGTGAGCGAGATCATGGGGGCGGAGCTGGTGAAGGTGAAGGAGGATACGGGCGTCTTCGAGGCCATCCGCTTCATGCGCGAAAAAGGCGTGCGGCGCATGCCGGTGGTCGATGACAGCGGCGCGCTGGCCGGCATTGTGAGCCTGGATGATTTGCTCGAGGTGCTCTCCGAAGAACTGGTCGAGCTGAGCCGGCTTACCCGCGCCGAACACAAGAGAGAGGCGGACACGCGCCACTAGCGGGCCGTAAACCAACCGGAACAGGAGGCAGCCATGCAGATTCCCTTGCAGATTACGATACGCGACGTTCCCCACTCCGAGGCCGTGGAGGCCCATGTGCGAGAGAAGGCCGCCAAGCTGGAGGAGTTCTCAGGCCATATCATTTCCTGCCGCGTGGTGGTGGAGATGCCGCATAAGCATACCCACCAGGGCCGGCAGTACAACGTGCGCATCGACATCGGCGTGCCCGGCAGCGAGATCGTGGTGAATCGCGACCATAACGAGGACGTGTACATCGCCATCCGCGATGCCTTCGATGCCGCCAAGCGCCAGCTCGAAGACTATGCCCGCCGTGTCCGGCATGACGTGAAGACCCATGTGGTGGAGCAGGTGGGGCGCGTGCTGCGCCTGTCGCGCGAGGAAGGCATAGGCTTCATCGCCGGGGCCGACGGCACGGAGTACTATTTCAGCAGCGCGGAGGTGATCTCGCCGCGCTTCGATCAACTGCGCGAGGGTGATGAGGTGAAGTTCATCGCCGAGGCGGCGGGCGAGGGTATGCAGGCCAAGCGCGTCAGCGTGGGCCACCATCACCAGCCGGGATAAGCTCTGCCGTCCGGAAATCGCACCTGCGCCTGGCGGCTGCCGCCCGCAAGCCGCCCTGCTGGCCCTGGCCGCCCTTATACCCTAAAATATGAAACTTCGGCCATTACGGCCTGTCCAATTCGCGTATGAGATATATTTCCTATAGTTCATCCAGTTCTTCGGGCCCGCTCCAGAAGGCGGGGGCCATTCTTGCCACGGTAGCCGTCGCGGCCATGGTGCTGCTGTTTTCCTCAGTGTTCTTTGCCGTGCTGCTGGTGGCGCTCGCGGTCGGCGGGATCCTGCTGTGGTGGAAGACGCGCCACATGCGGCGCCTGATGCGCGAGATGCAGGCCGGCATGAACCGCGCGCGCGAGGCTTACCAGAACGGCAGCTTCCGGCAGGGGCCGTCCGCGGGCGCGCAGGGCGCGAACGAAGGGCCGTCCGCCGGCGGGGGCGCATTTTCCCGCGAGGAGAGCTTCCGGGGCGTGATCATCGAGGGCGAAGCGGTCCGTGTGGATGAGCGCGGCGATGCGCGCAGGCGTTAGGCTTTCCGCAATTCTTCCCCGTTCAGGCGGCGCGTCAGCCAGGCGCGCCCGCATTATGATGTCGTTTCCCCATCTGTGCCGGATGATTGTATGATTCGGTGTTCCTAGACCCGCGGGCGTGCCGCGCTTTCAGAATATTCATGAAAAACAAATTCCTATCCTTGGGGCTGGCGCTCCTGCTGGCCCTGTGCGACACAGCCTGGGCCGTGCCCGAGCTACAGCCGCTGCCATACGAGCCGCCGGCGGCCCATCTCTCCGCCGAGATCCTTACCCGTTACCATTACCGGCACATTCCGCTGGACGATGCCCTGTCGAAGCAGATATTCAGTGCCTACCTGAAGGGGCTGGACGAGGAAAAGATGATCTTCCTGCAGTCCGACATCGACCATTTCGGCCCCGATCGCACCAAGCTGGACGACGCCCTGCTGGACGAAAACCTGGGCATTCCCTTCGCCATCTTCGACCTTTACCAGCAGCGCATGACGCAGCGCCTGAACTACGCGCGCTCCCTTCTGCCGCACGGCTTCGACTTCACGAAGGAGGAGAGCTACGAGATCAGCCGCAAGGACGAACCCTGGCCGAAATCTACCGCCGAGCTGAATGACCTGTGGCGCAAGCGCGTGAAGAACGAATGGCTGCGCCTCAAGCTCGCGGGCAAGGACCGCAAGAGCATCGTCAGCATCCTGGACAAGCGCTATCAGCTCGGGCTGCGCAGGCTGTCGCAGTTGAAGAGCGAGGATGCCTTCCAGAACTTCATGAATGCGTATGCCATGACCATAGATCCGCACACCAATTATTTCGGGGTGCGGGAATCGCAGGATTTCGACATCGCCATGAGCCTGTCGCTGGTGGGCATAGGGGCGGTGCTCTATGAGAAGGACGACTACACCACCATCCGCGAACTGCTGCCGGGCGGCGCGGCGGCGCTTTCCGGCAAGCTCAAGCCGGGTGACCGCATCGTCGGCGTGGGGCAGGGCAGTGACGGCCCGGTAGAGGACATCGTGGGCTGGCGCATCGACGATGCCGTGGCGATCATCCGCGGCAAGGAAAATACCGTGGTGGTGCTGGACGTGCTCCCCGCCGATGCTGGCGCCGATGGCAAGCACGAGCTGGTGCGCCTGGCGCGCAAGAAGATCACCCTGGCCGAGCAGTCCGCCAGCAAGTCCGTCATCAAAGTGAAGGATGGCCATGTCACGCGGCGCATCGGCGTGATTACGCTGCCCAGTTTCTATGAGGATTTCGCCGCCCATGCGCAGGGCGATGCAAACTACAAGAGCGCCTCGCGCGACGTGGCGCGCCTGCTGGAAGAGCTGAAGAAGGAGCATGTGGACGGGGTGCTGGTGGACCTGCGCAATGACGGCGGCGGTTCGCTGCATGAAGCCATCGCGCTCACCGGTCTTTTCATCGACCGGGGGCCGGTGGTGCAGGAGCGCGATTCGCGCGGCCAGGTGGCGGTGAAGAGCGATACCGATCGCGGTGTGGCCTGGAGCGGCCCCATGGGCGTACTGATCAATCACGGCTCGGCCTCCGCCTCGGAGATATTCACTGCCGCGATTCAGGACTATGGGCGCGGCGTGGTGATGGGCGCGCGCAGCTTCGGCAAGGGCACGGTGCAGACCATCGTGAATCTGGACGAGATGGCCAAGAATCCCAAGCCGGAATACGGCGAGCTGAAGATGACGATTGCCGAGTTCTTCCGCATCAACGGCGGCTCCACCCAGTTGCGCGGCGTGACGCCGGACGTGAGTTTCCCCGCGCCCGCGGAGGCGACGCTGGGCTATGGCGAATCGAGTTACGACAACGCCCTGCCCTGGACGCAGATCAAGCCGGCCGATTACCAGCCGGTGGGGAATTTGTCGCAACTCCTGCCGCGTCTGGTGGAGCGTCACAAGCGGCGCATCGGCCATGACATCGAGTTCCGCTACCTGGAAGAGGACATCGCCGAGGCGGACAAGATGCGCAAGGAAAACATGATCTCGTTGAACGAGGCCGACAGGCGCAAGGCGCGCGAGGCCCGGGAAGCGCGCGACCTGGCACGCGAGAAGGCGCGCAAAGGCGCGAAGCCGGCCGCGCGTGACGCCGACGAAACCGAGGACGACGGCATGCTGCCCAGCGAACGCAAGCTGAGCACGGAACTTGCCCGGGAGAAGGCGCTGAAAAGCGTCAAGGACATCGAGCTGACCGAGGCCGCGCATGTGGTGGGCGATGAGGCCGCGCTGGAACAGGCGCACCCCGCGCTTGCGGGAGGGCACACGCACTAGGAACGCTGCCAGTTGCCTGCGATGGCGGTTGCGAACAAGCCCGGCGCCGCCGGGCTTTTTTTTGCGCCCGTGCGCCCGAAAGGCGGTGAATGCCCGCACTACCTATATTGTTGATAATTTTACTATGGATTTATATCATCGCGGCATTCCGTTAATTAATTCATGCCGCTTACCGCCTTCCCGATATGCATCCGTTTGCCGATTCCCCCGCCAGCCCCCGCGAAACCGCCGCGAACAGCCTGCACCAGCTCAATTTCGACAATACGTTCGCGCGCCTGCCGCAGGATTTCCATAGCCCACAGCAGCCTACGCCGCTGTTCTACCCCTATCTGGTGAGTTTCAACCCGGCGGCGGCGGAACTGATAGACCTGGATCGCGCAGAGTCCGAACGCCCCGATTTCGCCGTGCATTTCTCCGGCAACCGCCTGCCGCAGGGTGCGGAGCCCATCTCCATGCTGTATGCAGGCCACCAGTTCGGCCACTATGTGCAGCAGTTGGGCGACGGGCGCGCCATCTTGCTGGGCGAGGTGCGCAATCGTGCGGGCGAACTGTGGGACGTGCAGCTCAAAGGCGCGGGGCTCACGCCCTATTCGCGCCAGGGCGACGGGCGCGCCGTGCTGCGCTCCACCATACGCGAATACCTGTGCTCCGAAGCCATGCACGGCCTGGGCATTCCCACCAGCCGCGCGCTGTGCATCACGGGCAGCGACGAGGAGGTGTACCGCGAGCAGATCGAAACCGCCGCCGTGCTCACGCGGCTCGCGCCCTCGCATGTGCGCTTCGGCTCCTTCGAGGTGTTCTTCCATCGCGGCCAGCATGCGGAGATCACCAAGCTGGCCGACTACGTGATTGCGCGCCACTTTCCCTCGCTCGCCCATGCGCCGGACAAGTATGCGGTCCTGCTGGATGAGGTGACCCACCGCACCGCACGCCTGATGGCGCAGTGGAAGGCGGTCGGCTTCGCCCACGGCGTGATGAACACCGACAACATGTCCATCCTCGGCATCACGCTGGATTACGGCCCCTTCGGTTTCATGGAGGCCTACGATCCCGGCTTCGTCTGCAACCATTCCGACCACTATGGCCGCTATGCCTTCGACCAGCAGCCCAACATCGCGCTGTGGAACCTCACCCGCCTCGCGCATGCGCTCTCGCCGCTGGTGCCGGAATGGGAAGCTCGGGCCGTGCTCGACGGCTACGCGCCGGCGTTCTACGAACGCTACATCCGCCTCATGGGCGAAAAGCTCGGCCTGCGCGACGCAGGCGAGCCAGAGGTGCCGCTGATCGCCTCGCTGCTGGAATTCATGGAAGAGAGCCACGTGGACTACAGCAACTTCTTCCGCGCGCTGGGCAATTTCGACTCCGCGCCGGATGCGCGGAACGACGCGCTGCGCGACCAGTTCCTCGAGCGCGAGGTGTTCGATGCCTGGGCGCGGGCCTATCGTGCGCGGCTGGACCTGGAAGGCGTGGACGACGCCACGCGCAAGCGCCGCATGGACCGGGTGAACCCCAAGTACATCCTGCGCAACCACCTCGCGCAGGCTGCCATCGAACGCGCCACGGCGCACCGCGATTACAGCGAGATCGACCGCCTGCTCGCGCTGCTGGCGCGCCCCTTCGACGAGCAGCCCGGCATGGAAGACTACGCGAAGCCCGCGCCCGCGGGCGCGCCTAGCATCGAGGTGAGCTGCTCCTCGTGAGCATCGGGCCTGCCGTCGCCTGCCCTGAGGCGGAAGCGCAGGCATTCCTTTCCGCTGCTTTCTCCGCTCGACGCGCGCAGACATTGAACTGACGACTGTTTTCGTCCAGAATGTGCCGTTTGGGCGGGCGAGCCATGCCCCAGGCTGCGTTCGCGCCCTGTAAATGCATGGAAGGGAGACTTATGAAACGGGCTATATTCGCGGCGTTGTTCCTGCTGTTCACCTCCGTGGTCGCAAGTGCGGCAGACTACCGGAGTTCCTTCGGTTTCCCTTTTTCCCTGCCGAGCGACTGGGTCGTCCTGACGCAGAAGACGCTATCCGGCCAATACAAGGATACTTCATTCAGCAGCATCGGTATTCCCAACAACAGGCCCGAACTGGAGAAACAGCTCAGGCGCATTGTAAACAGCGGACAGGCGGAGGCATATTTCGAGAAGGAATATTCCAACGCTACGCTTACCAATAGCATAATCGTGCAATTGAGCCCGGGGGCACTGGAACTGACCGATGCCAACGTAAAGCAGGCATGTGCCGACCTGCCCAAGGATGCTGCCGCAGCGAATCAAGGCCGGCCGGTGAAGGTCAAATTCTGCGGCCTCAAAGAATCGCATGGCATCCGCTATGCCGAATCCGAATACACCGTGCCCGGAAGCAATGTGACTACTGTCTCGCGCCATATTCCCTACCTCGTCAACGCGAGTCTGGAAATCGACGCTAATTCGAATAATGAAGGCCTGCCTACGGTAGCAAGAAATAGCGGCAACGTCGTCTCCAGTATCACGCGCTATCTTGCGGACGAAAAGAAGGTGAAGGTTCCGAAGCCCCGCGAGCAGGTCGCCCTGGTGCGGCATTCCATGCACGTTGTTGGCATTGCCGTGAAGAACAAGGACACGGCGAACCTGTTTGCCGATATTTCGCTTGCCTGGCGGATAGGCACAAACGTGAAGCAGCTCAATCAGGGCTTCAAGGATCTCATGGACAAGAAGGTCGATCTGTTAGCGCTGGACGACATGACGCCCCAGATCCAGGCGGCGGGCGGGAAGGATAAGTACGGCGTGATCACAGTGCAAGGCTATTACCCCACCAAGCCGAATAAGGTATTGTTCCGCCTCTCATACATTTACGAAGGACCGGACTGGAAACTGACGGGCGCCGGCATCCATGTTCGACCAGCGAAATGACCAGGCAAGCGCCGCCCGGCCTCCCCCGGACGGCACGGGTGCGGGCATGCGCGCGAGGACCCTCGGCCTGTATGGTAGAGGTGATGCCATGGCCGGGAGGCGTGCATGAATCACGGATTCTGCAAGGCGGCACGCCTCGCGGCCGTCCTGTTGATGGGGATGGCGGCTAGCCAGGCCGGGGCCGCGGGGCATTCCGGCACGCATCATCGCCACGCAAATACGGGGCGCCTCGCCAATCCTTTCGCCGGCGTCAAATGGTATGTGAACCCCAAGTGGCGCGCCCACGCGCTCAAGGAACCCGGCGGTGCGGCCATCGCCGACTACAGCACCGCCGTCTGGCTGGACCGCATCGGCGTCATCGAACCAGGCACGGACGCCAAGGGCCGCAAGACCTGGGGCCTGGCTGATTACCTCGACGACGCCCTCGCGCAAAAGGCCGGCATCATCACCATCGTGCTCTACGACCTGCCCAACCGCGACTGCGCCGCACTCGCCAGCAGCGGCGAACTGCTCATCGCCAAGGACGGCTATCGCCGCTACACGCAGGACTACATAGCCCCCATCGTCAAAATCCTCTCCCGGCCCAAATACCGCGCGCTGCGCATCGCCGCCATCATCGAGCCGGATTCCCTGCCCAACCTCGTCACCAACCTTGCCGTGCCCAAGTGCCGCGAGGCTGCCGGTCCCGGCGGCTACGTGCAGGGCATACAGTACACGCTCAACGCACTCTATCCCCTGCGCGATGTCTACAGCTATGTGGACATCGGCCATTCCGGCTGGCTGGGCTGGGACAACAACCTCAACAAGGCCGTCACGCTGATTGCAGACACCATCAAGGGTACGGATCACGGCGTGGATAGCGTGGCCGGCTTCGTCTCCAACACCGCGAACTACACGCCGCTGGCCGAGCCATTCCTCGACAAATACGAACACGGCGCCGTGCCCAACGACAGCGGCCTGCAAGTGCGCCAGGCCAGCTTTTACGGCTGGAACCCGCACTTCGGCGAGATCGACTATGTGCGCGCCTTTCGCCAGAAGATGGTCGCGCACGGCTTCCCCGACACCATAGGTATGCTCATCGACACCTCGCGCAATGGATGGGGAGGGCCGCAGCGGCCGGAGAAGGTTTCCACCGCGACGACCCCGGATGCCTTTGTCAACCAGTCGCGCATCGACCGCCGCACCGGTCGCGGCATGTGGTGCAACCAGCCCGGCGGCATCGGCGAGCGTCCGCGCGCCAACCCCGTGCCCGGCGTGGATGCTTATGTGTGGGTGAAGCCGCCCGGCGAATCGGATGGCGTCGCCCGCGCCGGCGTGCCCGACCCCAACGACCCGGCGAAGAGATTCGACCGCTACTGCGACCCGGCCTATGCCCCGCCCGGCGCCAACGGCGCGCTCACCGGCGCGCTGGCGGGCGCGCCCAACGCCGGCCAGTGGTTCAGCACCGGTTTTCACGTGCTGCTGGAGAATGCCTGGCCGCCGTTGAAGTGAAGAGTGGCCTGAATTTCCCTAGATGCCCGGCTCAATGCCGCTTGGTGGGGGGCGTTCCCATAACCCTTCCAGGGGATAGCTGGATGATGAACAGACGGCGAGAATAGGGCCGATTTAATGGCGCCATTCAGAAACCGTCTGTAAACCAGGGAGGGGAATGAACATGAAATTGACGATTGCAGGCGTGGCCGCTGCTGGCCTGATCTATGCGGGGAGCGCGCTGGCGGTGGATATGCCGCCGGAAGTGCAGGATTTTCATTGTGATAGCTGCCATGCGATCAACCATCGCATCCTCGGCCCGTCGTGGATGGATGTGTCCAGGCGCTACAAGGGGCAAACGAGCTACAAGTATTCCATGAGCGGCTCCAATGCGCCCGACGCCAGGACTTATCCACTGGTGGACGGACTGGTCATGAAAATATCCCGCGGCGGCGCGGGCAACTGGGGCTCCGAGCCCATGATCGCCAACAACGCGCTCCGGAACAAACAGGGCGAAATCAGACGCATCGTCCAGTTCATCCTGGGCCTGGACAAATAGGCTCAGGGCGCTTGGCCCCCGCGGCATGGGGCCGATGTCAGCGCGCGGCGCCTGAAGGTGGCCGGGGCAGGCGAAGGTTCCCGCCCGGCCACGCCCCTCGCGCGGCTATTGAGGTTTCCATACTTTGCGACAATATGCGGAATGACGGGTATTGGATGCTCGTCATGAATTACGGAAAGGCCGCTAGTAATCGGAATACTTGCGCGAGTCGCCGCGCACCTTGTCCGCGGGGTATTTAGTGCGGTTGATCTCCAGCTTCTCCTGCGCGGCAGCGGCGAGGTCCACGCCCAGCTTGTCCGCCAGCCGCACCAGGTAGATCAGCACGTCCGCCATCTCATGGCTCACCGCCTTCAGCTTGGCGGGGCCCAGTTCTTCCGCCGTGCCGGTGGTCAGCCACGTAAAAGGCTCCAGCAGCTCGGCCGCCTCTACCGCGAGCGCGCTGGCGAGGTTCTTGGGCGCGTGAAACTGGTCCCAGTCGCGTTCGTGCACGAAGGTGTTGATGTCGGCGCGCAGTTGCGCCAGGTCGTAATGCGTCGGCTGATTTGCCATGACACGCCTCCTGTAAGGGTTTCCTTAGCGGTTCTTGCGCATGCTTACCTGCACCACGGCCAGCGCCACCATCACCACCGCGGCAATCGCCACGCCGACCCAGGGCTGGCCCCGTTCCGCCAGCCACACCCCGCCGCCGACCCCGGCCACGCCCACGATCAGCGCCGAAGCCTGCGCGAAAAGATGTTCCACGAAGATCAGGTTGTTCACCCGCACCTGCTCCGCGCGGCGGTGTTCCGATTCCAGTTGCGTCTGCTCGATGATCCAGTCCACCGCGCCCGGCTTGATCTTGCGCAGCGCGTCGAGCTGATCGACGGGCAGAATCGGGCTGTCGACCTCCGCCGTGCTTTTGCGCGCCGGCTTGGCCGGGCTCTTGCTCTCGCCTTCGGCGGAGCCGGCGCGCCTGGTGGTCGCGGTGTTCCGGCCCGTGGCGCTTCGGGTTGCCGCGGTTCGCGTCGTCGCTTTTCGTGTCTGGGTCGTCTTGCCGCTCGTGGTGCGTGTCGTCACTCGTGTCCTACTTTCTGAATTGCCTGTTCATATCGCGGACGATGCTCTCCGCATCCCGCCGCAGGTTCGCGGCATCCAGGCCAAACGCCCGCTCCGGGGGCAGTTCATAGGGCCGCGCGCGCGCCGTCACCATCGCCGCGCGCATGCCGTGGCGCACCTCGGCCAGAATCTTGCGGATAAGCTTGTCCATCGGGCAGATATTAACGGCTCGGGGCCGTTTTATCAAAGGGCGTGGGGTTATGGCGCAACGCAGGGCAGGGCGGGCTGAAGAAGGCGCCGGAGCAGCCGATGCCCGGACAGGCGGGAGCGGAGGGCTTCCGGCCCAGCCTTGCCGTGGAAGGGCAAGGCGGATGGGCGCTCCCCCGCGGCCGCAGATTATTTCCGTGCCATCAGCGCTTCGATGTCGCCGGCCTTGGCCGGACCCTCGATGCGTTCGACGAGCTTTCCGGTCGGCGAAAAGAGATAGCTGGTCGGAAGGCCATGCAATTCGCCGAAGTCGCTGGCGATGTCCTCGTTGCCGAAGACCAGGGGGTAGCGGATAGCCTGTTTCGCCGCCGCGTCCACCACTTCCTGCCTGGAATGATACATCACGGCGACGCCGATGATCTGCAGATCCTTATGCCGGTTTTGCAGTGCGGCGAAGGCGGGCATTTCGTCCAGGCAGGGCGGGCACCAGGGCGCCCAGAAGTTGACCAGCACCCATTTACCGTGCAGCGCGGACAGGCTGTACTGCGCGCCGTCCCGCGCTTTGAGCCGCCAGCCGTCCGCCCACGCCGCGGGGCTGGCGGAAAACGCGAGCAGCAACGCCGCGGCGAGCGATGCGGCGCGCAGGGTGCGGGGTATAACCATCTTCTTGCCCATGATCCACCTCACGGTTCTGGTTGCGCTCACTACAGGGTCTGCTGCATGCCTACGGTGAGCGTGTAGCGCGGCACGAGCTGGAGCGAATTGACATTCTGGTAAACCGGGAGCTGCACGAAGCCATACGCGCTCAATCCGCCGCCCAGCCGCAGGGCAGCGCCCGGTGCAAGATAGGCCAGGGTTCCACCCGTGGTGGGGCCGCCGGTCAGCACATCCGGCGGCGTGGCCCCGCTGCCGCTGTCCGGGCGGCGGTGGATGACGTTGAATTGCAGCATGGGCGAGAATTTCTCGCCGAATTTCGCCTTGCGGATGCCCGAATTCAGCTGGTAGCTGTCACCGGGGCGGTAATCGAGCCCATTGAGCGTCTGCGTGGCGACGGCATGCTGCACCGTGCCCTGGACAAACCAGCCATAGTCGCTGAACGCACCCGTGGCATAACCGCCAAGGATGATGTCGGTCGAGCCGGTGCCGATCTGCAGGCTGCGGTCTACCGGGGTTCCGTCGTTGAAGGTCATGTCGGTGCTGCCGGTCGGCAGCTTGGCCCCGACGATGAACCCGGAAGTGCGGTGCTCGGACAAGCCGGCATAGCGGCCCAGCACGCGGATGTCGCCGATGCTGCCTTGAGCCGACGTGAGATAGGTCGAGCCCAGTGGAGCGGTTGTGCCCCAGGTGGCATGGCTGCGGTACAGGTATGGAATTTCGGCGATGACGCCCCAGCGGTCGTTGGTGTAATTCAGCGAAGCCGTAGCGGTCTGGGTCCGGGTATAGGTCTCGACTTCCTGTCCTGCGGCGAGGAGGCGGTCAATCTGCGCGCCCGATGCGGCGCTGCGGCCGTAACGCTGCTGGTTCTGGTCGATGTAGTTGTATGCAAGGCCAAGGGTCAGGCCCGGCGTGGTGATAAGTCCCTGGGTCTGCCACGCGGTGGAAATGGTGTCGCCGCACGCGGCACAGGCGCGGGCCGCCTGAGGGGCAAGGGCGAGCAAGCCAAGTGCGCACACCGCCATAGCGATGGTAAGTAGCTGGCGCCCGGTCTGGAACGGGTTTGGGTTGATCTCGCTTACGCGGATGCTCGTCATGACGCTGCCTGCCGTATCTGTGTGGGTTGCAAGGGTGTGTGCAAAAAGGGGAGGGGGCAAGGCCCCCTCCAAAAGCACGTCCGCTCTGTTACTGGACTATCTCGTGTCCGGGCTTGCCCGCTTGAGGATCCGCATCCGGCTTGTTCATGAGGACGGTGATGGCTCCACGCAGCGCTGCGCCCATCGTATGGTCAACAATCGCATTGTTGGTCGGACGATCGGCGGGGGGGACAATGTCAAAAGTATCGCCTTCCGCCACAGCGACGTTATACGTCTGGATTCCATACAAGGTGTTCCTCGGGTTGCCGCCGATGTACACGCGGTCCCAGATGCCGGCGATAGGATGGAAAGCGACGGGCATGTTGATATTGGCGTTCACGAAATAAATGCGAACGCGCTCGCCCGGCTTGGCCTGCAGAACCTGGGAGGCATTCGGATCGTGCACGGGGTCGTAGTGCAGGATCTTGCCGTTGATGAGCGAGCCGGCCCAGCCCTTGTTTTCAAGCATGGCCTTGTAGTTGTCAGCATCCGGGAAGTACTGGCCCTGCACGAGGACGTACTCGCGGTCAGGTTTGGGGTAGGCCTTGCTGTATCCGCCCTTGGGCTCGACCAGAATGACGCCGTACATCCCGCGGGCAATGTGCTGCACCATCGGGCTGGCGCCGCAATGGTACATGAAAAGGCCGGGCACCTTGGCCTGGAAGATGAAGTGCTTGCTTTGGCCCGGCTTGACCGGCGCGAACTCGTTCAGCACGTCGACCTGTGCGGCATGGAAGTCGATGGCATGGGAATTCTTGTTTTCGGGCGGGTTGATCAGCGTGAAATCGACCGTGTCTCCTTCTCGAACCCGAACGAATTTCCCGGGAATGGACCCGTCGAAAGTCCAGGCGGGATACATCGTTCCCTTGTTGTCTATCGGTATCTGCACCTCGCGCGCGGTCATCGTGACCTTTACGGTCTTCGCGACGGCGCACGGCGCGGCCAGGATGCTGGCCAGGGCCATTACTGCAATCGTAGTCTTCTTGATCGTGTGCATCTCAAAATCTCCCATTCATGGAATAAGTATTCAACGTCAACCACAACTTTCTTTTCTCCCTCTTTCTCTGCCTTATCTCCTCCTCTCCGGGTTTTCTCCTCGCCTTGCTGCCGGGCGGCTGTTCTTTTCCTCGCCGCTTTTCCTTCCGGCCACTCTCCCCCTCTCCGTCGTTTACGAGCCGTATTTGCACTTGCAGAGTTCGCGCAAGTGTTGAACCATGTCGCGGATCTCGTCATCGCTCAGCGTGCTGCCCCAAGGGGGCATCAGCACCGACTTGTCGATGGAGAGGCCGCCTTCCTTGATGACCTTGAACAGGTCGGCATCGGAGCGGCCGGACATGGCTTTCGCGTCCGTGTGGTCGCGCGGCTGCACCGACATGTCGCGGATGTTGACTCCCTTGCCGTTACCCTGGGTGCCGTGGCACTGGACACAGTAGGTGCGGTAGTTGTCCTTGGCTGCCTCCCTGGCGAACACCGGCGACGCCGCCAGCAATGCGGCGATCACGAGGGCGAGTCTGCTATTTTTCATTTCCATCCTCCTTCGAAAGCGCTTCGAGGTAATGCACCAGTTTCTGGATGTTTGCGTCCGTCACGTGCTTGTTCGGCATCCATATCTTCGGATCCCACGCCTGCGGGCTGCGGATGTAGCTGGCCATGAATTCGGGCTGCAGCCGCTTCCCGGCCGTGTAGAGTTCCGGCCCGGACAGGCCGCCGTAATCCGGCTCGATGCGGTGACAGGCCATGCAGCCAAGGAACTTGTCGAACACCAGCTCGCCCATCTGGCTGGAGATCGTGCTGTTGTCGATTTTCTCCTTCGCGATCAGGTCGTCGTGCGGCTTCAGCTTCATCAGTTCCGTGGCCACGGCCCCGGCATCGGCAGCGGAAAGGGCGGCATGGTCGTGGAGCGTGGATGGATCGACCACGTCCCCCTTGGGGCCGGGCTTGATGTGGTCCTCGTAGAATTCGCCCGCCGGTCGGATGCGCTGCGGTTTCTGCAGCCATGCCACCAGCCACTCCTTGCGGTACTTGTTGCCTGCGTAGAACAGGTCCGGCCCCTTCCTGGCCCACAGCTGCTGAAGTGTCTGCGGCGCAGGACCTTTCAGGTTGTGGCAGGACACGCACTGCTGTTGCAGGATGGCCGCCCCGTCCGCTGCCTGCGCCTGCGGCGCAAAGGCAAAGGCGGCAAGGACGAGGGTGGCAATTGCGGTTAAATGGCGCATTGGCATGTTTACCTCCGGTGGTGGCGTTCTCGTTCGACTGGCGTTCCGGCGAATCCGGGACTGTTGAAGATGCCGTAGCCCTTCTTCATGGATTCGCTGTAGAAGAAGTTGGGGTCATAGGTGGCGTCCTTATCCTTCCATACGTACCAGCTCTCCTTGGGGATGCCGTCATACTCGACGACAGTGATGGCGCCGCCGGGGAACTTGCCGCGGGCGGTCACGTGGTGATCGATGTGGTCATGGAAGATAAAGCGGCCGGGGTTATTCATCTTGACGATGACGTCATAGCGCTCGCCCGGCCCGACCAGCACCGTGTCCGCGTAGTAGGGTTTGGGCAGCGGCAGGCCGTCCTTGTGGGTGACCAGCATGTCGTGGCCGTGCAAATGCATCTCATGAAATGATCCACCGGCGCCGATGAAGCGGATCCGCACCACGTCGCCCTTCTTGACCCGGATGGGCTGGGTCAGCGGAAAGGATTTCGCGTTGATCGTGTAATAGTCCTCGATGTCGTAAGGCGTGCCGCCCTCGCCGTAACTGCCCGAATGCTTGCTCTCCCAGCTCGAGAGCATCATGATCACGTCCTTGGTGACGGTCTTTTCGATGGGCAGCGGCTTCTTTGGATCCACGATCATCGGGCCCCACATTCCGCGGATGCCAACGTGTTCGTTGACGTTGACGTGGCAGTGGTACCAGAGTGTTCCCGGGCGTTCGGCCTTGAATTTGTAGGTGAAGGTGTCGCCGGGCTGGATGGGCACCTGGGTGATTCCCGGAACCCCGTCGTTTTTCCAGCTATTCATCTGGTGCGTGCCATGCCAGTGGATGGTATGGGGCAGGGTGGTGTTGTTGGTGACGTGGATGATCAGGTCGTCGCCTTCCTTGACGTGAATCAGCGGCCCGGGGACCTGGCCATTGAATGCGAATACCTTGTAGTCGAGGTCCGGGGCGATATGCTCGACGACTTCCTCTATCGTGATGTTGAATTCGCGTTGCTCCGCCCGGCAAAGACCAGGTAACAGCGCCGTCAGGAATATCAACACCCGAAGTGCCGTTGAGAATGACAGTTTCATAATGCGTTTTCCCCTATAAGAAGTATCGCCAGTACATGTTTAGGCGCAAAAAAAATCAAACAACTCAACCTTCCAGCCGATTATTGGTGGCTAGGCCACACGCACAGGACGCCGAGCCTGAACGCCTGCTCCCTGTTTCCATCACCACTGCGAACTCTGTTGATCGCATCATCATTTACTCCCCCCGCCCATAAAGATTTATAACAAATACATCTTAAACGGCAAAAAAAACAACCCACCACTTCAAAATACCTGTCCTGACGGCCGGCGTGACCGGCCATCGGCCATCCCTGGTCACTCCAATTCCCCTAAGCCGGGGACCGTGAACTCGCCCCCGAGCTGGATGAGCTCGCGCCGATGCAGGCTTGCGATCTCTTTGACCAGGTCATCGCCGGCCTCGGTCAGATGGATCTGCACTTCGCGCTTGTCCACTGTGCCGCGCTGGCGGTAAATCAGGCCCAGCTTTTCGCAACGCGACGCCAGCGCCACTACTCCGTTATGCTGCGCCTGCAGCTTTTCCGCCAACTCGCCCACCGTTGCCCACTCGCGGCCCTGATAGCCCTTCACGTGCAGCAACAGCAGGTACTGCAAATTCGTGATCCCGAACTTATGGGTCAGCTCCTCGCTGAACCGCAGGAAGCACCGAAGCTGGTAGCGGAAATTTGAGAGTGTCTCAAAATCCTTCTTGCTCAGAGGACGCTTAGCCATTTGGTATCCGAGGTGGCGAAAAAATAGCATCACATTGTGATAATGTCAACATGTGATATATATTGATGTCAATGTATCTCCCAAGGGCCGCGTGGCGCAGCCAAAGCGGCCTGGCCTTCGCGCCTGGCGGCACGCAAAGACTCCGCTCGCGCCTTCGGCTTTTCCTTGCAGATCGCGGAAACGGAAAGAGCGACGGTGGAATGAGGAGCGGAGCGGCCGGCAAAGGGACGGGCGCGATGGCCACGGGAGCGCGCGGCACAGGCCGCATGTCGCGGCGCGGTCCCGTCGGAATTGTGCGGATAAGCTTCTCCATCCGTGTGATATTAGCGGCTGAGCGCCGTTTAATCAAAGGGCGCGGTGCTGTTCCAGAAACGCAAGGCGGCGCTGGTCAGGCCGCTCCCCCGTCGCGCCGGTAAAACTGGTAGTTGTTCTTGCCTTTGGCCTTGGCGGCGTACATGGCGTCGTCTGCGCGGGAGACAAGGGCGTCCATGTCTTCGCTGTCTTCGGGATAGAGGGCGATGCCTATGCTGCCGCCGATATGGCAGCGGCAGTTGCCGATGAGGAATTCTTCGTGCAGCAGGCCGAGGATCTTGCCCGCAGCGGTCGCGGCGTCTTCCCGGCCTTGGATGCCGCTGAGGATTAAGATGAATTCGTCGCCGCCGACGCGCGCCATGGTGTCCTCGCCGCGGATGATGCGGCCCAGGCGGGCGGCGACTTCCTGCAGCAGTTTGTCGCCGATGTCGTGGCCGTATCTGTCATTGACTTCCTTGAAGCCGTCGAGGTCGAGGAAGAGAAGGGAGAACATCTGGTCGTGGCGCCCGGCGTAGGCGGCCATCTGACTGAGCCTGTCGTAGAGCAGGACGCGATTGGGCAGGCCGGTGAGGAGGTCGGTGTGCGCGAGACGCCAGATTTCCTGTTCGGAGAGCTTGCGCTGGGTGATGTCCTGGGTGATGCCGACGACGCGCGTTGCCCGGCCGTGACTGTCGCGGTGCATGGCCTTGCCGTGTCCGCCTATCCATCTCAGTTCGCCATCGTGGCCGCGCATGCGGTATTCGGCCCGGTATTCGGGGGTGCGTCCTTCGATATGGTCGTTGATGGCCTTGAGCACGCGCTCGCGGTCTTCGCTGAAAATACGCGCCGCCCATTGGTCCACGGTGGCGGGGCGGTCGCGCTTGTCCTGGTAGCCGAGCAGGTTGCCCCACTGGGTGTCGAAATTCAGCTTGCCGGTCGTCGCGTCCAGGTCCCACGTGCCCTGGTTGCCGCCGGACAGGGCCATCTTGAGCCGCTGCTCGTTTTCATGCAGGCGGGAGACCAGGCTGGCGTCGTCCTTCATGATGAGGCTGATGCGACGGAGCACGCTGACTGCGCAGAGAGCGTTCAGAAGGGCGAGCGCGCCCAGTATCCACCATGCCTCGCGTATCGCTTCGCTGGTGCTCCTGGCGGCGGCGTCGGCGAGCGCGGCTGTGTGGGCACGGGCCTCTTGCACGAATGCGGCCATGCCGGCGTTCAATTGGCCGTAGCTCTGGACGCCGCTGCTCATGCCCAGTGCTAGCGCCTCTTTGCGGTGGTTGTGCTGGAGCAGGTCGAGGATGCGCGCATAGGCGGCATGCCATGCGTCGAGTTGATGGTTTACTTCGTCGCGGGTGCGGCGAAATTTGCCGGCATCGGCCGCCACGGTGGACAGATTCTGGCGGAGTCCGGCATCAAGCGCCTGCAGCGATGCGCCAACCTGCGCGAGCCCGCGCGTATCGGGGGCGGCCAGCGTTTGCAGCATCAAATCGTGCATGCGGGAAACATCCCCCAGCATTTCCTGCCCTGCCTGGCTGATGGCAAGCGAGTGGCCATAGAGCGCGCGGGCGGTGGCCTGCAGGTGCGCCAGCCGGTAGATGAGCGCGGAGCTGAATCCGATGGAAAGGACGAGAATGAAGAAGAAGCAGGCTGCGAACAGAAAGGAGATCTTCCGCTGTCCGTTTATCAGGAGGTTCATTGTAGACGCCGATTCTTCACGCTGTACTTGCACGTTGTAGTTTTCATGGGCAACGATCTATGTCGTTTGCATTGCCTTGGCTTTGCATTGCCTTGGCCCGCCGCGCCGGTTTACGGCGATTATAGCGCGGCGCGAGCGGCGCTTGCCTGATGTTTGAGGAACGTGGGTCTGCGCAAAAAGGGCCGGGCTGCGGGTGGCCGTCTGCGGTTCGGGCGCGGGAGGCGGCGTGATCCGCCGCAGGTGATCAGCGCAGAAGTTGCAGGCGCTCGGTGAGCAGGTTTTTCCAGAAGTCGTCGTTGGCGTCGGGCAGTATGCGCTCGATCGCCTCGCGTTCGGTGTGGTTGTGCACGATCTCCACCTCGTAGCGGACTCTGCCGGGGCGGCGAACCTCGCGGGGCTTGAAGGTGCCCAGGTAGTGCACGCCGGCGGACAGGAGGTCGGCCCGGAACCGCGGCGTGTCGGGCAAATTGAAAGTGAGGTCGCGGTCAGGCAGGTGTATGGTGAGGTTGACGAGCTGGTAGCGGCCGACGGTGAGTTCCTCGGTGAAGAAAACGCACGAGTCCTCGTCCCGGCTGACCCGGAAGGTATGAATGGTCATTCTCGGGGCGGGCCATTCGCGCGTGAGGGTGGCGCTCTTGAAATAGCCCGGCATTTCGCTCATGTCTATGGTGCCCAGGACGAAGATGGGGTTTACCGCAGTGGGCGGGTTCCATTGGTCGCTGCTGGCCTTCAGCCCGTCGGGCGTCTTGCACCCGGCGAGCGCGGCCGCCAGCAGGAGGGCAAGCAGGAAGGCGAATATGCGACCCGCATGTTTTGCTGTCATGGATCCCCCATAGGTGGTGGCCGGCCGGGCATTTTGCGGCAAGGTGGCGGAATATACCACGCGCGCGATTGCCTTGTGGAGGGGCGGGCGCGGGGCGGCCGCCATATGGCCGGCGGCGCGCCGTGACTTCCGGTGCTACGGGCTGGCCGCTCAGCGCTGTGCGCTGATCAGCCGGAGCGTCTCCACCAGCAGGTCGACTTCTTCGCGCGTGTTGTAGAGGGAGAAGGACGGGCGCACGGTGGATGTGAGGCCGAAGCGGGCGAGGATGGGCTGCGCGCAGTGGGCGCCGGTGCGCACTGCGATGCCGGCTTCATCCAGCAACTTGCCTACCCTGGCATCGGCGATGCCGGGGAGGGTGATGGAATAGAGGCCGCCGCGCTCGCGCGGATTGCCCACCATGCGCAGGCCGGGCACGCTGCGCAGGCCTTCCCCGGCGTAGGCGAGGAGCTGGGTTTCCCAAGCCTCGATGGCTTCCATGCCCACGCTGTTCACGTAGTCTATGGCCGTGCCGAGAGCGATGGCCCCGGCGAGCGAGCAGGTGCCGGGCTCGAATTTCCACGGCGGGTCGGCGAAGGTGGTCTTTTCGAAAGTGACCTGGTCTATCATGCCGCCGCCGGTCTGCCAGGGCGGCAGCGCCTCCCACAGCGCCTTGCGCCCATAGACGGCGCCGATGCCGGTGGGGCCGAACAGCTTGTGGCCGGAGAATACATAGAAATCGCAGTCTATGGCCCGCACGTCCACGCGGCGATGCGGAACGCCTTGCGCGCCGTCTATTACCACGGTGGCGCCGGCACGCCGGGCGATGGCGGCCATCTCGGCGACGGGCAGGACGCTGCCCAGCGCGTTGGAGACGTGGGTAAACGTGGCGATGCGTGTGCGGGGCCCGATGAGCCGTTCGTATTCTTCCAGGATGATGTCGCCGTTGTCGTCCATGGGGGCGACGCGGATGACGGCGCCGGTTTTTTTCGCTGCAATCTGCCAGGGCACGATGTTGGAGTGGTGCTCGGCCTGGGTGAGCAGGATCTCGTCGTCCGGCTGGAGCTGCGCCTCGCCCAGGATGGCGGCGAGCAGGTTAAGGCCTTCTGTTGTGCCGCGCACGAAGACGATCTCTTCCGCGACGGCGGCGTTGAGGAAGGCGGCCACCTTGGCGCGCGCGCCTTCGTAGGCGTCGGCGGCTTCCAGCGCCAGGGCGTGGATGCCGCTGTGGGTGTTGGAGTTCTCGTGCTCGTAAAAGCGCGTGATGCGGCCGATCACGCTTTGCGGCTTCTGGGTGGTGGCGGCGTTATCCAGCCACACCAGCGGCTTGCCGTGCACGCGGCGCTGCAGGATGGGGAAGTCGCGGCGGATCTTTTCGACATCGAGCATGGCGTGGCGCCCTCCGGGTGATATGCGTGGTTCGTGACCCTTGCCAGTATAGCGCCCGAAGGCTCAGGCCTGCCAGACGCCGAAGCCCGCCGAGCGCAGGTCGATGCCGATTTCCACCTCGCGCGTCTTGGCCTCATCGTAGCTCATGGGGTTGAAGCCTTCATAGAGGTCTGGCAGCAGGCGCAGGCCGTAGTCGCGCACGTAGCGGTTGGACTGGATGCCGGCCTTGTGCTTGTCGAAGCGCAGGTCGGGGTCGAGGCCGGTCATGCCGACGTAGACGCAGGGCATGCCCGGCTTGTAGCCCGGATTGCAGCGTTTGAAGCGGACTTCGTAGAGCACGTCTTTCGATAGTTCGATGACGTAGACGTGGTAATGGTTGCCGCGGGACATTTTCGTCGGGAGCTGTGCTGTTTTCTTTCGCAAGTATAAGGCAGTTTGCCGGGTGCGGATTTGGGCGGTTCAGGTTGGGGCGTCGCCCAGCCATTCCTTGCTCAATACATGCAGTTCGTCGTCCAGAGTGTAGGCCAGCGGCACGCCGGAGGGGATTTCCACATGCTCGATCGCGTCCGGCGCGATGTGCTCGAGGTGCATCACCAGGCTGCGCAGGGTGTTGCCGTGGCTGACCATCAGCAGGCATTTGCCCGCCCGCAGGCGGGGCAGGGCGGTTTCGTTCCACCACGGCAGCAAACGGCGCTGGCAGTCGGACAGGCTCTCGCTGAAGGGTGTGCGGACCGCTTCCAGCCCGGCAAACAACGGATTGAAGCGGGGGTGGCGCGGGTCGTCCATCTCCAGTTTGGGCGGGGCACGCAGGTAGCCGCGCCGCCACAGGCGGAAGTTTTCCTCGCCCCAGCGTGCGGCGATCTCGTGGTGGTCCATGCCCTGGAGCTGGCCGTAGTGCCGTTCGTTCAGCCGCCAGGACACCGGCGTGGGTACGGCAGGATGATGCATGGCGGCGAGCACTGCGTGTGCGGTCTGGTGCGTGCGGCGCAACAGCGAGACGTGCACCTCGTCGAATACATTGCCCGCGGCGGCGAGACGCTGCCCTGCGCGCCCGGCGTCGGCGAGTCCGCGGTCGGACAGCGCGATGTCGGCCCAGCCGGTAAAGCGGCCGCTGCGATTCCATTCGCTGCGGCCATGCCTGAGTAACACGATCTGCATGGCCGGGGTGTTCATTCGGCCGCTTCCTTGATGACGTCGGCCAGGTAATGGTGATCGTCCCAGGCTTCCAGCCGCCAGCCGCGGCTGTCGAAACTGAACCAGTTCAACGCGCAGTTGGGAATGGAAAAGTCGCGCGGCGTGTGCAGCGGCCGGCCGGTGGCGGTGCGGTAGAGGACGTCGAGGACGCCGGCATGGGTGACGGCGGCAAGGGTCTGTCCGGCATGATGGCGGGTCATTTCGTGCACGGCGGCCTGCACCCGGGCGGCAAAGGCCAGCATGCTTTCGCCGGTCTCGAAATCGTAGGCGGTATCGCGCGCGAGGTAGTGGGCGTGGGCTTGAGGGTGGCGCGCCCGGCCTTCGGCGGCGGTGAGCCCCTGGAAGATGCCGTAGTGCCGCTCGCGGAGCAGCGGCAGGAGCTGTACTTCCAGGCCGTCGCGCTCGGCCAGCTTTTCGGCGGTGGCGCGGGCGCGGGCGAGATCGCTGCTGTAAATGGCGGCGAAGGTGTAGCGGGCGGCATTGAAGGCCATGGCCATGGCCTGGCGCAAGCCGGTTTCGTTGAGCGGGATGTCGGTCTGGCCCTGGATGCGTCTTTCCACATTCCAGGCGGTTTCGCCATGACGGATGAAGCAGATGCGCGTGGCGGTCATTGAACTTCGTGATATTTGTCGTATGCCGCGAGCAGTTGCGCGGCGTCCTGTCTTTCCGCCGGGGTCAGCGCGCGGTAGGCGTGGCTATAGGGCCAGCCATAGCCCCAGCGGAAGCGCGTCGGCCACCACGGCGCGCCGCCGGCACGCACCCCGGCGAGCATCAGCCTGGCGATGGCCGGCTGGCCCACCTTCCCCACGCAGGTTTCGAGCGCGTGATCGGCAGCGAGGCGCTCCTCATAGGTGCCACCCGCCCAGTAGGCCTTGTCGTGGGCAATGCAGCAGTGCAGCCAGAGATAGCGCTGTCCTACCGTGCCATCGGGGAAATCGCTGCAGCCGTCGGTGCTGAAGGCCGTAAGCTGGCCGGCGCTGTGCGCCGGCACCCACTGGAAATAATAGCCGGCGGCGGCGAGCAGCCCGACACAGGGGATGGCGGCAAGCAGGGCGAATGTGCGTAATCGCATGTGGCGTGCTCCCTGATTTGTGCATGTTGGCGCCCACGGGCGGCGATTGTTTTTCGCGGGAGGGATATTTTTGGGATAATCGCCTCTTTTAATCTGAGCCCGGCTGCTTTCATTCTATCAGCCACGGCGGACACGATATGGCAAAAGCAAAGACAGTTTACACCTGCACGGAGTGCGGCGGACAGACGCCGAAGTGGGCCGGACAATGCCCTAATTGTGGTGCCTGGAACACGCTGGTGGAATCGGTGGCGGAAGCCGCACCGGCCCCGGGCAAAAACCGCTACAGCGCGCTGGCGGCGTCGGGCAAGCTGCAGCAGCTCGCCGAGGTGGAGGCGCGCGAGGTTTCGCGCACGGCGACGGGTGTTGCTGAGTTCGACCGGGTGCTGGGCGGCGGGCTGGTGGAAGGCGGGGTGGTGCTGATCGGCGGGGACCCGGGGATCGGCAAATCCACGCTGCTGCTGCAGACGCTGGCGCATCTCGCGCCGCAGAAGAAGGTGCTTTATGTCAGCGGCGAGGAATCCGCCCAGCAGATCGCGCTGCGCGCCAAGCGCCTGGCGCTGGATGCACGCGAGGTGCACCTGCTGCCCGAGATTCAGCTCGAAAAAGTCCAGGCCACCATCGCCAACGAGAAACCGGAGGTGGTGGTGATCGACTCGATCCAGACCGTGTATTCCGAGCAATTGACCTCCGCCCCCGGCTCGGTGGCGCAGGTGCGCGAGTGCGCGGCGCAACTGACGCGCATCGCCAAGAGCGAGGGCATCACCATGATCCTGGTCGGCCACGTCACCAAGGAAGGCGCGCTGGCTGGACCCCGCGTGCTGGAGCATATCGTGGACACAGTGCTGTATTTCGAGGGCGACACCCATTCCAGCTTCCGTCTGATTCGCGCCTTCAAGAACCGCTTCGGCGCGGTGAACGAACTGGGCGTGTTCGCCATGACCGAAAAGGGCCTGCGCGAGGTGAGCAATCCGTCTGCCCTGTTTCTTTCGCAGCATGGCACGCAGGTGGCGGGCTCCTGCGTGATGGTCACGCAGGAAGGCACGCGTCCATTATTGGTGGAGATCCAGGCGCTGCTGGACGAGGCGCATTCGCCCAGCCCGCGCCGTCTTTCGCTGGGCCTGGAGCAGAACCGCCTGGCCATGCTGCTGGCCGTGCTGCACCGCCATGCGGGCATTGCCTGCTTCGACCAGGATGTCTTCATCAATGCCGTGGGCGGGGTGAAGATCACGGAGCCCGGCGCGGACCTCGCCGTGCTGCTGGCGATCGTCTCCAGCCTGCGCAACCGTCCATTGCCGGAAAAGATGGTGGTGTTCGGCGAGGTCGGGCTGGCGGGCGAGGTGCGCCCGGTGCAGCGCGGCCAGGAGCGCCTCAAGGAAGCGGCGAAGCTGGGTTTCACCCACGCCATCATCCCCAAAGCCAATGCGCCGAAGCAGAAAATCGCAGGCATGCAGATCATCGCGGTGGAGCGGGTGGAAGAGGCGGTGGAGCGCGCCCGGTAGCGTGTGCAAACCGGGCAAGCAGGCAAAAAAAAGGCCGCAGCAGCGCGGCACTCAGTGTGAGGGTGTTCGGCGAGGGCCGAACGGTGCGGCCATTGCATCCCCGCCCAAGGGGGGAGGACGGGAAAGGGCCGCGTGCGCTGCCTATATCGAAGTATCCCTTGCTATGGCAGCATTTGTTTGGATTTAGTCTAGCAAAATTGCCTATGCCGTGTGCATGAAAAAATATATAGGCAGGGCATCTGAATATATAGACCCAGCGCGTTGAAATGTTACAGAAAATCCGCACAGCGATTGGTGGCGATAGGGGGCCGGTGCTATGATGGCCGGCACCCGAACAGGAGCGAAAAAATGAAGAAACTGATGCTCGTCGCGCTGATGCTGTTCTCCACGGCTGCCGCGGCAGAAGGCGTGCCCGCCGTGGCGCAGCAGGAGATCGACCATCTTTTCACCTATCTCAAGGGCTCCGGCTGTCAATTCAGCCGCAACGGCTCATGGTATACGCCGCAGGCGGCCGTGGACCACATCAACGACAAATACCAGTATCTGATTCACCATGACATGGTGAATACCGCGGAAGATTTCATCAAGTACGCCGCGACCGGGAGCAGCTGGAGCGGCAAGCCCTATCTGGTGAGATGCGGCGGTGGCGCGGCCCAGGAAACGGGCCCGTGGTTTCGCGCGGAATTGCAGAAATTCCGCAAGGTCGGCATGACCGCCTCGGCCCGGCAGGCCTCCCCAACGCACTGACGGCCGGAACCCCGCCGGCAAGCCCGCATGGGATGCGCAAAAGTATTCCCAAAAACAAAACACCCTGATACAATGCGCGACTTCGCAAAACAACGCGCCCGTAGCTCAGCTGGATAGAGTACTTGGCTACGAACCAAGGGGTCAGGAGTTCGAATCTCTTCGGGCGCGCCAAATAAAACAATGGGTTAGATCTGAAATGGTCTAGCCCATTTTCTTTTGCGTAAACCGAGTGCGTAACTCATTTGTGTAAATTTCCCGATGTTTGTCTGATTCCGCAGACCGCCACATATATGTTCTCCGTTGGTTCGCGGTTGGCGAATTCGCCGTTTTAACCACCTCACAACATTGGCGTCGCGTCCCGAGGATGGCGGGCGAACGGCGCCACTGGCTTTCACCATGAGCGTCGGGGCGGGCTTGGGCACGTGACCAGGCCGAGGGCGGTGCTTTCGGTGCTGGCGTGGATTCCCGCCGCTACGGGATCAGTTCCTGCAGACAACCCAGACCGATCGTTCCGCCAAGGGACTCTCATGCATACGCTAGCGGGCATTGGTGCGCCCGGCCGGCGCTCGCGCCGGGAATGGCGAAGAACAGGAATGGAAGCAAATCCTTTCAGCGGGGCACATCCTTAAGGAAATTCCAGCAACCGCTCATCGGATCGATGGACCGTTCGTCAGGCCGATTTGGGCATTTTCCCTGTTTTTGTCGCAGGTGCGGCCCAGACCACGTGACGTTCGTCCCGACACCATGCCGTATGTCCCGAATGGGAATGAATTTTTAAGCGGCAGCCTATAGAGTGCCCACCCATGGTGCTCGCCATACAAGACCGGGCGATCACTGGAGCTGTGGCGCAGCGTGTACTGCGGCACAGGAAGCCTGGATCGCGGCGAGCAATACGCGGCCAAGTTCGGCTCACTCGCTTACATATTGTGTTGGATAACGTACTACTACTACTAGAGAAGCTGATGCAGAACCTCGGGTCAGGGGACCCCGCTTCGCTGAAATGGGGAATTCGGCGCAAATGCAAGAGTAAATCAGGGATGGCAACGAAATCTTTCGAATTGCCGGGGGCGGCTGTTGATTCGCGTCCTGTTCGGCTCGCTAACAGCACTGGGGGCGTTTGGCGCCAGCAGCGCGCATGCAGGCCGCGGGTGAGCCCATAGCCATGCAGCGGCGGCAAGGCATGTGGGGAATGATCGCCAGTAGCCGGGGGCTCCTCCGGCTGTTTGCGTTCGCCCTGATGCTGGGCGGCAGTTGGGCGGCGCACGCCGCGGCCTTCTGCAGCAGCTTCCCGCTGGATCCGTCCGGCACCTACCATGTCGTCGACGGCAATACGCTTACACCGGCCACGCTGCCGTCCTCCCTCGGCATCGACACCAACTGCGAATTCAAGAACTTCCCGCAAAACTGGGCGGGGGGCACTTCCGGTCTGACTTCAACCATCAACTTCAAGCAGACTACGCCGGCGGCCCTGGCGATATTCAGCAACGTCTGGTACTCCGGCAACATGGCGTGCAGCAACACCAATGCAATGGTGTGGTTCGTCAATTCGTACTTTTCCGGCAATAACCAGTGCCAGTCCATTTTCATTGCCGTGCCGGCGGCCTACAAGGTGGCGCCAGCGACGGCCGCCGTGGGCGTGCCGTTCACCTACGACATTACGGTGCCGACGCTGTTTGCCTACGATTCGCTCGGCAATCCGGTCTACGTTAATCAGCCTTACACCTCCGATATATACGGCGTCACGGTCTACGACGACATCTCGTCGCTGACGAACGGAGGTGCTGTGGTGACCTATCTGGGCGCCACTGCCGATGTATATACAAACGGAGCCCTGACATCATCCGGGGTGCCGGTGACGGCGAATGGCCTGAGCGGAACGCAGTTGAATCAGTTGGGCTTGCCAAGCACCTCCACGGAGGATTCGACGCACCTGTATTTCTCGTCGCTCAATCCCGCCAATACCATACTGAACACCGTCACGGCCGGCTCCCAGGTGGTGATCCACGTGTCGGTGGTGCTCGCCAATAACACGGCCAATACGCCGGGTCTGACATTCAGCAATACGGCGCAGTGGTGGCTGGCCGAGAGCATCAACGGCACACTTTACACCCCGCTGCCGGGCCAGGGGTCGCAGACGGTTCAGACCCAGATAGTCGGGCCCAATCTCACGCTGCAGAAGTCGGCTACGACCGCCAATCTGAACCTCACCTCGGCGGACACGTTCACGCTTAATGTGCAGAATACCGGCGGCGGCGCGGCGTGGAACACGACCGTTACCGACGTCTTGCCGACGGGAATGTGTTCCAGTTATCCGCCCACCAGCTACCCGATAACGGCGAAGATAGTTGACGCCACCGGCGCGACGTCTCTGACAACGCTGACACTGGGCACGGACTACACGGCGAGCATGTCTGGTTGCACGCTCACCTTCCAGCTGGCGAATACGGCAAAGGCGAGCATCCCGGCGACCGACCGGCTGATGATCACCTACCAGGGGCAATTCGATACTTCGGGGATCACGGCCGGACAGGTCTACACTAACTATGCGGGCGCAACCCACTATACTTCCGGCGCCACTGGCGGGACCTATACGCCCGAAGTTGTTTACAACACCATCACAGACGGCACGCCGGGAACGCTGGATTTTCAGGATGCCTTCAGCGTTAACGCCGCGGTTTCGGGTTACTACTACCTCAAATCTGTTGCCGACCTGACCACCGGGCAAAACCCCGCGACCCAGGCGTTTGCCGGCGACGTGCTGCAATACACCTTCCAGCTCCAGAACTACACCCTGCCGACACTCTCAAACGTATTCGGCACGGACGACTTCAGCAGTGCTTTCGTGCCGGGCACGCTTGCCCTGGTTGCGGGCAGCAGCACCATGCCAGCGGGCGCCCTGACCATCAATTCGACCGGCGGCGCCAACGGTACGGGTTCCATTACCGTGGGCTGCTCCGCCAGCAATTGCCTGAGCCTGACTAACACCCAGCCCTATACCTTCCAGGTTACCGTCCAGCTGTCGCCGACCGTGGCGAACGGTATCGTGGTGTCCAATCAGGGAACGCTGCAAGGCATAGACAGCTCGACCAACACCACGATTACCGGCTTCAGTGATAATCCCTTCGTCAACGGCATCGTGCTGTTCAACAGCACGGCACCGGCGCCTGATCCGACGAGCCTGACCGTCATCGCGCCGCAGACGCTGACCAAGG
>Ga0075276_10000015_pt1 | contig 50067 bp, 49 predicted proteins | sample SF_Rice_5C_80N_4_FD_69770 | JGI IMG/M metagenome (GOLD analysis project Ga0075276, IMG submission 69770) | Rice paddy soil microbial communities from Twitchell Island, California, USA - SF_Rice_5C_80N_405 | ecosystem: Environmental > Terrestrial > Soil > Paddy field/soil | place: USA: Twitchell... | reverse complement strand
GGACCCCAATGTGGGTCCAAAGGATACAGTTTGCCGACAGCAGATTGGGCAAGGCGGACTTCGCTCGCAGCTGATTTCGATTTTCGCGAATCTCACCGTTGCAAAATTTAACACTCCTCCGCCACTCCCATGTGGTTGAAAGAAATAACTCGAAATGTATCGCATGTCCCCCGCAGGAATCCGGCGAGCGTGGGTGTCGTCCGGGCGAACAGATTCCTGATTTGCCTTTGGTAATTTCCCTGACTGCGCATTTTCCAGCTACTCTCGGTGGCCAACCGATTGCAACAGCTACAGCTACGTGAATTTCGTGTGAAACCAAGAAAACAAGTGAGATGCCTTGGGCTTGACACTGCTGGTGAACGTGGTTGTCTGGTTTCTGCTGAGCGCCGCGGGAGCGCCGCCACAAGCGGCGCCGGTGAATAGCTCTGCTCGGGCGCAAAACTCAAACAATGCGGCCACGCGCAGCCCGCACGGCAACCTGAATCTCCCCTGCCAGAACTGCCACACTTTCACGGCCTGGAAGCCCATCCGCAACGTTCCGGAGTTTGACCACAATCAGACCAAGTTCCCCCTGCGCGGCATGCACAAAGGGGTCAGCTGCCGCCAGTGCCACACCGATCTGGTGTTCACGAACGCGAGCACAAAATGCGCCGACTGCCACGCCGATATCCATCGCCGGCAATTCGGCGCCAGCTGCGAGAACTGCCACAACGTACGGGGCTGGCGGGTCTCAGTGCAGAACATCCAGCAGCATTTCAACCGCTTCCCACTGGTGGGCGCGCACGCCCTGCTGCAATGCGACAGCTGCCATAAGAATGCGGCCGTGGGCCAGTTCCAGGGGCTCTCCACCGATTGCCTCAGCTGTCACGCGGCGCAATTCCAGCAGGCCGCGAATCCCAATCATGCCGCCTCCGGTTTTCCCACTTCCTGCCAGGAGTGTCACAGCATGGACACCTGGTTCGGAGCCAAATTCGATCACCTGCGCTTCGCCGGCTTTGCCCTCACCGGCATGCACGCCTCGCTGGACTGTACCGCCTGCCACGTAGGCGGCCGCTTCAAGGGCACACCGGTGGATTGCCTGGGTTGCCATGCCAAGGACTGGGCCACCACCAGCAATCCCAACCACATCACGGCGGGATTCCCCACCAGCTGCGCCACCTGCCACAACACCAGTTCGTGGATGAACGTGAACTTCAACCATGCCATGAGCGGCTGGCCGCTGAGCGGCGCGCACGCCAAGGTGCCCTGCGCGCAGTGCCACATAAACGGGCGCTACACCGCCATGCCGACAACCTGCTCGTCTTGCCACATGACCGACTTTCAGAAAACGACCAACCCCAACCACGTCAGCGGCGGATTTCCCACGGATTGCTCTATCTGCCACAGCACGGTTTCCTGGGCTAACGCCACGTTCAACCATTCCTTGAGCGGCTTCCCGCTCACCGGTGCGCACGCCACCCTGCAGTGCCAGGCATGCCATGCGGGCGGTAAATTCACCAACCTCAGCACCGCTTGCGTCTCATGTCACCTGAAGGATTTCCAGAACACCAACAATCCGAACCACACGGCAGCCGGGTTCCCGCAACAATGCCAGGTGTGCCACAGTACGACGGCGTGGATGCCGGCCAGTTTCAATCACAACACAACCGGCTTTCCGCTGACCGGCGCGCACGTCACCGTGCCCTGCGCCAGCTGTCACATTAACGGCCAGTATGCGAACACGCCCACGGCCTGTTACTCCTGCCACCAGAAGGATTATCAGGGCACCACCGACCCCAACCACGTGGCAGCGGCTTTCCCCACTACCTGCGCGCTGTGCCACAACACGACTTCGTGGGCGGGCGCCACTTTCAATCACACCTGGTTCCCGATTTATTCGGGCACGCACGCGGGAGTTTGGAGCACCTGCGGCACCTGTCACATCAATGCCTCGAATTACGCCGCCTTCTCCTGCATTAACTGTCACACGCATAGCCAGTCGAACACGGATCCTCACCACACCGATGTTTCCGGCTACGTGTATAACGCCACCAGTTGTTATTCGTGCCATCCCTCGGGACAAGGTGGCAACTAACGTGCGACACAGGGTTGCCAGCGGGGAAGAGAAGCAGGCAGGAGTTGTCGAGTTGTGTGCGTGGGCAGAACACAAAGTGGAAAGCGGGGCGGCGGAGTGCGGGAGAAAGTAAACAGATGCTGCCGTTTTCTGCTGTTGCTGCCTTTGCTGGCTGGGGTGACGGCGGCCAAAGCCGCGGATTCGGCCGCCGTTATCCAGCTCCTGGCGGTCGAACACCACGGCCCGCAAACAGTAGTGAAGATCAGGCTCAGCCGGCCGGTTGCTCCCCAGATGAGCACGGCCACCGGACCGCAGCGCGTGCTGCTGGACCTTCCTAACACCAGTTCGAGCCCGCACCAGCACCACATTACGGTGCTCAGGGAGGGTGTGGATGAGGTGCGCTACGGGCTGAATCAATCGAACCCGCCAGTGACGCGGGTGGTGGTGGATCTGCAACAGGCAGGCAAGTACGAGGTGACGGCCGCGGGAAATGAAATCGTTCTGACCATTACGCCCCAAGCCGGCAGGTCATCCATTGCCTCCAGCACGGAGCCGCAGCCGCGGCACAAGCGCTCCGCACCACCGGCGGCCGCCAATGCTCCGTGGTTCGGCGCGTCGGGAAGAGAGAACAGCGCGGACTCCGGGGCCGCAACTTCCAGCACGCCACTGCCCGCCCCGCCGGCGTCGGCTCCGCAATCGTCCTCGCCTTCCTCAGCGCCACCAGTGATGGCGGGGCAGCGGGAAGCGGTTTCGTCTTCTCCATTGCCGGCGCAGCCAGCGGCGTCCCCGTCGCCGCCGAAACCCGCGCCACCAGCGCCCGGTTCCGACGCGGCGGGACAGGCGGTGACTGCGCCCCAAGCGCCGGCTGGGAGTGGCTCCAGTTCAAGTCTGCCCACAGCGGCCAGCAGTGAAGAGCCGTCTTTATCCACCCGGCCAGCGGCGGCGCCGGCCAGCACCAGCAGCGAGCAGCCGGCGGCGGCGAACGCCGACATCCGTACCGTCTTCCGCGTGAAATATGTGGCTGACGGCGCGGTTTATCTGGACGGAGGCCGCGCGGACGGGCTGGCCGCGGGCGTGGCGCTGGTGGTCAAAAATCAAAGTTCCCAACCGCAAAGCGGCTCGCATGGTGGCCTCACGCCGGCGCCTTCACCTGCCGCGACGGCGATCACGGCTCACCTGAAGGTGATATCGGTGGCGCAAAACTCGGCAGTGTGCGATGTCAGCGCGCCCAGCCAGGCGGTGAAGCCCGGCGATCTTGCCTATCTGACCTCAGAGGATGCTGAAGCCCTGGTGCAGCAGCGCGCGTTGAGCAGCACGCGGGTGTATCCGCAGGTGATTACCTTTACCCAAGGCGATCCCATGGACGAGGAAGTGCGCAGCGAGGTGCCGCGCCCGCCGCTACCGGAAGTGAACCGCACCCGGCTGATGATTGGCTTCGACTACGGAGGGATCAGCAGCCGCGGTTCCACTGTGACGGGAAGTTCGCAATACGGAATGATGCTGCGCACCGACATGACACGCATCGGTGGCAGCTACTGGAACCTGCATGGCTATTGGCGCGGGGAACTGAACTCGCAGTCGGCGTCAGCCCAGCCCACCATACAGGACATGATGAACCGCACCTACACCATCGGGTTGACCTATGACAATCCGCATTCGCGCTTGGTGGCCGGCGTAGGCCGGCTATATCTGCCCTGGGCCACCAGTTTGGATGTGATTGACGGCGGATATGGCGGGCTGCGTTTCGGCAAGCACGTGACCGCGGGGCTGTTTGCCGGCACCTCGCCCGATCCGACCTCGTGGTCGTACAACCCCGACCGGCGCATCGCCGGAAACTTCGTCAACTTCGAAGGCGGCAGCTACGAGGACTTCCATTACACCAGCACGGTGGGTATGGGGGTCAGCACGCTGTTGTGGCAGATTGACCGCCCCTTTGTGTTTCTGGAAAATGGAATTTCCTACAAGCGATTCATTTCGGTTTACCAGGCACTGCAGGCGGATAAGCCCCGAGGCACGCCGGCGGCGCCCAGTCCGGGAGCGGGCTTAAGCCGCAGCTACGTAACGGTGCGGGTGCAGCCCATTCAGCGCCTGTCCCTGGACTTCAACCACAACTACTTTCGCGACGTGCCCACCTACAACCTGGGATTGGTGGGCACCGGCCTGCTCGATACCGTGCTGTTTCAGGGCTTCAGTGCCGGAGCAAGGGCCGAAACGATTAAGAAAATTTACCTTTATACCGAGTTGGGCCGCAGCACGCGCTCGGGCGATGCCAGCAGTTCATTAAACCAGATGTACGGCATCACCTTTGCCAGACTATGGAACACGGGACTGCACGCCGACGTGCACTATGCCAAGTTCAACAGTGCGTTCGCCCGCGGTAACTACCGCGCCATCTCGCTTTCGCGCAACTTCGGCGAAAATTTTCAAGCCCAGGTGCAGGTTGGCAAGCAGGCATTCGTTTCACCCTTCTCCACCGACAACGGTTCCAAGTTCGTTAACACCAGCCTGGAAACACAAATCGGCGCGCATTACTTCTTTGCGGGCGGTTACAACCTGCAGCGCGGGCTGGTGCAGAACTACGACCAGTGGTACTTCACGCTGGGCTACCGCTTCGACAACCGGTCAAAAATAAAATGAAGGCGCGCGCACAATTCGCCCGCTGCACAGCTGTTATGGCGTTCATCTTGAGCGGCGCTGCATTTGCCCAGCGAATGCAGCCGCTCGAGCAGCACGTTGTGCAGGGCCAGACGTTCAAAGCGCTGGTGGAGCACGCCGGACAGGAGACCGCCCATTTTCTGGAACAATTTTCGGATGTGAAGTGCACCGAGCTGGTTATGCAGGAAAAGCTGGACGGCAAAGGGAAGGTCGAAGCCAGGCAGGAGAGCACGTTCGACTATCTGGCGATTCTGACCAGCGCCGGCGGCAACTTAAGCCTGAGCGAGTCGCGCCTGCCGGTCAAACAGGGCAAGAAGGTGGATACGAACGTGCCCCTGCTGGTGAGCAACGGATTCGCCACTCTGTTTCTGGTCTTCCATCCCTATTACCAGGGCAGCTTTCAGTTCAGCGCGCTGGACAACGACACGCTCTCCGGGCGGCAGTTCGCGCGCGTGAGTTTCCGGCACATTCCGGGCACGCGTTCACCCATGGCCATGGTGTTGCGCGGGCGGGAGTATCCGCTGGACCTGGAAGGCACAGCCTGGATTGATTCGGCATCCGGCGCGATCGCAAAAATCACGGCCGGATTGGAGAACGGACTACCCGACCTGGGGCTCCAGCAACTGCAGACGGAAGTGCAATTCGCTCCCGTCGCTTTCCGCGATGTTGAGGACACCTTCTGGTTCCCCGTGGTAGCCACCATTGACGTGGAAACGCCCAAGCAGCACTGGCGCAACATCCACCGCTTCACTGACTACAAGCGTTTCTCCGTCAGCACCGAGGAGGCGGTTTCGAACAAACAATGAACGCAAATGCCAGCATCGCTACTTCCGCACTGCCGGCGCAACGGCAGCGAAGAGGTTTTCGTCTTTTGCTGGTTGGCGGCTACTGCCTGGCCGGAACTCTGTTTCTGGCGCTGGCGCTTTACGGCTTCGATTACTACACGCTGGCCGCCGTCCAGCGGCCGCTCTCGCCCAAGTACGACCTGCTGAAGCCAAGCGGCGCCCTTGGGCTGAAGCTGGGCATAATGGGCCTGGCCATGTTCTTGGCCATATTTTTGTACCCGATTCGCAAGCGCTGGAAGTGGCTCTCGCGCCAGGGCAGCGCCCGCAACTGGCTGGACGCGCATGTGCTGCTGGGGCTGACGGCGCCGCTGGTGATCGCCTTCCACGCGTCGTTCAAGTTTCGCGGTATAGCCGGCATGGCGTTCTGGATTATGGCGGCGGTGGCGCTTAGCGGCGTGGTGGGGCGCTATCTCTACGGCCAGATTCCGCGCAGCCTGAACACGGCCGAGCTTTCGCTGAAAGAGTCGCAAGAGATGCAGCAGAAGCTGATGCGACAGCTTGCGGCGCAACGACTGATTTTGGCCGAACAACTCAGGCCGCTGTTCCGCTTGCCCAGTCCGCAGCGGGTAAACGAGATGCCGGCCGTGTTCGCCCTGGCCTACATGCTGGCGCTGGACGCGGTGCGGCCGTTCCATGTGGCGCGCCTGCGGCAACGGGCGCTGGGATGGGGCGGGGCTCTCTCCACGTTGGGCGGGCTGCTGCCCAGCGGCAATTCGCAAATCGAGGGTGTGATACGTGTGGCGCGGGAGCAGGCGGCGTTGGCCAAGCGCATCCTGTTTCTATCGCGGTCGCAGCAGGTGTTTCATTTATGGCACGTGGTGCACCGGCCATTCAGCTACTCCTTCGCCGTTCTGGCCTGCATTCACGTTGGCGTAGTGCTGCTGTTGGGGTACATGTGAGCGTCTTATGGGCAACATATTTGCATTTCTGATCGCTGCGCTGGTTACGCTGTTTTTCATGCGTGGCTATCTGCTGAAATTGGCAAAAAGGGAAGAGCGGGCGCGGGAGGCGGCGGAGAAGGGCAAGCTCTTTTCCGAAGGCCCCAAAGCGCAGCATCCGCATATTGACACGGCCTACTGCATCGGCTGCGCCACCTGCACCTCGGTGTGTCCGGAAGGCGACGTGCTGGGCATGATTGGGGGCAAGGCGGCCATTATTAACGGCTTCAAGTGCATCGGCCACGGCCTGTGCGCCGAGGCCTGCCCGGTGGGCGCCATCACCATGGTGATGGCCAGCCCCAGCATCGGTGCAGACATGCCGTTCCTTACCCCGGAGTACGAAACCAGCATCCGCAACCTGTTCGTGATAGGAGAGCTGGGCGGTCTGGCGCTGATTAAGAACGCGGTAAACCAGGGCCGGTCTTGCGTGGATACCCTCGTCAGCCGCTTTCCGGCGAACCGGGCCGCGAATTCCGGCGGCGAAGTTTTTGACGTGCTCATCGCTGGGGCCGGTCCGGCGGGCATCAGCGCCTCATTGCGCGCCATCGAGCAGAAGCTCAACTACGTGACCATCGAGCAGGATGAGGTGGGCGGCACGGTGGCGAAATATCCGCGGCAGAAGCTGGTGATGACCAGCCCGGTGGAATTTCCCATGTACGGCAAGTTCAAGAGCACGGAGCTGTCGAAGGAGAAGCTGCTGGCCTTCTGGGACAAGGTGATGCACCGCGCCGACTTCAAGATCCACAGCGGCGAAAAGGTGGAAGACATCCGGCGCGATGGCGGCGGCATTTTTACCGTGTTGACCAGCAAGAATCAATACCGCACGCGGGCGGTGGTGCTGGCCCTGGGCCGCACGGGGACACCGCGCAAGCTGGGAGTGAAGGGCGAAGAGCTGCCCAAGGTGATGTACCGGCTGATCGAGGCTGACCACTACATCAACAAGAAAATCCTGGTGGTGGGCGGCGGCGATAGCGCTGTGGAGGCGGCCATGGGCCTGGCGCACCAGAAGGGCAACGAAGTTACGCTTTCTTATCGCGGGGAGCAGTTCAGCCGGATCAAGGAGCGCAATGCGCAGCGCCTGGCGGAGTGCTCCCGCAGCGGCAAGGTTAAGGTGGCGCTTAGCTCGAATGTGAAGGAGATCCGGGAGGGCTCGGTCCTGTTGGAGGTTAAGGGAGAGTTACATGAACTGGCTAACGGGTTCGTGTGGGTGTTCGCGGGGGGCACGCCGCCTTACGACTTCCTGAAAAAAATTGGCGTGCAGTTTGGCTCGCACGACCTGACGCTGGAAGCCTCCAACGAAGCGAAACAAGCCGCAGCGTTCCGGAAGCAGGCAAATACAGGCCTGCGGGCCGAGGCTGCGTTTAACCGCGGATAGCAGTCAACGGATTTTCGCGCCCGAAGAAGTGAAGCGTCTCAGCCGTGGTGACAAGAGCCGTTGCGAGCAACGTCTCTACCGCAGTGCATCTATATTCCGCATAGTCTCACCACCTCCGGTAGAGAGGGAACTTGTTCCGTCTGAGGTGGCTCAAGCAATCACGTCATAGCCCCGCGCCGTACACGGGAATCACCGCTCCGCTCACATCTTTGGCCTGCTCGCCGGCCAGCCAAAGGATTAGGCCGGCCACGGTGGCGGGCTGCACCCACTGGGAAAAATCGGCCTTGGGATCGGATTGCCGATTACCGGGCGTGTCCATGGTGCCAGGCAGGATTACGTTGGCGGTAATGCCGGCAGCTTTGTTTTCCAGGGCCACGGTGCGGACCAGCGAAACCAGCGCCGCCTTGGAAGCGTTGTAGGCGGCGAGGGTGGGGCCTGGGTCCACCGCCGCCCGGCTGCCGATGGCGATTATGCGGCCGGTTTTCGCGCGGCGCATGTGCGGAATCACCGCCCGCAGCAACTGAAAGGCGCTGTTCAGGTTGAGGTCGAACATGCGCTGCCAGGTGCCGTCATCCATCTCGTCCACGCGCTTGCCGCCAGCGAATCCTCCGACCAGGTGCGCCAGGATGTCCAGGTTTCCCAGGCGGGCAACAGCCGTGTCCACGGCGGCCTTGGCGGATTCAAAGCTGCCGACTTCAGCTGCCAGCGGAATGAATGCGGGGTGGTCAAAATCTGATTGCCGAATTTGCGGCGCCAGTCCGGCGACCGTGGCTCCGGCTGCGAGCAGCATGCGGGTAACGTGTGTGCCCAGTCCTCCCGTGGCCCCGGTGACCAGCGCGGTTTTACCTTTCAAGGTCGGTTCCATGGCGGAACGAATTTTACCGCCGCGGCTTACAAACGTGCTCGAGGTTTACAGGATCAGGTTCTTGTTCCCGCTGCCGCCGCATTCCACGCAGGCCGTGCCCTTGATTTTTACGCCCCCGAGAGGCTGGTCGAAGTGGGTCGGCCTGAAGCTTGGCACTGCTTGCCATGGTCGTGTATTGAATGTGCCCTGCTAAGGCCAAATGGCGAACACGGGCCAAAAAGATTTATTCTGTGCGTCCGGTGGTTGCGTCAGATAAAACACCGGACCTGGTGAAGCGCCGCTGGGCCGAAGCCACAACCTTGGGAATCGGCGCAGGGACGAGTTCTTCGACTAAGCTGATTCTCGCTTTATGAATGATCAGGAACTCCTACGGGAAGCGCTGGCGGAGGCGAAAGCCGGGCTGGCGGAAGGCGGTCTGCCCATCGGTTCGGTGCTGGCAGACGAGCAGGGCAGGGTGGTGGCGCGCGGGCATAACCTGCGAGTTCAAAGCGGGGATCCCACGGCGCACGCCGAAGTGGTGTGCATCCGCAACGCCGGACGGCGGCGGGACTGGAATCGGTTGACCCTGGTCAGCACCTTGAGTCCCTGTGTAATGTGTACCGGCACCGCCCTGCTGTTCAAGATTCCCCGGGTGATCATTGGCGAAAACTGTAACTTCAGAGGAGCGGAGGAGTTATTCCGCGCCTCCGGAGCCGCCCTCAGCGTGCTCGATGATCCCGAGTGCATCGCGCTGATGCGCGACTTCATTGCCGCTCATCCTGATTTGTGGAATGAAGATATTGGAGATTGAAGGGGTTCCGCCGGAATTCTTCGGCCCTGAAGTCAGCTCAGGATGATGCCTTGCTGGAGACGCGTCTTACGGGCGGTGCGCTCGCGCCACAAGACGCTATTAGGGTCGCCTACGCCGCCAGCAAGGTTTCACAACAAATTCACCTCTGTGTAACTCGCCGTTAACATTCGCGCGCTATTCTCTTCGCAAGTTTTCCACACATGCAGCAGCGAGGTGTTGTCATGGCCCTGCCCGCGGAAGTGGTTCCACAAGATTTTTCGGCCGAACACGCTTACCTGGTGGGTCTTACCCTGCGCGCCTGCCAACTGGCGAAGCAAGCGGCCTCCCATGCCGCGGACGCGCTGGGTTCCGGCGCCCCGGCGCTATACACGCTGGTGGATGAGTGCGAGAAAGAGCTGGACCGCCTGGACCGGGAACTCGATCAAAGGCTGAGCGGGGGGCTGGCAAACGCCAGTGAACCTCAGCGCCGTGAACTGCTGGCGTGCATGAAGTGCATGACTGACCTGGAGCGGGTTGGCGACCTGGTAGCCAGCTTCGCCTCAGCCGGGCGCGCCGTAGGGCCGCGCCTGGAAAGCTGTGATGTGCAGGACCTGATACGTATGTCGTCGGTTTTGGAAAAGATGCTCGGCGATGCGTATGCGGCGTTTGCCGGGCGCGACGTCAACCGCGCCATTCACGTACTGCGCAGCGACGGAGAACTGGATCGTGTGCGCAACCTGGTTTTCGTCCGCCACATTGAAAATCCGGAAGGCGAACCCTGCCGGGAGAGTATCCAGGTGCTGCTCATGGCCCAGGCTCTGGAGCGGGCGGGTGACCACGTCAAGAACGTGGCCGAGGAAGTCTGCCATTTTGTGAGCGGCAAGACGCTGCGCCACGTTTTGCGCCATGCCAGCAAATCCGAAGAACAAATGTTTCTCGAGTGGCTCAGGCAGGGCCATCCAATCGCTGAGTGAGGCTCGAAGCGTGGCTGGTCGCGTGTGCCGCGTGCGAGCCGAAACAGCAGCTAGTTGCTAGCGCTCAGCAGATGTGACCCTGTCGGCCGCCTGATGTTGGCGTTATCCTCGGCAGTCACAAAGACTTCAAAGTTGCGTTCGTTGGTGGTGGTGGAGTAAGTCGCCTCTTTCTTGTCATTGACCCGCAGCACCCCGTGGTTCTGGGGAGGCTGCCCGGTTGGCTGAACCCAAACCACGTAGGCCGCCTTCGCCGGATGCAGCTCATCCGGGTTGGCCAAGTGCTTTACCTGCAGGTTGATGTAGGTGGTACCGCTGGTATCTTGCGAGATGCCCATGGTACCGCTGGCTGCGGGCAGCGTGGGGCTTACCGTGAGTTGCCGTATCTGCTGCCCCCACGCAGACAAGGCCAGCAGCAGCATGCATAGGATAAAACCGAGGTGGCGTCGCATAGCTCTCTCCCGGGTTCTTGGATGATTGCGCCTGCATTGTTTGTTGTGCCGTTCCGCGCCAAATAGGCTGCAAGCCGTGCTGCTGTGGGGCGAGGCTGCGGCTGCAGGGCATCCAGCAGCGAACCCCAAGCACGGCGCCAGCTTCTAAGCAAGCGGGGAGCGGGAGCGCCGGCAAAGGCCGGCAAAGGGGATTTATGAAAAAGCTGATAGGTTTCAGCGTCATTTTGCTACTGGCGGGCATGGCCTTCGCCGATACGCCCACCGAACGAATGCAGAAAGCCGGCGAGGTGCTGCACCAGATCATGGCCACGCCTGACAAAGGCATTCCCAACGAAGTATTCGACAAAGCCAAGTGCGTGGCGGTAGTACCGCACATGCTGAAAGGCGGTTTCGTGTTTGGCGCCAAGCACGGCAAAGGCCTCGCCATCTGCCGCACGCCCTCGGGGTGGAGCGCGCCCGAGTTCTTCACCATTGGTGGAGGAAGCTGGGGAGCCCAGATCGGAGTGGAGGGCGTTGACCTGGTGATGATGATCATGAACCAGCAGGGCATGGACCAGTTGCTGAAGAACCGGTTTCAAGTGGGGGGATCAGCTTCGGCCTCGGCAGGCCCGGTGGGGAGACATGCTTCCGCCGGCGTGGATTGGAAGATGAACTCGCCTATCCTGACCTATTCGCGCAGCAAAGGCGTGTTTGCCGGGGTGGACCTGGAAGGCGCGGTCATCGAGCCGGACGAGGACGCCATGCGCGAGGTTTACGGTCACGTAGTGCCCGCGAACCAGGTGCTGACCGGGGAAGTGAAGGTGCCCGCATCGGCGCACAACTTCATCGCCGCCGTCAGCCAGGCCAATATGCAGGCTAAAGCCAGCAAGTAGAGAAGCAATTAATGCTGGGAAACAGAGGACCTCGTTGTACGAGGTCCTTTTTTTGTGCTCTCTTCGCCTGCCGCATCCGAATCTCTAACCAGAAGGCGAGATATGAATCGGCGCCCACGCCCGGTATAATCCCGGATTCTCGTTCCATCCCGTCCTCGTGGGGAGACTGAATGGCAGACGATAACTCCGGCTTCTGGGCACGACGCGATTTTCTGCGCACGGTAGCGGGTTCGGTGGCGCTCACCGCCGGCACCCGCCTGTTCGGGCGCACGCGCGTGCTCAAGCTTTCCGCCGCCGCTCCGCCCACGCCCCACGACCGCCTGGAGCCGGACTGGTACCGGCGCAAAATCGCCCAGGTGCAGGGCGAACTGGATAAGCGCGGCCTGGATGCGCTGCTGCTGTTGCACGCGGTGAACGTCATCTATACCACCGGCTATTTCCACCTCTCCACCGAGCGGCCGCTGGCCGCCTTCATTCCCAAGGCTGGGGGGCCGGCGCTGTTCATCCCCGAACTGGAAGCCGACCAGGTGAAGCTGTGGTGGATCAAAGACTATGAAACGTATTTCGATTATCCTGGGCCGGTGAACCGGGTGCGCTGGATAGCGGAGCGCATCGCCCGCCGTGGTTTCGACCGGTCGCGCATCGGCATTGAAGAGCCCACGCAAGGGCGGCTCAACCAGCTCTGCCTGGGCGCCCCCAACGCCAGTTTCGTGAGTGCCGACGACGTGGTGGACCACATGCGCTGGGTAAAAGATGAGGACGAGCTCCGCATCATGCGCCGCGCCATGTATTTTGCCGATTACACGGTGCAGGCCGGTCGTGATTTCGTGGCCCGCCACGGAGCGGTGGCCGAAGACCAGATCCTGAAGGCCAGCGCTGATGCCGTGGCCGACAAAATGTCGCGCGAACTGCACGACGTGGTGGGCGTGGGTATTGATCCACCGTTTGGCGGCCTGGTTCCCTTCGGCAAGCGTTCTGCTTTTCCCCACGCGGTGCCCAGCAAGGACGTGCTCAAGCGCGGCGACCCGCTGATCCTGAGCTTCGGAGCGCAGGTGGGCGGCTACAACGTGGAGTGTGAGCGTTCCTTCTGCGTGGGGCGGCCCAGCGACCACGCCAAGCGGCTGTTTGACGCCATGCTGGCCGCGCATGACGCCACGGTTTCAGCCCTGAAGGAGGGCGCCATCGCGCAGGACGTGGACAAACTGGGGCTGGACCAGATTCGCAACGCCGGTCTTGCCGCTTTCATCCGCCACCGCTGCGGCCACGGCATTGGCCTGGAAGCCCACGAGTCGCCCTGGATCGCTGAAGGCGACACCACGGTGCTCAAGCCGGGCATGACTTTCAGTTGTGAACCGGGAGTTTACGATCCCAACTTTGGCGGCTTCCGCCACTCCGATACGGTGGTGGTCGGCAACACTGGCGGGCAGATTCTTAATAAATATCCCACCCGGCTGCAGCAGATGATTATCGAAATCTGAGCGCGGGCCTTCGCGGCAAACCCTGGTGTTTTTGCAGCCGTGGAGGTGTATCTTGAATGGAATGCCCCGAAGCCGCGCAACCACGGCTTGCCTGCTGACCTTGAGCGTGGTGCTGCTGGGATTGTGTCCGCTGGCTCCGGCAATAGCGACGGCTCCGGTCCGCGTTCCTCCCTGCCATGCGAACCTTCCGGCAAATGGCCCGCATTCCTGCTGCGTAGTCGTCCATCATCAGCCGGCGCTGGTGCGGCTTGCGCCGGAGAATTCTTTCACCCTTGCCTTGCCCGCATTGGTCTTGACCATGCGGATGCAAACGGCGCGAGTTCTTGGGCTTGCCACCGCTACTCTCGCACCAAGTCCGCCTTTGCTGTCCTCTGTCTTGCGCCTCTAGCCACCCATTCCCGTCGTTCCTGTGAACGCAAACACACATATGCTTGCGTGCGGCCCACGGTTGGAGGTCTCTTTGCGAACGTTGTTACGGTTGGCTGTTTTGTTGCCAATTGCTCTTGCTCAATCGGGCTGGTGCGCATCCGCTCCCCAGTGCTCACAAACCGGACAACGGATGCCAAGCGCGCCTCCGGGCACCGGCCATGGCCGCCAAACCTGCCACATGCCGCAGATGGCTCATCCTGCGCCGGGCACGAGCCCGTTGGTCGCCACCATACTTGAGCACACCAATTCGGGCACCAGCCTGGAGCCGGCCTCAACTCCTGTCCCCATGCTGATGACGACATCAGGGAAGTGGCGGGTAATGTTTCACGGAGAGGCCTTCCTCAATGAGCTGCAGCAGAGCGGCCCACGGGGCGGCGACAAACTTTTCTCGACCAGCTGGTTCATGCCCATGGCGCAGCGCGACCTCGGACCCGGACAACTGACGGTGCGCACCATGCTCAGCCTGGAGCCGGCGACGGTCACCCTGCGCCGCTACCCCGAGCTGTTTCAGGAGGGAGAAACGGCTTACGGGCGGCCCATAGTGGACGGCCAGCACCCCCATGATCTGTTCATGGAACTGGCCGCCTTCTACGATCTCAAGTTGAGCGGGCACACGCTGCTCTCGTTTTACGGAGGTCCAGTAGGCGACCCGGCCATGGGGCCCACCGCTTATCCCCACCGCTCTTCCGCTTCAGAAGACCCCATGGCTCCGCTCGGCCACCACCTGGAAGATTCCACGCACATTGCCGATGACGTCATTACAGCAGGCCTCACATACCGCAGGGTGCGCTTCGAAGCCTCCGGTTTTCATGGGCGCGAGCCCGACGAAGACCGTTGGGACATGGATGCGGGAAGAATTGATTCCTGGTCCACGCGGGTGACCGTCAGCCCGGCGCGGAACTGGAGCCTGCAATATTCCCACGCTCATCTCACCAGCCCGGAGGCCATCCATCCTGGGGAGGACGTGCGCCGCATGACCGCATCCGTCATGTATAACCGGCCGCTCGCACGCGGCAACTGGGCCAGCATGCTGCTCTGGGGCCGCAACAGCGGACTCAACGAACACCTCATTGGAAACGGGTATCTGGCGGAATCCACTCTGCACTTCCTCAACCGGAACAATGTTTGGGGGAGGGTGGAAAACGTGGACCGTACCAGCGACCTGCTATCTGTCGGCGCTTTCGTGGCTGGGAACGCGCCGGAGCGCTTCCTGGGCCGGGTGCAAGCCTACTCCGCCGGCTATGATCGCGAATTTTCCTGGCTGCCAGACGTTTCGAGCGCGCTGGGCGGGCAAGTAACGTTCTATGGCAAGCCGGCTTTCTTGACTCCTGTGTATGGAGCGCATCCGCTTGGCTTCTTGCTGTTCCTGCGATTCCGCCCCGCGGCCCACATGCATTGATGCTTGGGCAGAGCGGCTTCACTCCTGACGAGTCTCAGGGTTCAACTCCACCACCACGCCGTCTCCCCATCCGTATTTCTCCCGGGATAGCTGCTGCACGGCGGCATGGAGTTCCGGTTCGGCGGAGGCGTCAACAATCCTCGCGCGTGCCGGAAACCTCTCTTCTCCTAGACGCACCCCCACCAGGGCATTGGCCCTGACATTCCGCACCCAATGGCTGGTGGCAAACTCCGCGATCACAAAGTAAAGCCCGTTTCTGCGGGTGAACCAGATTTCAATTTCTCGCGGCAGCTTGCTGCGCCGCCCCGTGGTGGTCAAGTACAGGTATGCGGGATCGGCGGGGTTCGCCATAGTCGGTCCAGGCAGGTATTTGATTTGCTGTGGGATCCGGAAGACGTTGCAAGCAACGTCTCTACCTAAGTTTATTTCCGGCGTTCAGCAAATTGTACGCGAGAGACAAACTGATTGGGTTTCACCCGTTCAAAACAAGTCCAACGCCGCGCACGGCAACAGACCGCATCCTGCTCTCATCTCAGTTAGCGGCAACTGGCTCTAGCGGTGGATAAGATGAAGCTTACTATTTTCGGGCTAACGCTATCATCTTCCTGGGGTAATGGACATGCCACCCCTTATCGCGCCTTGCTCCGCGGCTTGCATCGCCTGGGCCATCAGTGCGTCTTCTATGAGAAGGACGTCGAGTACTACTTCTGGCGGCGTGACTTCAGTTCCTGCGATTACTGCGAACTGGTGCTGTACCCGGAGTGGGAATCGGTGCGCTGCCGAGCCCTGGCGGACGCCGCCTCATCCGATGTGGTGATGATTGGCAGTTACTGTCCCCGCGGCGCCCGTATAGGGGAGGAAATATTAGCCCTGCCCGGCCCGCTGCGTGTTTTTTACGATCTGGACACCCCCATCACCTTGGAAAACCTGGAGATGGGAGGGGTGGAATATCTTGCGGCTGAGCAGATTCCCGCCTACAACCTCTACCTTTCCTTTACCGGCGGCTCCGTTTTGCGCGAACTGGAGACGGTTTGGGGCGCACGGCGAGCTCGCCCGCTCTACGGTTGTGTGGACCCGGACGAGTATTTGCGCGTGCAGCCCAGGCCGCAGTTTCAGTGCCGGCTCAGCTACATGGGCACCCACTCCGCGGACCGCCAGCACAAGCTGGAGGAGTTGTTCCTGGGTCCGGCACGGCAGCTGCCGCAAGAGCGCTTTGTGCTCGCCGGCTCCCTTTATCCCTGCGACTGGAGCTGGCCGGCCAATGTGGCGCGCTTCGACCATGTAGCCCCGGCGGAGCATCCAGCTCTGTATTCCTCTTCCCGGGCCACACTGAACATTACCCGCGAAGGCATGGCGCGCACCGGCTACTGTCCTTCCGGTCGCTTTTTCGAAGCGGCGGCCTGCGGCACTCCCATTTTTTCCGACTGGTGGAAGGGACTAAATGAATTCTTCAGCCCGGAGGAGATTGCGCTGGTGGGTAGCGCCGACGAGGTGCTGACCGCCCTGGGCAGGGATGACCAGCAGCTCGCGGATATGGCGGGCCGCGCCCGCCAGCGCACCCTGGACGAGCACAGCGGCGACCGCCGTGCGCGCCAGTTAATCAGCTGCTGTGAGGAGGCCTCTTCGGCTCGCAGCCAGGATTCCATGGAGGTGGCGTCATGATGGGCATTATTCCGGCCGCCGGGGCAGGGCAGCGAATTCAACCTCTGGGCTGTTCCAAAGAGCTTCTGCCGGTGGGCTCACGCACGGTGAACGGGGTGCAGCGCCCCAAAGCGGTGGCCGAGTACCTGGTGGAACGCATGATCGCCGCCGGCGCCGACCAGATCTGCATGGTGATATCAGCGGAGAAGACCGACATCATCCGCTATTTTGCCGAGCGCGACTACGCCGCCCAGATCTTCTACGTGGTGCAGCAGCAGCCGCTGGGACTGTGCGACGCGCTCTTCCGCGCCGAACCCTTTGCCCGGCAGCATGAGCAGGTCCTCATCGGCCTGCCCGACACTATCTGGTTTCCAGAAAACGCCTATCGTGCCGCGCTCGACGCCCATCCCGAGGCGGAAGTGAACCTGGTGCTGTTTCCGGTGATGGAACCCGCCGCTTTCGACGCCGTGGTTTGCGACCAGTTGGGATATGTGCAGCGCGTGGAAGTCAAGAAGCCGGAAGCGCAGTCACACTGGATTTGGGGAGCGGTCACCGCCAGCGGGCCTGCCTTCCACGCCTTGAAGTTGCTGTGGGAGGCGCGGCACCGCGAAGATCTCTTTCTGGGCGACCTGCTGAATGCATACATCTCGGCCGGCAACGTGGTGCGGGCCACCCACGCCGGCGAACACTACATGGACGTGGGCACGCTGGAGGGGTATCGCACGGCGCAGGATTTTCTGCGCGCTATGGCGGAGCACCCGTTACCGCATGCGGCTTAAGGCGGGCTCAGCTCTGGGAACGCAGGATTTCGCGAATTTCCCGGTTGATGCGGGCGGCATCGCGGGCGGCATTATCAATCAGTTCCACCCATTTTTTGTTGCCGTCGTCGAGCTTGGCCTGGGCCAGCAGATAGGAAGCCTGCATGACGGTTTCAATAGAATTGCTCAAATCGTGAGCCAGGGTGCGCAGTCGCATAACTACTTCGGTTGCCATTTTTGCCGGAGGTGAAGTCGGTGGCGTCATGAGTCCCTCGTGCTTTTCATGCTTATCTAGGATGCCACAAGAGGGCAGGTTGGAGGTTCAAACTCGTCCCGCCCTGAAGTTGGACAGCAGGTCAGGCCCGAAATGTTGCAGCCCCATAACATCTTTTCTGACCCTCCCCCGGGGCGTTGCGGTATGAAAATTGCGGCCGGTTTGACACTCCGGGGAGTGCCTGCAACAATATTACCGTAGTTCTTCCTCAGCACAGCCGGTTTGGCTGTCTTGTTCGTCACGCGCCGAAGTGGCGGAATTGGCAGACGCGCATGGTTCAGGTCCATGTACCCGCAAGGGTGTGGGGGTTCGAGTCCCTTCTTCGGCACCATTACTTTTGGAATCTGGCACTTAGCCTCGTGGTCATCACAAAATTCATCAGACTGAGATCACTTTTCCTTGTGGCGTCAGCCGCGAGGATTACGTGCGAACTCCAGCCGTCGCGCTTTTCAAGCACGTCAACATCAATGGCAATTGGCATTGTTGTCCAGTAGTGGCCGCCGCCAAGATCGCTCCAAACTTGATATTTTTCTCCCCACCATAGGGGCTGGGCTCCCATTAATCCTGATTCTTTTCCCTTCGTGATCCTTCGTGCCCGTTGTGATAAAGGTTTTGAACCTTTGCCCTCTGTGGTGAAAATGGGTTTTGCGGTGTGATGAGCATCACTGACCCCCGGTACAAGGCGGAATAGCTTCATAGGTTGGACTAAGTGTGTACAGGGGCGTCCCATGGCACTTATTGATTCCAGGAGCGGAAAGCACCTCCGCGAATACTCCATCGAGCAGTTAGCTGAGGCCGCCAATCTGATGCGCGGCTATGACCTGGTGACACTGGCGGCGGCCGGCTCTGGCCATGCCGGGGGCACGCTTTCCATCATGGACATCGTGGCTGCGCTCTACCTGCGGGTGGCCGATCACGATCCCAAGAACCCTAACTGGAAGCAGCGCGACCGCATCATCTGGTCGGCGGGACACAAGGCGCCCGCTCTGTATCTGGGCCTGGCGTTTGCCGGCTTCTGCAAGCCCGAAGACGTGGTCACGTTGCGCAAGTTGTGGTCGCCGTTTCAGGGACATCCGCACTGGCCCAAGCTGCCTGGCATTGAAGTTTCCAGCGGCTCGCTGGGTCAGGGACTGAGCGTAGCTGTGGGCGCAGCCCTGGCGGCCAAACTGGACGGGCGCAAGCACAAGGTTTTCTGCCTGATGGGTGACGGCGAGCAGCAGGAAGGCAACATCTGGGAAGCGGCCATGGAGGCGGCGCACTACAAGCTCGACAACCTGATCGGGATTGTGGACTTCAACCGCTTGCAGATTGATGGCCCGGTGTGCGAGGTCATGAACATCGAGCCGCTGGAAGAAAAGTATCGCGCTTTTGGTTGGGAAGTGGCCCGCATTGACGGGCACAACATGCGGGAGGTTGTCACGGCTCTGGAACAGGCGAAAACACGCTCCGCCACCGGCAAGCCTCTGCTGCTCATCGCCGCCACGGTCAAGGGCAAAGGCGTCAGCTTCATGGAAAACGTCGCCGGCTGGCACGGCAAGGTGCCGAACAAAGAAGAGATGATTAAGGGCCTGCAGGAACTCGGGCTGGAGGAAAAAATCCCTTACGAGCACTTGTTGGCCTCGGCGCGCCACTACCAGGCGGAAGTGGAGGGAAAGCTGGCAGCCAAGCAACCCAAATTTCGCCGTGACTACTGGTGGAATGCCGGCAGCTCAATGAAGGCGAAGATGGAGCCCACACGCAAAGGCTTCGGCCAATCGCTGGCCGAAAACGGCGACGACCCGCGGGTGGTCTGTTTGGGACTGGACATTTCCGGCTCCATCACAATCAGCGAGTTCTACGCCGGCCATCCCGAGCGCAATCCGCGCTGGCTCAGCATGGGAATCGCGGAACAATCGGCCACGGCCGCAGCGGCTGGGCTAGCCAAGGAAGGCAAGCTGCCGGTGCTTGGCACCTATGCCACCTTCGCGGCCGCCCGCAATCTCGACCAGTTGCGCGTTTCCGTCTGCTACGGCAACTTCAACGTGATGGTGGCCGGGGCGCATGGCGGAGTCTCCGTCGGCCCCGACGGCGCCACCCACCAGGCCCTGGAAGACCTGTTCGCCGTCTGCGGCCTGCCCAACATGTCGGTGGTGGTGCCCTGCGACTCGAATGAGACCAAGAAGGCCACCGACTACCTGCTGCTGGAGCACGTTGGTCCAAAGTACGTGCGCTTTGCCCGCGAAGCCACGCCTATTGTCACCAGCGAAGACACGCCTTTCATCTTCGGCAAAGGCAACGTGATTCGCCTGCGCGGGGAGGCGGAGCAGTTCGTGGATGCCTTCGAAACCATTCTGGCTTCCGAGTACCGCAATGAATCGGAAGACCTGAGCATCATCGCCTGCGGGCCCATGGTGCCGGAAGCCATGCGCGCCGCCTGGATCCTGAAAAGGGATTTCGATTGCGAGACCCGGGTCATCAACCTGCACACGCTCAAGCCGCTCGACCGCGCCGCCATCATTCGCGCCGCCAAGGAGACGGGCGTGGTCATCACCGCCGAAGAGCATCAGATCGGCGCGCTCTCCGGCCGGGTGAGCGAGGTCATTACCGCCAGCGGCCAGCTCTACGGTCTGCCCTTGATTACCGGCGCCATCGGGGTGAAGGACCGCTTTGGCGATTCCGGCGCGCCCTGGGAACTAATCAAGGAGTTCGAGGTCAGCGCCGAGCACATCGCACAAAAGGCGGTGGAGCTGCTGGCCATCAAGAAGTCGCACGCGCGGGAATACGCTCTGGCAGCAATGTGAAAGCAGCACTTAGCACTTGGCATTATTCGCGATTCTCTTCCATTCGGTGGCGAACTCCCAGGGCCTGAATGCTAATTGCTAACTGCTAATTGCTTGACTTGGGCCTGCTGACAGCTCCTTCTGCAGTACAATTTCCAGTTTCGCCTGTGGGGTCTTCGCGAGTCAGAGGGATCATGCCCGAGAACAATGGTTTTCGTGTGTTTGCCACCTGCGACATTGGCGGTGAGGCGCTGGACCGACTGCGCCAGCGCGGCTATGAGGTGGAGGTCTATCCAAGCCCGGAGCCGCCGCCCAAGAAGTTGATTCTCGACAAGCTGCGCCAGGGTGTGGATGGGCTCATCACCACTTTGCGCGATCCCATTGACGCGGAAGTATTCGAAGCCGGGAAGCCGCGTCTGAAAGTGGTCGCCCAATACGCCGTGGGTTTCGACAACATCAATCGCACCGACGCCAACCGCTCCCACATCCCCTTTACCCACACGCCCGACGTGCTCACCGAGGCTACCGCCGAGTTTGCCTTCTTCATCATGGGCGCTCTGGCGCGCAAGCTGTGGAACAGCGAAAAGCTGGTGCGGGAAAACAAATGGGGCTCATGGCACCCCTACCTGCCTTTTCTGGGCGACGAGGTTACCGGCAAGACCATCGCCATTATTGGCACCGGACGTATCGGGCTGGCCATGATCAAGAAGTCCACCGGTTTTGACATGAACATTCTCTGTTACGACCCGGTGTACCAGAACCACGACTACATCGAGGCCATCCAGCAGATCAAGGATCTGCGCTACGAGCGGCACCTGAATGCCGAGCGCACCTCGATCAAGTACACCAGTCTTGAGGATGCCATCAAAAATGCCGATTTCGTCAGCGTGCACGTGCCCCTGCTGCGCGAAGGCGAGGCCAAGACGCCCACCTATCATTTGTTCAACGAGTTCACTCTGCGCATGATGAAACCCACGGCTTACCTGGTCAACACCTCACGCGGCCCGGTGGTGGAGGAGAAGGCGCTCTACAAGGCGTTGAAGGAAAAATGGATTGCGGGCGCGGCGCTGGATGTCTTCGAAAAGGAGCCTCTGCCCGCCGACTCGCCCTTGCGCGATCCCGCGCTGGCCGACCGCCTGCGATTGTTTCATCACTTCGCCAGCGGAGCTTCCATCACGCGCCTCTCTCCCGATCCCAACAAGGGTATGGCGGGCCGTTGCGTGCAGGCCGTGATTGACGTGCTGGAAAAGAACTACGGCGGCGACCTCACCAAAGTGCCCAACGTGGTGAATAGGGAGGCGTTCGGGTAGGAGCAGTATTCAGTGCCCAGTACCCAGTACTTGGCTGGGATGGCATCGCCGACAGACAGGTTCCCCTGCTTGTGCCGATAGTCTTGGCTCGGTACTCGGTACGGGGGTTACGGACCACTGTCCGCGACACAGAGCTTCCGCTTGCCCGAGTGGTCTTAACTGGGTACTGACTACCGGGTACTGACCACTGACTACCCTGTCGGCCGCTTCACTTGCAACTCATTGATCACCTGCTGCACGTTGGGCACGCTGGAGGCTAGTTGCTGCGCGGTCTGGCGGTCGTCGGGCGTGTCCACTTTGCCGGAAAGGGTCAGTACACCATTCTTGGCCTTGTAGTGAATGCCCTTATCGAGGTGGTTGGCAATCAGTACGGCCTGGTATTCCTTTTCGATGGCGGTATCCACGTCGCTCGAGATCTTTTTGGCGGCCGATTCCTGGTCCACGGGCTGAACGCTGATCTGGTTAGCGATGACCCGAGTGGGGGCCGCGGCCTTAGCCACGTCCAACGCCCGGTTCTTAGCGTCGGGCGAGTGCACCGTACCTCCCAGAGTTATAAGGTTCTTACCGCGGTCTTCGTCAACGGTAACATTCTGTAAATCGGCTTGTTGCAGGGATTTCTTGACGCTGTCTTTTAACTCTGGGTTGCTGGAACGATTACCGCTGCACCCCAGGGCAAAGAAGATTGCCAAAACCGACAGCGCCACCACGTATCGGGCTGGACGCATAGCTCTCTCCTGAGTTGATCCGGGGAACGCCAAGAGACTCTGATGCCGGCTGAGACGTACAGGAGGGCCGAAGGAAGAGCGGCCAGAAACCTGCAAAATGGGCGCAGCTGGAACGTGGGAACCTGAGAACTGGGGACTGACAGCCGGCAACTGCCCTATTTCACCGCCATAGCGGCCACCATGGAATGGAACACCTTAATCCCATCGGTGCCGCCGAGTTCGCGCTCGCTGGCGCGCTCGGGATGAGGCATCATGCCCAGCACGTTGCGGCCTTCGCTGCAGATGGCGGCAATGTTCTCCAGCGAACCGTTGGGATTGGCGGCGGGCGTGATGTTGCCTTCCGGCGAGCAGTAGCGGAAAACAATGCGCCGGTCACGCTTGAGCGCGTCCAGCGTGGGCTGGTCGCAGAAGTAGTTGCCGTCCATGTGCCCGATGGGAATGGTGAGCACCTCGCCCTGGCGGCAGGCGTTGGTGAAAGGAGTGTCCGTGCTCTCCACCCGCACCTGCACCGGTTTGCAGATATACTTCAGGCCCACATTGCGCATCAGCGCCCCCGGCAGCAGCCCCGACTCGCAGAGAATCTGGAAGCCATTGCAGATGCCGATCACCAGCCCGCCCCCGTGGGCGAACTTGCGTACCGCCTCCATCACCGGGGCGAAGCGGGCGATGGCGCCCGTGCGCAGGTAATCCCCATAGGCGAAGCCGCCGGGCACGATGATGGCGTCGCAATTTTCCAAGTCGTGCGACTCGTGCCACAGCAAGGTGACCGGCTGTTGTGCCACCCGCGACACCACCCAGTAGGCATCGTGATCGCAATTGGAGCCGGGAAACACCAGCACGCCAAATTTCATGGGACTTGGCCTTTCGGGGAATTTCTAGCTTTGAGTCTAGCATGAAGGAAAAGAGGATTGTCCTGCCGCGAACGGCGCAAAGCTTGTCATGGTTCTTGCTGAGATACGCCGGCGTCATGCTGAGGCGCTTCAGCGCCGAAGCATCTCGCGTTTTCTGCCAGCGCCGTCGCCTGTGCACGCGAGACCCTTCGGGGCTGAATCCCGCTCAGAGTGGCGCCAGCCTAAGGTGGCATAGCGAACTTCGCCAGGTGTGTGATCTGAACTTTTAGGCGGCTGTTGGCGTAAAACTAGAGAGAGGGAGCCGCCTGCCGGCATCCAATAGCTATGGAACCAGAAGCCATGGATCTCCGCCAGCACCTGCGCATCACGGGCGGAGCCCTGCACCGCTGGATCGTGGCGCAGACCTACGACGCTCTGATTGTCGGCGCTCTGTGGTACATCGGCCTGAGCATCATCCATGTGCCTTGGGCGCCATTGTGGGCCGGGCTGGGAGCGATTCTGCAATTTGTTCCCAATATTGGGCCGGTGCTGGCGCTGATTGGTCCGGCATTTGCCGCCCTGGTTAGCGATGGCGGAATGCGCACGCTCTACGTGCTGATTCTCTACGCGGTGATCGTGGTGGTGGACGGCCTGGCGCTGCAGCCCCTGCTGCAGAAGCGCGCCAACCGCGTGCCCATCTGGGCCTCTCTGGTCACTCCGATTGTGCTCGGTATCCTCATTCCTTTCTGGGGGGTGCTGATTGCGGCCCCGCTGCTGGCGGTGGTATACGCCTACAAGGCGCAGGTCGCTCCCGGCCGGAGCTAGGGCCGATTTGCTCTACTTACCATGCTATAATTTGTGTTCGCCTGCATCTATTTGAGGCACCTGTTGCTCTCCCCACGGGCGAATCCTGCGCATTCATAGAAACGAGGTTCATCATGTCTGGCCACTCAAAATGGGCCACCATCAAGCATAAAAAGGGCGCCCTGGACGCCAAGCGGGGCAAGATATTCACCCGCCTGATTCGCGAAATCAGCATGGCGGCCAAATCGGGCGGCGATCCCGACAAGAACCCGCGCCTGCGCAAGGCCATCCTCGATGCCAAGGCGGAGAACATGCCCGCCGACAACATTAAGCGCGCCATCCAGCGCGGCACCGGGGAGCTTCCCGGTGCCACCTACGAGGAGTTCTCCCTGGAAGGCTATGGGCCGGGTGGTGTCGCCGTGCTGGTGGAACTTTCCACCGACAACCGCAACCGCACGGTAAGCGAAGTTCGCCACATCTTCACCAAACACGGCGGTAACCTGGGCGAAGCCGGGTCGGTGAACTGGATGTTTCACAAGAAGGGCGACATCATTTTGCCCAAGGCCGCGGCCAAGGAAGACGATCTGATGAACATCGTGCTGGAAGCTGGCGGCGAAGATATGCGCGAGGATGGAGACAACTGGGAAGTGCTGACTGATCCGCACGCCTTTGAGCCGGTAATGGAAGCGCTGAAGAAGGCGAACCTGCAGCCCACCACCGCCGAGGTGGCCATGATTCCGCAGAACTACATCAAGCTGGAAGGCCCGGTGGCCACCCAGATGATTCGCCTGGTGGAGGCGCTGGACGAGCATGACGACGTGCAGCATGTATACTCGAATTTCGACGTGGATCAGAAGCTGCTGGAGGAAGTAGCCAGCTAGGAAAAACACAGCTTTCGCAGATCGGGCCGCCGTAATGGGCGGCCTTTTTTGTCCAGAACCAGCACTCAGCGGTCAGCAATCAGTATTTAGCCTGGTGAGCGCTAAGCAGTTAGCAGTTAGGCATTGGCGATATTCGTCCGGAACCAAGTCGCCCGTTTAAGGGCTAAATGCTAATTGCCAATTGCTCAATTTCGCGGCCTGACTGCTGAGCGCTGGGTGGTACTCCGATGGTGATGCTTCAATGAGAGCAGTCACAGCAGTTCTGCTGCTGTGCATGACCGCCGCCGCCTTTGCCCAGAAGCATCCGGCGGCGGGAAATAACGAATTGGCGCTGTGGGCCAGCGGCGGACGCGGCACTACCGGACGCACCGCCGGCACCGGCATCCTCAGCTTTGGGCTGCGCTACGGCTGGGTGCTGAGTGGGCCGCATGGTCCCGGCCCGTTGCGGGGGAGCTTCGAATATGCAGTGGATGCGGTTCCCGCAACCCTTGTTTTCCAGAGCGCCACCACCTTCGGCACTGGCATTGACCCAGTGGTGCTCAAATGGAACTTTGAGCGCCGAGGCCGCTGGGCGCCCTATATGGAGATTGATGGCGGTCTCCTCTTTACCAGCGACCAGGTCCCGCCCGGCACTTCCAACGTCAACTTCACTCCCGGAGCGGCGTTCGGGATCCAGTTCTTCGGCCGGCGCTGGAACCCATCGCTGGCTGTGCGCTACCTGCATCTTTCCAATGCCGGACTGACTACCCCAAACCCAGGCATCAATACCGTGCAGCTGATGATCGGACTGGGCCGCTTCTTCCGTTAGCACCGGCTGCAAGGTTTCTCCAGCTGGCTTTTTGCTGGTCCGCAACTCCGTTGCCAGAGACCGTTGTTCTCCCGAAGCAACTCTGCCTTACGGCTCCGCCCAAAATGCCGGTTCCATGCGCGGTCCTCCATCACATGGGGCAGAACCGGCTTGTCCTCCCGCATCGTTTTAAGTGGGTTGTGCTGTGCGCCGTAAGGAGGAACAACTATGAAGAGCTTCTTGACGGGATTGAGCCTGGGCGTGACTGCTGCGGTGTTATTGCGCAAATACGGCCGCAGCACAGAGCCCCGGAGCAATCAGCCCCGAAGCACAGAACCGAAGAGATTACGCACCCTCCGCACAGTTGCCAGTCCAGACATTCGGGCCGAGCGCCCCATCAACTCGGCCGTCAGCCTGCCCGAGCGGGTCGGAGCGAACCAGCACAAGGAAGTGGTTGCGACTGCCGAAGCTCCCGCCGGCATACCTCGGCCAGAGCCGTCGCCTGGGAAGCCCGCCTCCAGCCCCGAAGAGGTGCTCAATTCGGCCACACGCCAGCAGCTGCTTTCGGTCTATGGCATCGGCCCGGTACTCGCCGACCGCATCATTCAGAACCGGCCTTACGCGACGGTTTATGACGTGGTGAAACAGGGAATCATTCCGGAAAGCATCTTCGTGCAACTTAGAAAACAACTGCTGGACCGCCGCGGCGCGTGAACGGTTGTCCGGCTGCAGAACAGGAAGGATGGTTCGCCATGCCCTTATTACAGAGTTCAGTAAAGCTAGCCACCAAGCACATGCCCAAGATAATCTCACCCCAAGCTCACGCCGTGCTCGACTATGTGGCGGCGGGAACCTTCCTGGCGGGCGGAATCCTGCTGCTCATGCGCAGGCGGGACAAACGCGCCGGTGTCAGCGCTCTGATTTGCGGGGTGGCAGAGACAGTGACCAGCCTGCTGACCGATTATCCCGGCGGGGTTACCGGCCTGATCCGCTTTCCTACTCATGGCAAGATTGACATGGGGCTGGCGGCAATGGCGGCGACCCTGCCCGAGTTCATGGATTTCGCGGATGGCCAGGACATGGGCTTCTTTCGCGCCCAGGCGCTGCTGATCACGGCTAACGCGGGGCTGACCGATTTCGGACAGGGCCGCAATTACGAGGAAGCATTGGAGCCAGAGGCGGCATAGACCACGCGCCAGTGCAGCAGGCTGTTTAGGCCTCCGGGCCGGTGTAGAGAGGCAGAGAGGCGCAGGTGTTTTTAATGAGCTCTTGTTGGGCCGTGGTCAGAAACTCGAATTCAAATCCATAGCGGAATGCGATTTTGTTGCGCACCACGGCGGTAGCGCGCAACGGGCCGCCGGGAAGCTGCATGGTGAACTCTATGGTTTCACCCGCGGATAACTGCTCCGGCAGGATGGCCGAAATTCCCGACTCGCTGATTTCCAGAGCGATGCCGGGAATCATGGCGCCCGTCCCCGCACGCCGCCATAAATTCAGTGGAATCGCCAAATGGTGGCGAGGGTGACGGCGATGAGCGGAATGGCTGGCGGCCGCCCTATTATCGGATTCCCCTGAATGCAACATTCTGCAGGGCTCCTTAACAATCTCACATCGTGCTCGGGCTTACTATTCGTAAATCAGAATTGTAAAAGAAGGTCGTGACGCGAGAAATTTACCGTGGTAATGGGGTTTTTCCTTACTTCCGCGGGACAGGGACGCAGAGGCAGCGGGTTACGTTTGCACTGGAGTGGGTGGGGCGGGTTCGGCGTAAAGCGCGTCAATCTGCTGGCGATAGCGCTCTTCCACCTGGCGGCGGCGCAGCTTCATGCTGGCGGTGAGCAGGCCATTGGCCACAGAAAATTCCTCCGCTACCAGCAGAAACTTCTTGATCTGTTCGTAGCGGGCTAGCTTGTGGTTGATTTCTGAAATTACGCCCTCATAAAGCCCGCGCACCGCGGAATCGGCCACCAGTTCTTCGCGCGAGCTGAAGCGCACGCCATGGGTGCGCGCCCACGGCTCCAGCACGCGGAAATCGGGAGCGATGATGGCGCAGGGAAACTTGCGCCGGTCGCCCAGCACCACCGCTTCGCCCACCCAGGGGCTCATCTGCAGGGCCTTTTCGATGGGCTGCGGAGTAATGAACTTGCCGCCCGAGGTCTTGAGCAGATCCTTCTTGCGATCGGTGACGCTGAGAAAGCCCGCGCTGTCCAGATTCCCGATATCGCCGGTATGGAACCAGCCGTCCACCAGGACCTGGCTGGTCTGCTCCGGCAGGTTCCAATAGCCCCGGAAGACAGATGGACCACGCACCAGGATTTCGCCGTCATCAGCGATTCTGACCTCGACGTTGGGCAGTGGCCGGCCCACGGTGCCCAGCTTGTGGTGGGCGGGAGTATTGACGGCGATGACGGGAGAAGTCTCCGTCAGGCCATAGCCTTCGTCAATGCGAATGCCCACATCGGCGAACCATTCGCCCATCTGCCGCGCCAGGGGAGCGCCCCCGGAAAGGTAAATGCGCACTCGCCCGCCCATTCCGTTGCGCACCTTGGAAAAGACGAGCGCGTCCGCCAGCCGCCAGGAGAGGGAAGCGGGACGCTTCTGCTCCAGAGTTTCCGCGCGGTGGGCGTGACCCACTTTCATGGCCCAGTTGTAGAGGGCGCGCTTGAGGCCGCTCTGAACCTTGAGCTGCACCTGGCCATACATCTTTTCGTACACCCGAGGGACGCCCACGAACGTGGTGGGCCGCACTTCCTGCAGGATGGGGGAAAGTTGTTCGATGGCAGGGCAATAAGCTAAGGTGACCCCGCGGTAAAGCCAGGCATAGTCCACGTGGCGGGCGGTTACGTGTGCCAGGGGCAGGAAAGAAACGCCTACGTCGCCCGGCAGCACGGGAACTTCGTGCAGGGAAAATTCCACATTGCAGGCCAGGTTGCCGTGGGTCAGCATGGCGCCCTTGGGCACGCCGGTAGTTCCGGAAGTATAGATGATGGTGGCCAGGTCGCCGGGGCCGATGCGGCGGGCGCGGGCATCAAATTCGGCATCGCGCGCGGCGGGTCCTTCATGCATCAGGCGGGACATGGGCACGGCCTCCGGCGTATCCGCAGAATCCATGATGACCGCCTTTTCCACCCTGGTCTGCTCCCTGGCGGCCAGAAACTTCTGCCATTGCGCGACTGTGGAAAGAAAAATTATCCGGGCGCCGGAATCCTTGAGGATGTAAGCCGTCTGTTCCGGAGTCAAAGTACCGTAAATGGGCACCGTGACCGCACCCAGCGATTGGATGGCAAAATCGGCCACCGCCCATTCGGGACGGTTTTCGCTGAGGATGGCTACCCGGTCGCCCGGGCGAATGCCCCACTGTTCCAGAGAGCGCGCCACCCCCAGAACATCACGGTAGAGCTCATGAGACGAAATGGAGCTCCACTTGGCCGTCTGTTTGTACATCATCACCTGGCCGGAATTGCGTTCGACCACGGTGTAGAAAATCTCGTTAATGGTAGTCAGGCTCATGGCGAAAATCGGGTCCGTTGCCGGTACGCGTCAGCATTGTGGCGATTTGCCGGTCAACCACAGGTGACGGCAAGAAAAAGCCGTAACCGCCAGCACATATTTACTTCTAATTGTTGCCTGCCCGCGACTCTACTGGCAACTCGGGGCGCAGGCAAGTGCGGGTGCCGAATTGACCCCGTCCCCTTTTGGGAATAGGCTTAGAACCCGCATTTGGGGAGGAACATGATGTGCAACAAGCCTTTACAGTGGGTGATGATGTTTTTGCTGGCCTGTAGTTTGTTGGCACCGCCGGTTTCGCAGAGCGCCTGGGCGGCCGACAAGAAGAGCCCCGCCAAAGCCGAGGCGCCGATGAAACTGAAGGTAGGGGACATGGCCCCCAACTTCACCCTGCTGGCTTTCGACGGGCACGACCTCAAGAAGGTGTCGCTGAGCGATTTCCGCGGCAAAAAAGACGTGGTGCTGGCCTTTTATGTCTTCGCCTTTACCGGGGGTTGAACCCAGGAAATGAAAGCCTTCCAGAGCAATTTGAGCAAACTGGAAGGCGCCGACACCCAGGTTCTGGGTGTGAGCATGGATAGCCCCTTCTCCAACTTTGCTTTCGCGCAACAGAACGGCGTCACCTTTCCCCTGCTGGGCGACTTTGGCGGCAAAGTGACCCGCGAGTACGGTCTGGCAAAGAACTATGACATCGAGGGCGTGTCGCTGGAGTCGGCGCGGCGGGCCACCTTCCTGATTGATAAGTCGGGGAAGATCACCCACGAGCAGGTGGACAACGAAGCCGTGGACCCGACCAAGACTGTGGACGCATGCGTGCGGCCCAAGATGAAGAGCTAAACAGCGGCAGTCAAAAGTATCGTACTCGGCACGTTCTCGGCTGGATTGACCGCTGCACGAAGCCATTGTTATCATAAGTTCGCGGGGTGGAGCAGTCTGGTAGCTCGTTGGGCTCATAACCCAAAGGTCGGTGGTTCAAATCCACCCCCCGCAACCATTCTGAAGGCGGTCCCAAATGGGGCCGCCTTTCTTGTTATGTCGCGCGTTTGGGGCAAGCCGTACTTCGTGTACGTTCTCTGGAGTCAGCGCGGGCGATGTTTCTACAGCGGCATCAGTGAAGACCTGGAACACCGCTTCTGTCGTGGGTTCCTCGGGAAAAAGCTTCTGTTCTGTGCGCTCTTTACAAATTGGCCTTTACTGCGCGCCTGAACCCGGCTATGCTCTCGCGCACCATCGCGGGCCGACACCGCTCATCAACGTATGCTGGCCCGCGCCTTTGAAGGGAGATGCCATGAGGTTATCTGCCATAGCGGTCATTCTGGTAATAGTGGGGACCCTCGGTGTCGGCCAGTTGTCAGCTACAACCAACAGCGATCAAAGCAAGAAAGCGGCCGGCAAGGAAGCTCGCTGGCAGGGCAGTATTGTCCGGATGGATAAGAAGGATTCCAGGTTGATTGTGCGGGGCGGCCAGGCAAACATGGAGAGCATCGAGCGGCAGATCTACTATGACGACTCGACGGAGTGGACCAAACTAGGCAAACCCGCCCAGCAGGACGAATTCAAAGAGGGTTCCTTCGTGATCGTACTGGGAAACGTCAACAAGAAGGGTATTTTTCACGCCAAGCGCATTGATTTGCGTATGCCGCGCTGACCATCGCGACCGCGCATAAGTTACAGTCCGGGAAGCTGGTCCGTTCGGGCCGGCTTCCGCCGACTTGTGATTCGCACGCGCCGTTTCAGAGTACCTGGCAGAGCCGCCGGATGCCTTCACGAATCTCGTTTTCCCTCATGCGCGAGTAACCCAGGAGAAGTCCCGTCCGCCGGGAGTGTTTTACGAAGGAGGAAGATATTCCGTAAACACCGACGCTGCGCGCCGCGGCGCTTGCCTGGAGGTGCCCATGATCATCGAAATGCGGACTTACAAAACCAAGCCCAGCAAGCGGACCCAGTTTCTTGATATATTTCGTTCCCGGTCTTTGCCGGCCCACGCCGAGATAGGAATGAAAATACTGGGCTTCCTCTCCCTCGAAGACCCCGACACGTTCTTCTTCATGCGCGGCTTTCCCGATCTGCCCTCGCGCGAACCGATGAAAGCCAAGTTTTATGAAGGCGAGCTGTGGAAGCATGAACTGGAGAATATCCTGATGCCGATGCTGGAAAAGTACGAGGTGGTGCTGGTGGACGATGCTGAGGGTTTGATTCACTGGAAATAAGACAACCGGGCGCTATGAACAAGAACAAACACCTCCGCTCCATGCTGATTGCCCTCGCACTGACGATCTGTACGGTTGCGGGATCAGGGGCGGAGGCGCAGACCCGCCGGGCCTCAAATCCCGGCGGCGGTATGCCGGCGAAGACCCACGTGTTTGGCAACCCGAACCTTTGGCAATGGGCTCCCAGCCGGACTTATCACGTGGAAAATTACAAGCTGAAGCTGCGCTTCGACCAGGCCAAAGGCGAGGTGTTCGGCGTTGAAGTGCTTACCTTGCGGCCTTTCTTGCCCCACTTCCGCAAATTCTACTTAGACAGCTCCGGGCTGAAGATTGATTCCGTGGCCCTGCAGCCGGGGCAGGGAGCGGCCATCGCCTTGGTGTTTGAGAGCCAGGATCCGCGCCTATGGATCACCCTGGATCATGATTACGAAGGGGGCAGCCCGCTGCAGGTGCGCATCGTGTTTCAAGGCTTTCCCCAGACCGGGCTTTATTTTGTTAATCCCACCCACGACTATCCGCACTGGCCGCAGGAGATATGGTCGCAGGGAGAACCCGAATTCAACCATTTCTGGTTTCCCTGCTGGGACTATCCCAATGACATGGCAACCAGCGAAACCATCACCACCGTGCCCGACGGTCTAACGGTGGTCTCCAACGGCAAGCTGGTGAGCGTGACGCACTCAGCCGGTCAAACCACGTACGACTGGAAAGAGAGCGTGCCCCACAGTTCCTACCTGATTTCCCTCGCCGTCGGACCATGGCGCAAGGTGAGCGATCAATACCAAGGCAAGCCGGTGGATTACTACGTTCCGCAATACGTGGACGAGGCCACCGCGCGGCGCTCTTTCCACCTGACGCCAGACATGCTCGCTTTTTTTTCGCGCGCCACCGGGGTGGACTGGCCCTACGAGCAGTACGCCCAAACTACAGTGCACAACTATCTCTACGGCGGCATGGAAAACGTCAGCGCCACCACGCTGACGGAGTGGACGCTGCACGACCAGCGCGCCGACCAGGATTACCCCAGCACAGAGTTGGTGTCGCACGAACTGGGGCAGGAGTGGTTCGGCGATTACGTGCAGGGGCGCGACTGGGCGAACATCTGGCTGAACGAAGGTTTTGCCACCTACATGTCGGCCCTGTACACCCAGCACCAGCAGGGTTATGACGCGTTTCGCTACGAGATATACCAGGACCAGCAGGCGGAGCAGGAGCAGGAGCGCAACGACTACCGGCGGCCTATCGTTGACCGCCACTACACCGATCCCCTGCAGATGTTCGACGCCATCACCCACGAGAAGGGCGCGGCCGTGCTCGACATGATGCGTTACTTGGTCAATGGGACCGAGGCCGAATCGCATCCCGCGTCGCAGCAGGAACCCTTTCTTCGCGCCTTGCACTACTATCTGACCGCTCATGCCGCGCACACTGCGGAAACGGCGGACCTGCGGGATGCCATCCGGACCACCACGGGCCAGGATCTGGAATGGTTCTTCCAGGAGTGGGTGTTCATGGGCGGGCATCCTGACTATGACGTGACGGCGGCGTACGACGAGGCTAAGAGAACCGAAAGGCTGACCGTACGGCAGACCCAGCAGCCGGACTCGGTAACGCCCATTTTCGACATGCCGGTGGTACTCGCCTTTTACGGAGTGAACGGCGAACACAAGCAGGTACAGGTTCGCGACCACCTGCTCTCGCAGGAGTTCGATATTCCGCTTGCTTTCCAGCCGCTGTGGGTAGGCTTCGATCCTGACGATTTCATTGATAAGACCCTGCACTTCGAGCAGCCCGAAGATGCGCTGATCGCGGAGGCGGAAAAGGACCCCGCGATGATGAGCCGCCTCTGGGCGGCGCAGCAACTTGGCGCGGGCAGGCAGCCGGACTCAGGTAAGGTTGTAGCGGCCCTGAGCAAGGTGCTGGAGGGGGACGCGTTCTACGCGGTGCGCGCAGCCGCGGCCAGTAGCCTGGGCGCCACCGCCACCGTGCCCGCCAAACAGGCGCTGCTTTCTGCCTTGCACCAGCCCGACAGCCGGGTGCGCACTGCTGTGGTTCAGGCGCTCGGACACTTCTCCAAAGATCCAGCGGTGTACAGCGCGCTGGTCAAGGCGCTGCGCAGCGATCCCAGCTATGCGGCTGAGGGCGCCGCGGCGGAAGTGCTCGGCCAGTCTGGTATGCCAGAGGCCTTCGATGTATTACAAGCCAAGGCCGCGAGCAACCCGGAAGTGCACGTCATGCTGGCTACCTTGGAAGGTCTGGCTGAGACCCAGGATCCGCGCGCATTCCCCATCCTGCTGGCCAGGGCTGAACCCGGAGTGCCGGAGCATATCCGCCTGGGCGCTTTCGCGGCGCTGGTGAAATTCCCCAAGGCCATCGCACAGGAGCATGAATCAGAAATAGTGAATCTCATCCGCGCCTCGTCGCAGGACCCGTTTTTGCCGACGCGGCTCTCCGCCGCGAAACTCGCCTCAGAATTCAACCCGAAGCACTCTGCAACCGCTACCGGCCGCTGAGGTGGTCGTAGACTCGCAAAGCAGCCGCAATCGGCCTGGGAGCCGGCGTACCCTTACCTGCGCCCAGGAGGAGAAGACTCGAATTGAGCGACCTAGCAAGGCGGTTTTTTGTTTTGACCGGCGGACCAGGATCGGGCAAGAGCGCGGTTATTGAGGCGCTCCACCGCGCTGGGTATGCGCGGACTGTGGAAGCCGGACGCGGAATCATTCAGGACCAGGTGGAGATCGGAGGCCGCGCTTTGCCCTGGCAAGACCCCGTTCTTTTCGCCGAGCTGATGCTGAGCTGGGAGATGCGTTCCTACGACATGGCAGAGCAGACCACTGGTCCCGTCTTTTTCGACCGCGGGGTAGTGGATGTGATTGGATATTTCCGTCTGCTTGCTCGGCCCGTGCCCAAACATGTGGAGCAGGCGGCGGAAAGATTCCGCTACAACCGGCAGGTTTTCATCGCCCCTCCCGAAAGAAATCTACGAGCAGGATCGGGAGCGCAAACAGGACTTCGCTGAAGCGGTGCGAACTTATGAGGCCATGCTCGCCGCCTACAGCGAACGCGGCTACGAACTAATCCAGATTCCGCCGGCCTCGGTCGAGGAGCGGGCACGCTTCGTTCTTCAAAGCATCGGGATTGCGGGATGAAGGCTGGCGGTTCTATTTCGGAATCCAAATGGGGTTGGCGGTGAACAGGCCGGCCCCGAAGCCGATCTGGTAGGTCACGAACATCCCGAAGACGAGGCTGATGGCGCCCGCTGCCCATTCAAAGTGGCGGCCCACGTTCACAAAGTGTTTCTGCCCGAAAGAGAAGGTGGAAGCCATGGCCAGGGTGATGAGCATCATGCCCAGGATAGTGCCCAAACCGAAAATCACCAGGTAACCCACCGCCCAGCGCGCCGAGGGAATGGTACTCAGCACCAGCAGGGCAATGGCGGCGGAACCGGCGAGGCCGTGCACAATGCCGATGAGCAGCGGACGCACCATGCCGTAAAGAGATGAGCGGCCGAACCACCGGTCGAGCCTGCTGACCGGCGTCTGCTGGTGGGCGTGCGAAGGGGGGATGTCAGGCGGGCTGGCGTGGGCATGGATGTAGTCGCCGTGCGCGTGATAGTGCACGGTGGGCGTGTGCTGCTGCCGGCGGGAAGCGAGGGGCCAGGCGAAGCTGGCGCGCAGGTTGCGAAGGCCGAGCACGATGAGCATGAGTCCCACCGCCAGTTCCATGGAGAGGCCTGCTCGCGGCGGCAGGGTAATGCGGAACAGAATCAGGATAGAGCCCACGGCAAAGATGGTCACCGTGTGCCCCACACCCCAGGCGGCGCCAATCACCGCGGCCCGGCTGGCCTTGTGTTCGCGGGTCACGATGGTGCTGACGGCGATCACGTGGTCGGCATCGGTGGCGTGGCGCATTCCGAGAACGAACCCAACCGCCAGTATGGTGAGCAGGCTGATCAATTCATCCTCGCGGCATTTCAGCTTCGCACGGAATATTGTTACACATCTTCCTGCAGGCGGCGGGGCAGCTTGCGTGCGGCCGAATTCGCCCACCCGCGAGGATCTCCTCGTTGGAGTACTATGTTGTGTTTTCCCCGTGCTGCGGCCACAACCAGCGCGGCTGCTGTAGTCGCGTGATTCGTTTCCCGGAACGGTGCAGCGAGCGGAAAGCTTGTGAATCCTTAAGCCTCACTTAAGGTTGAATGAGTTCCACTACGGCGGCGAACTGGGCCCCACGACCAATGTTGAGCGGTGCGGGCCAGCGGCAAGGAGAGTCAAACTATGCGCACCACGATTGCGGCAGTCCTGATTTTGCTCAGCGCTTCCCTGGCAGCCAATGCTCAACATTACAAAGTTACGGGCAACATTCCTATTCCCGGAGAAGGGGGCTGGGATTATCTCTACGCGGATTCCGCCGGCCGCACGCTCTATGTGGCGCACAATACAGTGGTGGATGTGGTCAACCTGGATTCGGAAAAGCCGGTGGGCACAATTTCCGGCATGAAGCATGTGCATGGCATCGCCGTGGACCACAGCCTGAACCGCGGCTTCATCAGCGATGGCGGCAGCGGGGAAGTGGTGGTCTTCAATCTGAAGACTCATGCCGTGCTGCAGAAGGTGAAAGCGGGCGAGAATCCCGATGGCATCCTCTACGATCCCGCCAGCAAGCGGGTGTTCGCTTTTAATGGCGGCAGCAAGGATGCCACCGCCATTGACGCCGCCACCGGCAAGGTGCTGGGCACCATCGCGCTGGGCGGCAAACCAGAATTTCCCGCCACCGACGCCAAAGGCAACGTTTATGACAACATCGAGGACAAAAGTGAAATCGTCCGCCTCGACCCGCACACCCTCAAGATCAAGCAGACCTGGCCGGTTGCGCCCTGCGAGGAGCCTTCCGGCCTGGCCTTCGATATTCCTGCCCGGCGGCTGTTTGCGGTCTGCGACAATAAATTGATGGCGGTGGTGGATGCGGACGGCGGCAAGGTGGTAACCACCGTTCCCATCGGCGAAGGCCCGGACGCCTCCCGCTACGATGCCTCCCGCAAACTGGTATTTTCTCCCAACGGTCACGACGGCACCCTGACCGTGATCAAGCAGGAGAGCCCCGACCGGTACAAAGTGGTGGAAACGGTGTCCACTGAGAAGAGCGCCCGCACTATGGCGCTGGATACTAAGACCGGCAAGATCTACCTGGCCGCCGCCAAACTGGGTCCGCCTCCCCCGCCCAGCAAGGAGCATCCCCACCCCTATCCCAGCGTGGTGCCTGGAACCTTTCACCTGCTGGTGGTCTCGCCGCAGTAGGCGGGGGCTCGATGCGCTTAGTACCGCCCGCTGCCACGCCGCTTTGCCAGCGTAAGTCGAGGCAGAAAAGCAAGTTGCGGGTATTTCAAGGAGCTCTGGTATAGTGGTATGACAAGGGGCAAGTTTCGAGAACCTGGAGTTAGTTCGTGTACAAGACCATTCGTACTTCCCGCCTGTACGAACAAATCGTAAAGCAGATTGAAGAGTCAGTTCTGAAGGGAACGCTGAAAACCGGCGACCAGCTGCCGGCGGAGCGCGAGTTAGCTGAGCAGTTCGGGGTGAGCCGGACCGCGGTTCGTGAGGCCATCAAGGCGCTTAGCGAAAAGGGTCTGGTCGAATCTTACTCGGGGCGGGGAACGTTCATCACCAACGGCACCTCGCAGGCCATCCGGCAATCGCTCGGCTTAATGATGAGAATCGGGCAGGCGGAAGGCTCGAGTCACCTGGCTGAGGTGCGCGACATTCTGGAGCCGGAGATCGCGGCCCTGGCGGCGGCTCGGGCGGAAGAGCAGCACCTGGCCAGCATGCGCGAGGCGGTAACCGTGATGGACGCCTCCCGGCAGGACGGCGATGCGTTCATCGAGGCCGATCTGGATTTTCACCTCGCCCTGGCGGAAGCGGCCGCTAACCCGCTCATTCTCTCGTTAATAGATTCCATAGTCGGCCTGCTGCGGGAACAGCGCATGCGCACCTTTCTGACCAAAGGCGGCGCTGAGCGCGGCCAATATCATCATAAGCGCATCCTCAAGGCGGTGGAAAATCACGATTCCGAGCGGGCGCGCCAGTGCATGCGCGCTCATTTGAAGCAGGTGCGACAGGATTCCGCCACCTCCTCGCTCGGCCTCCATCGCGCCTGACTAGCCCCGGGCAATTCTCTACAACCCTCGCTGCTGTCTCCCCCGTGGCGTAGAGCCGCGACTTAGAAGGCCGTGCCGTGTTCTGTGTTCCAAGGGTGTTCCTGGAAGCGGCTGGTGGCGCAGCAAACCTCGGCCTTGGAAACAAAAAATTGGTACTATCCGAAAAGCTCATGACCCGCGCCGCCAACGTCTCCGAACCGGTTTGGGCTTCGGTGCTGCCCGCCGTCGCGGAAGAGTTGTTCCCCCACTGCGACGGGCAGAGGTTCGGAATCAGCATTGGCGGCTTGCGCGACATCCTGCGCCAGGTGGGCTGCAAGTACCTTTCCCCCAGCGATCCGCCTGCCGCTGCCCGCCATTTTTTTGCCGCTTTGCGCCTGCAGGAGTTGGTGCTGGCGCGAGCCTGCGCCGCCGGCAACGAAGCGGCCTGGGAAAGCTTTCTCCTGCGCTATCGCGAGAAGCTATACTCCGCCGCTCATCACATCGCGCGTGAAGACTCCGCCGCCCGGGAGCTGGCCGATTCCCTCTATGCCGACCTGTTCGGCACCGCCGTTCGCGAGGGCAAGCGCGTCTGCAAGCTTGACTTCTACACCGGGCGCGGGTCCCTGGAAGGCTGGCTGCGCACCGTACTCGCCCAGGAGTACATCAATCGCTACCGCACCCAAAAGCGCCTGGTAAGCCTGGAAGAGCAGGAGGAGGCCGGCGAGCAATATGCCGCCCCGGTTTCCGAACCTGAGGCCGCCGTGGACCCACGCGTACAAATCGCCGTGGATGATGTCCTGGCCGCTCTTGCCAGCGAAGAGCGCTTTCTGCTGGCCTCCTATTACCTCGACCATCGCACCCTGGCCGAGGTGGGACAGGTTCTGGGAATTCACGCCTCCAACGTCAGCCGGCGGCTGGAGAAGCTGGCGGCCGCGCTGCGGGCGAATATCCGCAAGTCGCTGATGCAGCAGGGCCTGGATGCCCGCCAAGCTGAGGAATTGATGGCGGTTGACGTTCGTGACCTGCAACTCAATATTCGCGCCCGGCTGGCGCAAAAACCGCCTGCCGAACCGTTCTCCGATCAGAAGGCCGAGGCCTCCAGCGGGGAAGGGGAAAGTTAGTGACCGAGCTGCCAAAAATCGTGCTGCAGCGGTTGGCATCCGCCGTCCCGGGCGAGCATCCACCTGCCGACCTGCTGGCCGCCTTCGCCGAGCACAGCCTGCAAGGAGCGGAGCGCGAACGGCTACTAGCCCATCTGGCCGCGTGCGAGCACTGTTGCGCCGTGCTCTGGTGCGCTATGCCGGAGAATGAGGCGGCGCCAGAGGTAGTGGCCGGGGTAGCTTCCAGCGGCTGGGCATGGTCCTCGGCCTGGCGCTGGGTTGGGGTCGCAGCCGCTGTTGTGGTCATCGGGGGGGCCGCGGTCCTGTTCCGCGGCGGACCTGGACCGGCAGGGGAAGAGGTGGCTTCCGCTCCCCAAGCGCCGGTTATTGCCCAGAATCGCGATGCCCAAGCCCTGGCGAGAAAAGAAGCTGCTCGCGCTCCGGCTGCTCCCGTTCCCGCTCCTTCTGCGGAAGCCCGCTTAGAGGTTAGAAATGTGCCGCCGAAAGCTGCGCCCCAGCCGCGCCTGCAGGCTAAGCTGGAGGCCAAGGATGCGGCGCCGAAAGGTGCTCCTGCGGCCCAGGAGCCGCCCTCGGCCAACGAGATCGCCTCGGGAACGCTGGCGAAGTCTACGGACCAGGTCGCGGCCGCTGGGGCCCGGTCTTCTTCTTCTGCCGCCGGCATTGCCGCCGCCGCTCCTGCCGCCAAAGTTGCAGCTGCTTCCGCCAATCCGGTTCCTGCCTCCACCTCCGATGCGGAGGTCATGATTGCTTCCAACGTCCCCGTGCGCGCCATGGGAAAAAAGAAGCTGGCGCCGCCGACGCGCTGGATGCTTTCTCCGGAGGGCGCCCTGCTGCGCTCCACTGACCTGGGCAAGAACTGGCAGGCCGTACCCTTCACCGGCAGCGTTACTTTCCACGCTGTGGCCGTGGTCGGAACGAATGTATGGGTGGGGGGCCAGGCGGGCGCGCTCTACTACAGCCCCGATGATGGTAGCCAATGGCAGCGCCTGTCGCCTTCAGCCGTGGGTGAGGCCTTGCGTGGTGACATCAGCAGCCTGGCTTTTCGCGACGGCCAGCATGGCAGCCTGACCACCACTGGCGGCCAGACTTGGACCACCTCTGACAGCGGCCTCACCTGGCAAAAGCAGTAGCCGCCCGCCTTCCCCTCCCGCCGGAACTCGCGAATCGTGCTAAAACTATTGCTTTTGATTTTGCTGCGAGGACCACAATGAGCGCTGCCAAAAAGACGCTGAACGTCGCCATGATCGGCCAGGGTTTCATGGGCCGGGCTCACTCCAACGCTTTCCACCAGGTGGGACACTTTTTTGATTTGCCATTCGAGTTGCGCCGCCAGGTGATTTGCGGGCGCAACCGTGAGACCCTGGACGCCATGGCGGCGCGCTGGGGCTGGGAGGAAACCGCCACCGAATGGCAATCCGTAGTTGAGCGCAAAGACATTGACGTAGTGGACGTGGCTACGCCCAACAACCTGCACGCGCCGGTGGCCCTGGCGGCCGCCAAGGCGGGCAAGATTCTGCTCTGCGAGAAGCCGCTGGCCATGTCGGTAGCGGAAGCGGAGCAGATGGCGGCGGCGGCGCGCAAGGTTCCCAACCTGGTGTGGTTCAACTACCGCCGCGTGCCCGCTATTGCGCTGGCCAAGCGCCTGATGGAAGAAGGCCGCCTGGGGCAGGTCTATCATTACCGCGCCGTTTACCTGCAGAGCTGGGGGCCGGAGCGCGCGGGGATATGGCGTTTCAAGAAGAGCGAGGCGGGCAGCGGCGCCATGGGCGACCTGCTCTCCCATTCCATTGACCTGGCTCTGATGCTGAACGGGGAAATCGGCGAGCTTTCCGCCATGCTGAAAACCTTTGCTCCGCCGCCGCGTGACGTGGACGACGCCGTGCTCCTGCTGGCGCGCTTCGCCAACGGCAGCATCGGCAGCTTTGAGGCTACCCGCTATGCCATCGGCCGCAAGAACTACAACCAGTTTGAGATTCACGGCTCCAAGGGCATGCTGCGCTTCAACCTTGAGGACCTGAACCGGCTGGAGTTCTACGATTGCGGCGACAAGCAGGAAATCCTTGGGCCGCACCAGGTGCTGGTCACCGGGCCGGGACACCCTTACGTGGACCGCTACTGGCCGCCCGGACACATCATCGGCTACGAACACACCTTCATCTCAACGCTGGCGGATTTTCTGGAGTCACTGGCCAAGAACCAGCCCTTCCACGCCAACTTCGACGATGCGCTGGGGGTGCAGCGCGTGCTGGAGGCGGTGGAGCACTCGGCCGGCGACGGACATTGGGTCCGTTTAGGAAAGGGAACGACCGCCCGGGCGGATTGAACTCCGCAATTAACGCGGCTCAACGCGGAGTGCCCCGCGCACCTCCACTTGTCATCCTGAGCGCAGCGAAGGACCTGCTGTTATTTCGCGGTCGGGACGCCCGTGCCACAAAAACTGGTGATGGGCGCCGGTGGCCACTACTTGCAGGTAGTGGCGAGAATTTTCAGGTGGCCGACCTCGAGCAGTTGATTGGGATTGTCCACCACTTCGCCCTTGGCGCCATGGTTGGGTGTTTCGGCATTCGAACGAGGCTGCCAGGTTCCCGTCGCCGTCACTTCATGGCCCACCTGGGAAGCTAGGTCCAGCGTGCTGGTTACATTAGCAATCTTGCCGTTCTTTTCCCTGAGTGCGTATTCGCCATTCTGCTTCTGCAGGCAGCCCGTGATGCGCTGCCTCTGTTTGGAGCTGCTGGAAACCGAGCGGCTCCCGGTCATGGTCTGCTCAGCGGTTTTCTTCGCGGTGGAGTTCTGTCCCGGGTTCGATTGCTGCGCCGGGCTGCTGATGGCGAAAGCAAGCAGCAAAAAGAAAAGCAGAAGCAATCGGCTCATAAAAGAAACCTCCAGCTTTGTAGATGCGAGCAGAGAAGCAGGCCGTTGGCTTTGCGCTTCGGGTATTCGCAAGCCGCGAGGGTGGGACGCCGGAGCGGCATCAGTCCATGAAAATGTCGCTTTTGAGCTGCGCGCCGGGCACGACCGAATAGCGCGAGAGGTCGGTAATGCCGGCGGCGGCCAGCACTTCGTCGTCAATGAAGAAGTTGCCGCTGGTGCTGCGGCTGTCGCTTGTCAGGATGTGCCAGGCGGCATCGGCGACGATTTCCGGCGTGCGCCCGCGTTGCGGCTCCGCTCCGGGAATCACCTGCAGCGCGGCGGTGGCGATAATGGTGCGCGGCCACAGGGCGTTCACCGCAATTCCTTGCTTGCGGAATTCTTCCGCCATGCCCAGCACGCACAGGCTCATGCCGTACTTCGACATGGTATAGGCCAGCGTGGGGGCGAACCACTTGGGGCGCAGGTGCAGCGGCGGCGCCAGGTTCAGAATGTGCGGATTGGCCGCCTTTGCCAGATGAGGCAGGCAGACCTGCGAGCAATGATAGGTGCCGCGCACGTTGACGCCCATCATGAGGTCGTAGCGCTTCATCGGCGTCTGCAGCGTGCCGGTGAGGCTGATGGCGCTGGCGTTGTTGACCAGGATGTCCAGGCTTCCGAAGTGGCGCAGGGCCTGCTCGACTGCGGCCTGCACTTGATCGTCAAGGCGGATGTCCATGGCGATGGGCAGGGCTTTGCCGCCGGCGGCCTCGATTTCTTTGGCCGCGCTGTAGATGGTGCCGGGCAGCTTGGCATGCGGCTCCGTGGTTTTGCCGGTTACCACGATGTTGGCGCCGTCGCGCGCCGCCCGCAGCGCGATGGCCAGCCCGATCCCGCGGCTGCAGCCGGTGATCAATAAAGTCTTTCCCGCCAGCGTGGACATGGGCGCATTGTATCGCGCTGGCTCCCAAAGCGCAGAAGCCCGGTTGTGTAAGAGCAATACCTCCGCCGACGAACCATGGACCTTTGATGGGTTAGGCCGATTCCATACCGGAGAACGCAAGGTCCTTCGACTCGGACGCGCATTTGCATGGCGCGTCCTCGCTCAAGACGACAGCGCGGGAAATATCAGAGGGGTCAACACTAACTGCCGACTATTAACCACCTGTGGTGTGCCAGGACATAAGTTACGGCTTTGCCCAATACAACTTCCAGCTACCACACAACTCACGGCCGCCAGCGGCGCGAGTTTAGGTTGCGTGACAGCATCAATTTGAGCGTGATTCTGTCGGACCCCCCCGTCACACCGACGCCAATTCCGGCTTCGACATTAATCCCGAGGGAGTTACTGCTGGCGTGATCCATGACGGCCCAGACTTCGTGAAACTGCTGACGGACTGGCACAAAATCGTGCAGCGGGCCAAACCCGTCGTATTCTTCCAGCGCCAGCGCCCAGTTGTCATTCAGGTTGTAAGCCACTCGGCCGGCGGGATTGTACTCAAGGCCGCCAAGGCCTCCCCGATAATCCGTGTCCACGATAGGGTTGTAAATTAAGTCTACTGGATGCAAGTGCAGCCCTACGATCGGCCTGATCTCCGAAGTGATGCGTCTCTCCTCCCAGTAATTGGCATTCACGCTGAACTCAAAATTGGCTCCGTAAAACAATTTGTGATCGTGAGCGTGCGGCCGGACAAACAGTTCGCGAAGTTTGAAGCCGTTAATCGTCGCCCCCTGGTTCGTCGAGTAAACCGTGTATACCGGAAGGTAAAGCCCCTGCTCAAACCACGGGGTAACGCCGTAGGCCCATTCCGCCGTTCCATTGAAGGAGTGATCGGCGATTATGGCGCCCGGGAAACCTGGGGCCCTCCGCCCCAGAGGCGTGAAGTTGCTGTGGATCATCAGGTTGAAGATACCTGGCGATTCGATCTCCGCGTCATAAACCTGAATCTCATCGGTTTGCGCGCGCGCTGGCAGCGTGCCGAGCAAAACTGCCATTGCCAGGGCAAGTGCGAGATGAAGGCACGGCGATTTCCACCCAGGGTTCGTTCTCATTCTTATCTCGATATCCGGATCCTCGACGTTTTGGCATCGGCCGCCGCCAAAAGGCTTCTACGGTCGCTTACGTGCCCGCGCCATGGCTTCGCGGGCCTCGCGGTCGGCGGTGCGGCGACGTTCGGTTTCACGCTTGTCCCACAATTGCTTGCCCTTGGCCAGCGCAAGTTCCAGCTTAACCCGGCCATTCTTGAAGTACATGCGGGTGGGAATCAGGGTGAGGCCGCGCTGTTGAGTTTTTCCTATAAGCTTTCGCAGTTCTTCCTTGTGCACCAGCAACTTACGAGTGCGCAGGGGCTCGTGATTGAAGATGTTTCCGTGTTCGTAGGGGCCAATATGGGCGTTCAGCAGCCACAATTCGCCGTCTTTTATCAGGCCGTAGGCGTCTTTCAGGTTGGCTCGCCCGGCGCGAACCGACTTTACTTCGGTGCCGGTCAGGGCGATTCCGGTCTCGAATTTCTCCAGAAGAAAGTAATTATGGCTGGCGGCACGGTTCACTGAGGCGTCACGCTGGCCGGCGGCGGTGGGATCGCGTCGGGGATTCTTTTCCGGTTGGGAACGCGTCGGATGTACAGGCTGGCGAGGCATTTAGCACCATCGGCATAGTACCAAAAGCCGCACCACCCCAAACTTGGTAATTGCCAAGCCCCGCTTTTTCCGATGCTATAATTTCATTTCCTCATGCAAAAAAGCTCTTTCCGTTCGATCTCTTAGAACAGGAGAGGCTTGCCGCATGTGCGCCACAGGTCGAATCTGCTTGGGAGCATCTTGATGCACAAATTGACCCGGTGGTCCGGGCTGTTGCTGCTGGTTGCGGCGGTCAGCCTCCCCGCCTTCGCCGATAAAGCTAAGTCTCTGTACAGCCAAGGCAAAGATGCAGAAGCACGGCAGGACTACGTGCAGGCCTACGAGGACTACCGCCAGGCCTACAACCTGAAGCCCAATGATCTTTACTACCGAACCGCGTTTGAACGCCTGCGGTTTCTGGCGGCGGCCACCAAGGTTCACCAGGGCCAGTTGCTGCGTCAGGCGGGCCAGTTGCAGGTGGCTTTGAAGTTGTTTGAACAGGCGGCGGCCATTGATCCCTCGAGCTTTATTGCCACCCAGGAGATCAAGCGCACGCAGGACATGCTCCAGCAGGCGCAGGCAGCGGGGAAGGAAGTGCCGCCACCACCGACGACGGGTCCGCTGGGCAAGATGCTGCAGGAGGCGGGCGGACCGGTAGAGCTGGCGCCTATTTCCAATACTCCCATCACGCTGAAGATGACGGAAGACAGCAAAGTCGCCTACGACACCGTGGGGAAGCTGGCCGGCATCAACGTGCTGTTCGATCCCGATTACACCTCGCGGCGCATCCACATCGAGTTGAACGGGGTGACGCTGCAGCAGGCCCTGGAGATTGTGGCCCTGGAATCAAAGACCTTCTGGCGGCCGGTGACTCCTAACACGATTTTTGTGGCCGCCGACAATCCGGCCAAGCGCAAGGAACTGGAACAGAGCGTTATCAAGACCTTTTATCTTTCCAATCTCTCCGCTCCGACTGAGCTCCAGGACGTGGTGAATGCCATGCGCACCATCTTGGAGGTCAGCCGGATTCAGCAGCTGCCTTCGCAGAACGCCATCGTGGTGCGGGGCACACCCGACCAGGTGGCGCTGGCGCAAAAGCTGATTGGCGATATTGACAAGGCCAAGCCGGAAGTTGTGGTGGACATCGCGGTGATGCAAGTCAACCGCGAGAAGGTCCGCACCCTGGGCATCAATCCGCCTACCAGCGCCACGGTTTCACTGCAGCCCAATTTGAATACCAGCAACACCAGCGGCAACGGTACGGGCACCGGCACGGGTACAGGCACCGGCACCAGCACGGGTACGGGCAGCATCAGCCTGAACGCGCTGGGCAATCTGAACGCCACCGATTTCCAGGTCAACATCAGTTCGGCCACGGCGACTGCGCTTTATAGCGACAATGACAGCCGCATCCTGCAGCAGCCGGAAATTCGCGCCGTGGATGGCCAGAAAGCTTCGCTGAAAATCGGCGAGCGCGTGCCCGTGGCCACCGGTTCATTCCAGCCCGGCATCGGCGGCGTGGGCATCAACCCACTGGTCAACACCCAGTTCCAGTACCTGGACGTGGGCGTGAATATTGACATCACGCCGCACGTGCACTCTGATGGCTCGGTAACGCTCAAGGTCATGATGGACGTCTCCAATGTGGCCGGGAACACCAATATCGGCGGCATTCAGCAACCCATCATTGGGCAGCGCAAGATTGAGCACGAAATCCGGCTCAAGGAAGGCGAAGTCAACATGCTGGGCGGGATGTTCGAGCATGACGATGTGCGCAGCCTCACCGGCTATCCCTGGCTGGCGCAGATTCCGATCCTGCGTTACCTGTTCGGGCAAAGCAATGTGGATAGGAAAAACAGCGAGATCGTGTTCGTGCTGACCCCGCACCTCGTGCGCGGCCAGTTCATCACCCCCATGAACGATCGCGTGATTGACGTGGGCACGGCCAACTCCATTGACCTGCGGCAGGCAAGCGAGACTCTACCGGCAGCCCCGGCGCAGACTGCTCCTGCCGGGCCAACCCCGGCGGCAGCTCCCGCGCAGCCGGCCGCTCCCCCGAGCAATCCGCAGGGCACAGCCACTCTCAGCTTTGATCCGGCCAGCATCACGCAGTCACCCGGCAAGACTTTCGCTGTGAACGTGGTGCTCAGTCAGGTACAGAACCTGTACTCAGTGCCGCTGCAGATTACCTACAACCCGAACATGCTGGAAGTGGTGAACGTTTCTGACGGCAACCTGCTCTCCCGCGACGGCCAGCCGGTGGCGCTGGTGCACCGCGATGATCCCTCCACGGGAACTCTGCAGGTAACGGCCACGCGGCCGCCCAACTCCGGTGGGGTTTCCGGAAGCGGGCAGGTGTTCACCATTACCTTCCTGGCCAAAGGGTCGGGAACTTCGACGCTCAACATCGCCCGCGACGGATTGCGTGACAGCTCCATGCAGCCGATTCAGGCCAGCGGCACGCAGGCCACGGTGACAGTACAGTAAGCCGGCAAGCGGAGTTGAGATCGAATAGAATACTGAAGGAAGTTGATGAAATTCAGGGTTTCCAGAACGGGGCGCGTCTCCCCGTTGGCGCGGCACAAAGTTCCTTCTCGAAGCGCAGTCCATGGCCGTTTTCGCCGGACCACCGGCGGTTTCACTCTCATTGAGATGATTGTGGCGGTCAGCATTCTGGCCATTCTGACCGGCATGGCTGTTCCCCTGGTGCGGGTGAAAGTCGAGCGCGAGCGCGAGGTGGAACTGCGGCGCGATTTGTGGGAGATGCGCGACGCCATTGACCGCTACAAAGATGCGGCCGACCGCGGCGCCTTCCAGGTGAAAGCCGGCACCGACGGCTATCCGCCCGACCTGGATACCCTGGTCAACGGTGTGGATGTGGGCGGCAAGAAGGTGCGTTTTTTGCGCCGTATCCCCGTGGATCCCATGACCGGCAAAAACGAGTGGGGCATGCGTTCTACTCAGGACGACCCCGATTCGGATTCCTGGGGCGGGCAGAACGTGTTTGACGTGTTCAGCAAATCGCAGAGCACGGCTTTGGACGGAACCCGATACGACCAATGGTAAGAAGGCTCTCAACTCGTAAGCGGCGTGGCGGCTTCACCCTGATCGAGCTGATGATGGTGATCAGCATCATTCTGATCCTGGTGTCGGTGGCCGCCCCCATTTACAAGACCGCCATCCTGCACGCGCACGAAGCTGTACTGCACGACGACCTGTTCACTTTGCGCTCGCTGATTCAGCAATACACACTGGACAAGCAGAAGGCGCCGCAGTCGCTGGACGACCTGGTGAGCGCCGGCTACATCAAGCAGATTCCCAAGGACCCCTTCACGGACTCCGCCGACAGCTGGGTGACCGACCAGGAAGACGTGCTGCTCAGCGTGGACCAGCAGCAGCCCGGCATCGTGGACGTGCACAGCGGCTCCAGCCAGACCAGCTCGGAAGGCACACCGTACAGTTCGTGGTAGACGCGGACAGGGTTCAGCAAATTTCCGAATCGATCCTGAAGGTTTCAAAGTTTCAAGGTTTCCAGGCCGATGAGAGCTTTCTCGTCATCTCCGAAACCTTCTCCCCCTTACTTGCGGCCGGCGTTTTCGTTGTCCGCCAGAACACCATCGTGCCCTTTCTTCAGTATTTCCACTCCTTGTGCGAAGGTCATGTGGCCGGGGACGCGGCGGAAGTCGCTGGTATCTTCCGTCTCCTGGATATTGATGCTCTTAAAGAACAGAGCCCTGCCGGTGAAGCTGAGCTGCATGTGAGTGGTAGTCCAGTAGCCTTTGGCCACCGGGCCTTGCGCCACCACAAAACGCCCGCCGCGGTCCAGGTGCCCCAGAATGCCCCAGCCAAAGCCCACATCCTTAAACAGAGTGCCGTCAATGCGGGCGATGCGTGCCCGGTGGGGCTCAATCAGAAGGAAACCATCCATGCCGGTAAAGACCTGCTGCTCGCGGCTGGGGGGATCGAAGTCGGGATTGGGTTCAAATCTGAGGCGCACTAACCGCAGCCCGTTCACTTCTTCCGTGCCCTCGTACTGGTAACGGAAGGCGTCGGACAGCGCCTTCACCATGCGGGTAACGCGGTCGGAGTCTTCCTTTTGCTGTTTTTGCTTCCGTCGCAGCTCGGAGGGATTGCGCATCAGCTGCTCCAGGCGGGCGAATTCCTGCTGGCGCTGGGCGGCACTGAGCGGCTGGTCGTTCATGGCCACCAGCATGCCGGCCGTGCCTTCCGCAGTTTCCACGTACTGCCGCGTCTGCACTCCCTTGGAGGTCTGGCGGCGCACGCGGAACATGAGGCTCACATCGTCGTTGCCCGCCTTAACCTCATTGGCCACCGCCTGCTCCACCAGTTGCTGGGGATTGAAGGAGTGTTGCTCGGGTGCGTTCTCCGCCCGATTCTGTGGTGCGGGCGTTTGCTGGGCGAAGGCTGCTGCCAGGGCGACGGCTAAAAGAGCTGCCATAGCCCACAATGGTCCGTTACTGCGGATCATGACTCTGGTCCTGACTGCCTGGGGTTTTCTTTTAAAAGTCTACCCAATTAGAGTCTCTGAATGCCAATGCTGTTGTTTTTACTTGCAGGCCCGCCGCAAGTGGTAGAAGAAACGGAGCATGGGATCAAGGCTGGGGGAAAAAGAATCGTCGGCTCGTTCGAAAAGGCAGTCCCAGTGATTTTTAAGCCACGTGGCGTGAGGAGACCGCTGTTCCCCTGGTTACTAACCGGCCTCCACTCGTTCCGCGGCGCTTCCGAACGAGCCGACAATGGAGACGTAGCAACGCAGGTGCCAAACCCGCGGCTGGGCAAAGCAAGAATTTGAGCCGAGTTGGCCTGTGGTAGAGCTGGAATACGGCGGAAACATCGTGTCACCCAAGAAAGCGAGGAGAAGAAACACCAATTATGAAACCAGGAATGCAACCGCTGAGCACCTGAATACCAGCTACGCCTGTAGCCTCCAGCTCTGTTCCATAAGGGCGGGGAGCGGGGAGTTCTTCAGTAACCCTCAAAATTGGTCCCAAGTGCGCTAAAATCCGAGCTAAACCAATGCTTTAGAGCGCCGACGAGAAGCTTACTGGACGAAGGCGCGATTGTTTCGGAATAGGTAAATCTAACTACTGGAGTCACTTACATGTGGAAACATAAAGAAGAGGAGCAAGCCGAGGGAGGCGCCGGGAGAACCCAAGGCAGCTTTGGGGTGGCGCCAGGACGTCCGGAACCCCCGCGGACGACCGCTCCGGTAGGTGGAACAGCTAACATCGGGCGTTCGGTCCTGATCAAGGGCGAGCTGTCGGGGAGCGAGGATATTTATCTGGACGGCACGGTGGAAGGCAGCATCGAGTTGCCGGCAAACAACCTGGCAATTGGCCCCAACGGGCGGGTGCGCGCCGGAATTCGGGCGCGCGGAGTGATCATCGAAGGCAAAGTGGAAGGCGACATCGAAGCCAGTGAGCGGGTGGAGTTGAGAAAAACCGCGGTGCTGACGGGCAGCATCGTGACGCAACGCGTATCCATCGAAGACGGAGCGTATTTCAAAGGCGGGGTAGACGTAAAACGGCAGGCGGCACCGCCGCCGGCAGCCGCGGCCCAGCCGCGCCACGAAGTAAAGCGGGAGAGTGCGCCCGTGGCCGCTTCGGCAGCGGCACCCTCCGGCAGCGGTGCTCCGTTGCCCAAAGCGCCGTTGGCGGAGCAAAAGAAATCATAGACTTTCCCCACTCGCGCCTTAACGCGTTACACTAAGGCTCAAAGCGTACGAGCAAGTCAGCGGCA